>JAABUH010000698.1_pt1 | contig 44804 bp, 58 predicted proteins | sample 5559121 | NCBI WGS metagenome assembly JAABUH01 (sample SAMN10711871, study PRJNA513364) | rock metagenome | isolation source: Antarctica rocks | place: Antarctica: Victoria Land, Battleship Promontory nord | collected 2015-12-28
GGCAGGCGAGCTATTAGAGTAGAAAAGGTTAAATAGTACAGATGGAGAGTTAATTTAATGAGGAAAACAGGATATCAACTAGTTAAATGTTGCAACTGGACTGGTTTCTACCTTTGAAGCTCGATGGCATTGCGAAGATAGCTTGCTGCAAATTAGAACACGTACCCTTGGATACGAGACACTACAAGCCCTAGAACACTGCAAACAGACAGACAGACAGACTCCCCTTTCCCGCAACCCTCCAGAAAGTACAAAGGCCGGCTGACCCACCCAGCCCAGCCCCCCCCCCCATATCCTACGTTTATAGAACCCACCCCAGCCCCACCTCCTATCCCGAATTTGCCCCCTAGTATTCTCCCGTAAAGTGGGGAGAGCGGGATAGGGATGTGGGGGGGGCAAGGCATCGTAGAATAGGGGAATAATCAAATGTGGGGAATACAAATCAAAAGTGGGCAATGGCTACCCAAGCCCAAACGAGAAAACCGAAACCCCATCGCCCGACCGCTGCCAACCTCCAGCCCGCTCTCTTTGCCATCTGCTTCATCCTCCCATCTCGCATGATAGCCTTCTCGATAGGCTGGTGGTCGAAGGTAGCGGTTCATCGGGATGAAGGGAGGGATGAAAGCCTTGGGTTCGGAAAGCATGGACGATAGGGTTGGGATGTCGTGCCAGATCGGCAACAGCGGCTTGTTGCGTGATCCTCTGGCGTGCTCGAAAAGGTCGACCGGCTACTTCCGCCGCCAATGATGCAGCTACACCACCGGTCACGATCGTTGTGGCCTGCGCGATCCTAGCGAAGGTCGGTGTGGAACTTTCCTTGTCTTTACTGGGCATCTCGAGGACAGAGGTATTCGCCCAGTCCGGCTGGATATCTCCGCCGAAGAAAGCTTTGACTCGGAGACCGACCCGGCGGGTCATGTCGAATGCAGCGAAAAGACGCTATAGCTCAGCCTGCAAAGAATTAGCCTAATCAATGCAGGATATGGTAAACTTACGCATCTCGTGCGACGGCCCCATCGCCAACCGGTCCACCAGGAGCGACTCCTGCGCCAAGCGTCGGATGAGAGGAAGTTCCGAAGCGCCTGCCAAGGGGATGAGGGAATCCTTTGGGTAGACATCGTGGGTAGGTTCCGGATTGGCAAGTAGAGAAATCGGATGAGAAAGGATGTGAGAGAAGTCGCAGACTCGTGGGGAAGGCTGACTACTCAGCCTCAACGTGTGAGGCGGAAAGGTGCTCACCGGACGATATTCTCTATTGTTGTGAAAGCTGCACCTTGAACCAGTCCCGCACCGACACTGGCAATAGCGGACAAAGATGTCGGATGGTTGGGGATGATGGAAGGTCCTTGGATCAATGTTTGGATGTTGATTGGATCTTCCTCGACCTCGCCGTCTTCCGTTGCCTCGGCTCGCTCCCTGTCATGGAGTATGTCGATTGGTTTGTAGTACTGGGCAGTCGGTTGGTCATGAATATGGTTTTTTTGGAAGAAAGGAAGTCGGGCGAGGCTCAACGCGAAAAAGGAATGCGAGGTGAAGAGGAGGAAACCGAGGGTGGTATTGACGAGTAGAGGAGGGAAGATGGTGAGGGTCAGAGCGAGAGCCTGCGGTGGTCAGCAGGAGAGGCGTAGACACGTCCAGACTCACACCGCTCTTACTTCTTAGTAGACATCGGATGAAGGAAGGTGACAGGTTCTGGTCGGCTGAGATTGCAAGCTGACGTAAACCTCCCCAGGTATCGACTGGATAGGTTCCTTCATCAGTCTTCGTCTTTGTGTGATTCAGTTGAGGTGCACACATACCTCGAGTCGGTCGAAATAGCTTGGATGGCCGACGGAACCTGAACCCTATAAGTGAATCAGCCGATTCCCCCTCAGGTAGATCTCCACTACTGACCCACGAAAAGAAAAAGAGACCTTGCTAAGGCGGCCGAGGCTGAAGTACATAGTTGTCATGGACAGGGGCAAAGTCCCAGAAGGGTCGGGCCCGTTGTCGACCACTTGAACCTTGAGACTTTCGAGGAGGGGCATCGCTGTCCGACACCGATCTGGTAGGGACAGGAGGCCGCTGATCGGCCTTGGTGCAGGTCATGAGACTTCTCGCATGATGTCAAGGTGTTATGACGCGAATAAAGAAGTGAATGAGAAGTTAGGCACCGTAATTTCCGACTTGTGTTTCATCCATCATTTAATTTCGCTTTATTCCCTAGCTTCGTTGTCGCTCCAGTATCGAGTGACATCTAAGAGGGAGTTCACGCTACAGCGATGCGCAAGAGCCCCACCAGGCTACTCCGTCACCTGCTTTCTCCTCATTCGCCCCATCCATCTCTCGGTTCGACTTCACGCTTCCAAAGCACCGCTGCTGACCAAATACCACCGGTACACCCTTCCCCGCCTCCTCGTCCACGCCGTAAGACGGTCTCAGAGAAAGATCTAGAGTCCTTCGTCGCCGGTGTCGACGCAGACATTCTTACTCGAGCCGAGTCCTCCAAATCAGGAGCCAGATCATCTCCTTCCACCGCCAAAAACGTATCTGTGACAACAAAAGATGTATCTTCTGTCGAGGTGCCTCGCAGGCTGCCTCCGCTCGCAGAACCTATCCTCAAAGCCAACCACTGGGCCGACGATTTAAAAATGAGCGAAGCCGATCTCGAGGACACTGCGGAAGAGGTCCAAGATGACGTGCACGCTCCGACGCCAAGCCCAGCTCGACCTCGACGAGTAATACCAGGGTGGAAATCGACGCCGTCGCGAACTCCGGCTCCAAGGGTCGTAGCGCACGTTACCTCGACGACTTCGCCTGATGTCACTGCTTCGCGCTACGCATCGATCACCGAGCCTCGCGTGTTGCGCCTCTCGGCGAGCGATCAACTGGAAGTGCACATGGGATATATGAGCTTCACGAGGACGAGTCAAAACATAGTCGATGATCGTCCTTATACGTTGACCTATTCTTTATTGAGGGACGCCTGTTGCTGTGACCAGTGCATTCACCCTTCTAGCAAGCAGAAACTCCACACGACGGGTCAAGCTCATCACGCCGTCATGACGAGCTCGTTCGCGACGAAGGTGCAGGGGGAGGATTCGGTCCGAATCGTCGAGGCGAAAGGTCTTGAGATACTCTGGGACGACTCGCATCGATCGTTCTTCACTAGGCGATTGCTAATGTCTTTGATGCGGCCCCGGTCGCGGCAGGGACACTATCTCCACATGGAGATCCAGCGCCACCCCTGGTTCCGGCCCGACACATTGGAGGACACAAATCTGAGGATGGACTTCAATGAGGAGTCGCTTCTGCTGATGCTGGAGCAGTTGCAGATTTACGGCATTGTCATCGTTCGCGTCGACGCGGATGAGCACGCGTTGAAAAAGGTGATGGCATGCATCGGGGAGATCCGGAATACTTTTTACGGGGAAACGTGGGATGTGAAAAGGGTGGAGCAGAGCAAGAATGTCGCGTATACGAATCTCGACCTAGGCCTGCATATGGATCTATTGTGAGTAAGGTCGGTGGTTTCGCTAATAACAGGTACTATTCGCACCCGCCGAGGTTCCAGGGCTTGCACTGTGTGAGGAATCGCGTTCACGGCGGGGAGTCATATTTCGTCGATTCATTCGCAGCCGCGCACGACTTTGCATCACGCCATCCAGATCATGCTGAGTATCTCGTTAAAAGAAAGATTCCGTTTGGATACGACAACGACGGCCACTTCCTGTCGAGCCAGCACGCCGTCCTGCCGACGAACCTCGTCGATCGTGATGCAGCAGTAAATTGGAGTCCGCCATTTCAAGCTATGCGCAAAGCGTCTCAGCGAGTGCGGGGGCGCGAGGCGGCGGAAATCGCCCAAGACGACTCAAGATTCTTCGACGCGATCAGGGCGTGGGAGGATATACTACGGGAGCCGCAGAGAGCGTACGAGTTTACTATGCAAGAGGGCGACCTCGTCTTATTTGACAATCGGCGAGTCCTCCATGCCAGACGAGGATTTCGCGATCTCACCGAGGAGGAGAGGAAGGAGCGAGGCGTGGACGTTGTTCCGGGAGAGCCGACCAGGTGGTTGAAGGGATGTTACCTCGACGGAGAAGTCGTTTGGGACAAGTTGGTTGGTTTGAACAGGCGCCACAGATCACGGACGCAGTCATTGGAGCAGTTGGGGCAAGCGGAACAGATTGCGGAAGGAGTGGAGGAGGAAACGGAGGAATCGGAGGAGATCGAGGAGAGCGAGGATATGCTTCCGACCTGAACGCAAGTCAATGTGCGGACAGATCGCCTAGGAAGCAAGCTCCACGTGCTCGTAAGGAGCCATCGCTTCGTGTGTGAGCCATCCTGGATGTGGTCGGTTACGAAGCGAAATGGGACGGTATCCCAGTGAGCAGGAGCATAATTCAGGTACCGGCTCTACAAGTTACCAAGAGCAAAGGATGCAGCGGTCAGTCGTCAGTAGTATGGGGAAATTCGATCCGGTTCCCTGCGCGTACAGCTCCCCGATAGTCTTCAACATCGAGAGAAAGAATTGGTCAAGCTTCTATCCGCTGCTGCGCTATTGACCAATGCAACCGGATGTCGATAGTGCGAAGGTGAATGACGGACATATTAACTTGTGCTTCGGATCTCTCACCTGATCTGACATGGTGAGCTTAAAACGTCGTGGTGCTCGACTTTTCCGGCCCAGTGAGAAGCAGTCAGAGCCAAGACTCCGGTTAAGCCCATACGGACGATTGTGTCCTCCCTGTCAAGTTTAATCATTCGATTATAGGGTGATGGTAAGCTGTATAGCTACATCGTGTGGTTTATATTATTTGGTCTACGTGACCAGTGCACCACTTTTACAGGCTTAAGTCTTGGTGGATGTCGAATAATGGTAACGTTGTCGCTGCGGACACCGGTGATGACTGCTATGGAACCTCGTGCGACTGACTTTGTCTGCATGACTCTGCCGTGACATAGGGACGTCGGAAGCCACCAGCGGGGCATTTCGGCCCTTGATGCATGCCACGCGCATCGGGACTGACGTGCGAGACGACTCGTAAGCCTGATGAATAGCATGTTGCATGACGCCACTCAGAGATCATCAAAGAAGCCATCCGGTCGCTTCTCGCTCCGGCCCATGTCCCCCATACCGCCGCGCTTCTCTTTGCTTCTCTGCTCCGGCACCTCGTCATTCTCCGACTCCGATCCCATCTCGTCACGATCCATTGTTTCGTCTTCATCGGTTGCCTGCTTCCCCACCTCCTCGTTCTCCTCGTCGCTCTCCTCGAAAAGATCCTCGACATCGGTGAGCTTGATGCACTCGTCGTGGCTAACGCTACCGAGCCACTTTCCCCGCCTGTCGAGGTGCATCCTCTCAATAGGGTACTCGTGCGTCGCGATGACCCCGACTGGCATCAGCCGAGGACATCTTGATTGCTCACGGAACTTTTGCGGTAAAATCTGCATGATCCGGATCAACCCATCCTCGGAGCCCGACGCAATGACATCTGGCGTGAGGCCGACCAACGCGTCGATTGATGCGGGGTGCCCCGGTACCCTGTCGACGCCTAGAGTCAGCGAAATAAACCCTTGTAGCTTACAGTCGCCCCATCCCTTGTCCCGATTCCATATCGATAAGATCCCTAAGCCCGAGCCCACGACACACTTCGCATCCCCCTTGATCCTCGCTATTGACAATAACTCATCCTCCTGATCGTCCGAAACGGCGAGGGGGGACGCTTTGCTCGACCGGATATCTATCGCGGAAAGGTGACCGTCGCCCCTGACTTTAGCCACGCCACAACGTCACTCACGAAGTGCTTATCAGCTGCCTCTTGTCGTCAAAGTAGGTAAAATCGGAGATGTAATCGTAGTGTTGCGAGTATGACCGAAGCGAGTCGGGTTGTCTTGGATCCCAGAACTGAAAAATGAGTATGTGGTCTTCTCCGGACCCACCTTGATGACCCCGTCGTCGTCACCCGTCGCAATGAGAGTGTGGTTAATGCAGTACACCCGGTTCACCGGCACCCTACAATCAGCTCAGTCGGCGTACTACGTACTCATGCGCGCTCCTCTCCGACTGGACAATGCCGCTCGCCGGATCCAGCTGACTGCGATCAGCTCAAGCATTAAAGCTGTACTTACTATAGACCCCCGCCCTTCCCTCCCATCCATACCGAATCATCCACGCAGAGACATCTCGCCGTCCGTTTCGACGGTCGAGTAGTCCACGCCGTAGACGATTCGCCATTCTCGTCATCATACCGCCAAGCTTTCACCTCTCCGGTGAGTAGTGAAGCGTAGAGTACCGATTCGGTGGGATGGAAAGTCAGGTCGAACGGCTGCGAACATCAGCTAGGTCACTGAAGGTTACGAACCTGATTCTTCAACTGAATGTTCGGCATGGCGCTGCTGGTATAATTAAGCAGAGAGATCAGCGAAATGACAGTTCTGGATGGTTGGGGTGGAGGCGGAGTTCCAGACAACTCCGTGGTAAACCATCTATGGCGTATTCCCAGATACAGGACTAGCAAGACCAAGTATTGAGATATACCAAAGATAATACCGATCTATACATCACCACGACGACCCAGATCCTTCTCGAACCTCGCTCTCTTCCTCCTCGATTGGACATCCCGCTGGCGCCCAATGACCCCCTCTCCCTTCCCCAGCTCCCCCGCTTTCTCCCAAACACCTTTTGACCGTCGCTCGCCCAAAACCCCCTCCAGCTCCGCCTCAAGACCGTTCTTCCGTCGGCGTGGTCCACCGACCCCGTACCCCAAAGCCAGTGCCGCCTCATCCTCTCTTCTCCGCTTGGCCTCCCGCTTCGTCGTCACCAGCCGGGTCATATTCTCCTCCTCGAACCGGTTGATCCGGTCGAGCTCGGCGACGCGCTTAGCGGATGTAGAGTTGGTATGGGTAGATACAGGACGAGTAGACAGTCCCGATGTCGACTCGAGTCCCGGTGCGCCGTCGATTGTGGTAGCAAATTCGGACAGAAGCGCCGGAGCCCGTCTCTCTTTCCGCTTTGTCGCTTCTGTGTACGGAACCGCCGCGACTCGCGGTGGGCGGTACACTTCGGTCGCCTCCGCTCTACGCTCGCGCGATACAATGGCGGATGGGTTGGGTCGAAAGCATAGCGGATCTACCATCAACATTGCTCTTGCGTCGCACGCACCCTCGACATCGATCGCTTTCGCTTCTTCCGTAACCAACCCGACCAGCTTCTTGATCTGATACTCCAACTTCCCCTCCAATACCCTGACCTTTTCCATCACCTCTTGGTTAAGCTGAAGCTCGCCGAAGAGTTCGGCGGTAGCATTGTTAGCCGACCTCAATGCCCGGAACCTCGGCTCGAGTGACGCAGGGATAGCTGATGAATTATGCGCTTCCGAGTTTAGCCGTAACGCTAGGAGGATGACCACGTAATGTAACGAGGACAGGAGTAGCTGTGGTCGGACGAGCAGGAGGGAAAGGCCGGCAGAAAGGTCGAGGGACTGGTCAGAGTCACGAATTCTGAGGTCAGCCTGCGCGGCTTGGTGACTCACTTGTTCAGTAGAGGCTGTGCGGAGGAGGAAGTCGTCTCCACCGCCGCCTGCAGCGTGCTCAAGAGTTTGACGATATCCTCGGTGGAGGGGATAGCATCCTCGTTCATCGTAACTCTGTATATGTCAGCGGATGAAAATCGTCTCGTATAGACATGATTCCCTCAGTCACGAGGTTTCTAGGCTCGCTCCACCCGACTTGGGTGAATCAATGCGCATAATCAGGAGCTCAGTGCCCAGTGCGGTACATCGTCGGGATCGTGCGACTGAAGTATCGCTTGATGGGCTCACCTAGATGCAGTGTAGTCCAGGGCAAGTGATCGCTACTCGTCGTTTTGTAAGTCGAAACGAGACTGGTTGGATGAAGGCAAAAGCTGCTGAAGTCACAAACTGGGTCACGGGACTTTGCGGGACTCCGCCTGAGAAGACGTTGCACGCGTTCAGCACCGAGCATGCTCGAAACATGATTTCATAGTCCAACTCAGCTCGGTCAAAGGTGTCATGCGTCCAGAGGAAGACGAAAATGCTAGGTATGTAACTCGACCACCCAGATGCCATTTCCGGTGTAGAATCTCTGACCGCTCATTGTAGGCTACGCGCGTTTGAAACCCTGCTCGATGGATCCACAGATGCCATGGAGCCGTTCGTGGAGATGACCTCGCTGAGAAGGGTTTGCTCTAGAGGTGAGACCATCGTGACAATGTTTCTTACCTTAGGTATACCCGACCAACCACTTCATCTGCGACCACTGGCATACTCGCTACTGCTGGATGTACTACCGCCCGAGAAACGTTATTGGCGATCGGCTCTTCGAAAGCAAAAGGAGCACTACTATGTAGGTTCAATCTACTTTCCCGAAAGCTATGCTGACACCGTAGACCCTCGTTCAAACCTTCATGGAAGCCCTACAATCCATGCCTGCGGTAAGTCCTGTCGTTACATATTGAAGACGGCTGACCCTACCAGCCAGCAGATCCACCCTCCAAGGTCGACACTCTCCTCACCAAAATTCTCACGGACGTGAATGCACTTCACTCGCAGATGCCCTTTCTCCGAACTCGGCCTACACTCAGCCAGTCTCCCCTTGGACCTTCATCTGAAGGGAACCTCGTCGGCGAACCCCGTAGACCAGAGAACGCTTCCGATTCATCATCTAGCGAGGGAGCTTGGGATGGCGAGTCACGAGCTCGCCAGCGCCGCCGAGTCAAGCACATCCTCTGTCGGCGAGCGGCATTCTCTAGACTCGAGCTAATTGCCCAGACGGACCACAGACGGTCCCACCTGGCGAGACGAAGCGTAGACATGGCGAGGTCGAGCACCGCGCCAAACGAAACTCCAAGAGCATTTCTGAATGGAGATTCAGAGTCCCCAAGTTCCGAGACGCTATTATTTCCCAGGATCACCCTCTCGACCAATACCACTCATCCGGTGACCTCATCCTTCTCCGAGGGCTCACGGCCGAAAGGTCCGCGCCTCTCCCGGGTACAAACCTCCACATCCTCATCATCGCAGCCTTTATCCGCTCCGCCGCAGCCAGGCCAAGCTTCACCGATCACCCTGCTGTCGCCCAAACCGATACCGACACCTGGCTCAGCCCCATCTCCCACATCTGGCTCTCTGGCTCAACCAGACACGCACGGTGAAGTCATCACCCGACTACTCTAGGTCTTTTGCATGGTCCATCCTCAAGGGACGTATCACCGTGCATTCCTCGATATCCTCCTCCCGCTTTATCTTGTCTACGCAGAGCAGCGGGTCTCCGCCAAAGGCTCAGCGTATCACAGCCGACCTGCTCGCTCACATTGGTGGGTCGAGGAGCGCACCTTTCACGCCTTCACAGCCATGGTGAGTGCGTTTGACGGACTCATCGGCGGTATCGAGTCGGGTGAAAGGCTTGATTCGGCTTTGACACATGTCGGAAGGCGAATACAATGGGCAGACCAAAATATGTGGACTGCGCTCCGAGATCGCAATCTCGACCCGTCGTCACCCTTGTATACCTACCGCTGGTTGACGCATCCACTGACCCTCGACATTCACGGCCGCGCGCACTTTTCCCAGTATGGGATGTTCTCCTGTCAGAACTGCCAACAGATGCTACGACGAGTCCGCGTCTCGAGCTCCTCTTCGATATTTGCGCCGCGATGATACTCGCGCTCAAAGGGCCTTTGCTGCGACCAGTCAATGCTACTCGACCAGGCAAACACCATCGGGGCGGTCTGTGGGACGATCTCAGAGATGAAGAGGTGGACTCTGAGACCGACACAGCCTTCGTACACGGCCTACAGATGTAACGCGCGTACCCTTGGCAAGAGGTCGGCGGTGTCAAAGCTGTATTGGGCTTGGCATTTGAGTTGAGGCAGGCCCGTATGGTTATCGGCCTCACCGGCGAGGGTCCGGCCGCTGTAGAGGTGTATGACCGGGCATCCAGCAAGATTCGATCGACTCCGGCTACCATACAGGGTCCCTTATCGTCATCCCTCTCCTTCAGCTCCGCCAGTCTTTACAGCAAGTACGCCCAGAGTGATATCGCCGCGTCGCTCTCAAAGGTGTCCACGAATCTGTCGGCATCGGCGATGTCGACATTGGCCAGTGGTCCAGGCATCGTCAGGACTACGGTGTCGAATGTGGCGACCTCAACCTCGCTTAGCAGCGTAGCGGGCCGCCTATGGAGATCGCAAAAGGCTTCGAAGGAAGCAGATGGTTCAGAGTCCGACGAACCGGATTCATACACCTCATTGCCATCGACCCCCGCTGCGAAGTCGCGCAACCGAAAGCCGCCCAAGTTTGTCTGGCCTAAAGACACCGTCAGATACGTGTCCAATCACCAGCCAGCCATCATCATTTCGCGGCGAAAGCGTAGCGACAGCGCTGCATCCGGCGCATCGATCTCTAGTCTTCAAGAGCGACTGTCAGCCCTCACCAATTCACTGGCGCGGCCTTCTCCATTACAACCCGAACGTTCAGTCCCACGTCCACTACTTCTCAGCGGATCAGCGAGGCGAGCGAGCGGGTCTTCTCAGCTTCGTCCAGTCCACTATCGTCGTGGATCAAGCACCATGTCGACATCTCCTGGCAGCTATGCTGCTCCGAACGGAACCCTCAGTCCCCCGGCGGGTGTTTCCACTGAGAACGACTCACCAGGTCTGTACCGGATAGGTAGTCGGCCAAATCTGGCGCGGAATACGCGATCACCAGAGCTTGGAGACTCAGCGGAGACATGGCGTACACTGGACTACGGGGAGGTCGATCAGCCGTAACTTTGATGTGGTTTTCGAGACAGATGTATCTAGCACATCAATCACGAATGATTAGCTCCAGGTGCTCAATCCGATAAGCGCGTTCCTAGTGCCTGAAATGTCGACAGCTTTGAGCTGGTGATCAGACAACCTTCTTCCTGATAGCATTCATGTCAACCTCAATCCCGACACCTCGTATCGCTCATTTGACTGAAGAGGATTACGAGAATATCTACGAGCCTGCAGGTATGCAGTTGGTTCACACAACAAGGGATCAACCTGATATTGGACCTAGAAGACACTTTCATCCTCCTTGACGCTCTAGAAATCGATGCAGCTCGCTTGAGAGACAGGGCACCTAGTCTGTGCGTTGAGATCGGGTAATTTGACATGTTCTTTGACGCTTCGTCTCACGCTCAGTAAGGTGACGTAGATCAGGTTCAGGTGTAGTATCCACCTTTCTCGCAACCCTCCTCGGATCTATCGAATCTCGCGAGTTCATCGTTGGGATCATCCGCCGGACGCTAATGTCGCGCAGTGATCCTATCCACCGATATCAATCACCATGCATGCTCAGCGACAGTCAGAACCGCCGGCGCAAACAAGGCGAGCGACATCGTTCATATCACCTGCACTTACTAAGGCATCCACGCAGGTGTCACTGAACCCAGTCCTTTGCCATCTGCTTGATCCCTTGTCCTCTCGGTTTCAAGGAGCGGTCGACCTGCTCGTCTTCAACCCGCCTTACGTACCTACGGAAGAGAGCGAGTGAGCCATCGATTCCTGTTCCATCTTTCAGCTCATAGGAACTGACTTGACTACAGGCTGTCACTGACTCAGTCCGCTCGGGGAATAGGAGGAGCTTGGGCAGGAGGAGATCACGGTATGGGATTGACTAACAGTGTCCTACAACAAATACCTGTGAGCTTTTCATCAGTCTCGGACCGCCATCGCTCATGGCCATCCGCTTCCAGGCCTTGCTATCCCTCCATGGTAGTTTCTACCTCGTCGCTGTGGAACAGAACCGTCCGAAAGAGATCATGAGGCGAATGGAGGATCATGGTCTGACCTGCGAAGTAAAGCCTGCGAAGCTCAATCGTGTCGAGACTGATGTCGGATGCTCAGATCACCTTGAGACGCAGAGCAGGTCGTGAAATGTTATCCGTCATCCGTATGACTCGGTAGCGCGAGGGAGTGAGAGGGTCATTTCGTCTTGACATCGGTCGAAAATGCTCTAAACATGGCACTTGGCGACTCCACGTATGGGGAAAGACTTTCCCAACGGTGGGAAATGTACGACAAGGGCCTTTGGGCCGAGAACACTCCTCTGAGGTTGAAAAGGTAGTCAGCGGACCCTTTGAGCATCATGCGAGACGCGTCCTTGATGACCAGGAGTATGGACATACATGCTAGATGCTATGACTGTGCAATCCGGACCGAATACTATGCACGTGCTAGAAGCTGATAAGATGCTGTGTCCAAGACAACCGATATTGTGACTTGGCGTAGACCTGTACTCCTTCCCTCATAAGACTCTCAATGATTTCCTCGCTCGCGTCGACATCCTCCCAGATTGACGCGTTGCGACCTGGTCGTCGGGAACCTCCGCAACTCCCTGCATTATCGCTGTTCCGCCTCGTCTCGTCCGGGCCTGCGTCGGCTGCTGCAAAGCAGGAGACGCGACAGTGCTCTTCGGCGAGGGCAGCACTGAGTCTCTTTTCCCAGGCGTAATCGAACGATCCTCTGCTTCTGGCGGAGGTGATAAACTGCCAGAACTGAACATTACGTCGCCCCGACCCGCGGCTGGCGTAGCGTCGTTCAGCTTCCTTTTGAGCACTGAGCCATTCCCGTTCGCGACTGAATTGAGAAAGGGATTATGTCGTTCGTCAGACCGGGGACTTCGCTTGCGGTGGACGAGCTCATCTGTGAGAGCAGGTGAGGGAGGAGATGGCTCCACGGGTATAGCCGGTACAACCGATATGGCTGGGGCATGATCACGCTGCTCAACACCCAAGAAATCATCCTCCTGGCCCGACGGCTGACCATTGAGGCCAAGGAATTCCGGCGTGGCTATGTGTCGCTCGGCCGGACGCATTCCTGGGGTGTTGATGCGCAGTTTACCCATGGGTTGAGAAAAGCTCTCTTCGCTATTGCCGCCGAGCGCGCTCGCGAGATTTGTACCAGAGATGGTTGTTGGCCGAGTCCATGGGTGATCCACGTTCTCCTCGCTACCTGGGGACCCGCTGTCCCCCTCGAAAGACTCAATGGACCACATCGAATCCCCACCGAGCTTTTGTCGCTGCGACTCCGACCTCTGGGAGGATGGACCTGCGAGCCAATCGTGATGAACCGCCTCTTCCATGCTCACCCGCTCTGCGGGGTTCTTCTCCAGCAGGCAGGAGATAAAGTCGATGGCTGATCCGAGATTAGGCTTACCGCATGATGACGGCAGACGTACCGGTTTCACTGATACCGATGTGTATTAGAAGCTCAGTGTCGAAATGCTGAGTGAAGCGCGCTTTTATTCGTTTCTAGAATGGGATTAGCAAATCTACTTGATCCGGGAGTGTCGACGAACGTCGACAGGAAGTTCAGCGTCCTCATCGAAGGGCAAGGCTTTCGTCATCATGCTTGCATGAGCATCAGCCCCCGTTTCGATCAACGTCCCGACGCACCTATACACGATGATACCTACAGACCAAGAGTCGACGACGTTTTCGTACCCAGGTTTCTGCTTGGTCTGCATGACTACCTCTGGCGCGAGGTATTGCGGTGTCCCGACCATCGACACGAGCATTGTTTGATCGTGTACTGGGGTGAGTGATCAGTAAAGACTCATCCCTTGTTTTGACGTACCCATCTTCGCCAACCCGAAATCCGCAATCTTGATCGCCCTCGGTCGATCTGGTGTTCCTTTAGTGAGCAGAAGATTCTGATCGGCACAGTCAGGCCAGGGTGGTCAGATTCAGCGAGATGACGAACCTCCGGTTTCAAGTCGCGATGCGTGACGCCCATACTATGCTATTGGAGCTGCTCAGTTACCTCACTACGAAGAACAGCACGAACCGTGTAGGCCATTGCTCGACAGATCTGAAGAGTCAACGTCGCAGCGTGCTCTTCCGCTGAAGAGGTATCAGTCAGTGGGGATAGAGGGAGAATGACCGCGCACGAAGGCCATATCCCTCTTGACCCGGCCAATTCATGATGTAGTCCAATAAGTCGCCGCCATCCACGTATTCCAAGACGAGGCAGATATGTTGAGGATCTTCGTACCATTCGATCAGTTGACAGATGTTTTCCTGTCACACACTGTCAGATGTTTTTTCGTAGCGGTCCTCACTCACATGCTGCAGAGCTGTGCAGATGTCAATTTCTCGCTGAAACAGATTGAGGGTTTTGGCATTGCCTGCGAACCGATGCTTGACGATTTGCTGCGAGCACAGATGAGATAGTTACAACTAAAAGCTGAATTTTCCTACCTTGATGGCCCTCAGGTCTCCAGTCTGGACATCGACCGCCTTTCTCACCTCCGCAAAGGTGCCCTTGCCTAGTCTCAACAAGGGTCACCATTGTCGTCAAGGATATTGAGCGGAAATGCAATACCGGTCGAGGAGCTGATATTTCTCGTAGACTTCTCCGACTATATCCAATCCACCCCTGCTTGTATCCTGCTCCAATCGCGTCCTCCTGCAGCCGACCGACCGAAAGATGTATCGTACATCATGGGTGTCCGAAGTGGATGCGTGTCCTAAAGAGATTTCATCGCCATGTCTCAGAAGCCGTCGCAACTTGACCCTCTCGCCGTTGACCTAGAAACGGTGTCAGTGTTCAACCTCCGTGACGGGATCACTCACAAAAGTCCCGTTGCTGCTGCCCATATCCTCGACCCATACTTCCGGATCCGCTTCGCCCTCCTTCCAAGATTGTATCATCTCCTGCGAGGTCGTTCCACTGAAGCTGCCCGATTGCATCCCAAGCGTAAACTTGCAGTGTTTATTGGAGATGCGTTTCTCTTGCAGGACTATATCATTGCCGGAAAGACCGTGAGGACCACGACCGACTTGAAGATACAGCTTCGTCCAAGGAATCTTCAGGATGGAGTGGTCGGCGTCGGTCGGTATCAAAATGGCCCCTAGAAACGGTTGAGCAATATACTTTTTGGTACGCCACTCACAGTACTTCCTCCACGGCTCAACTTGACTGTTGACGAAAGCGGTACCCTGAGTACCTTGGGTCTGGCTGAAGTGTGGTTGGGATAATTGGGTAGCTTCCAACCCATAGTCGACGTATCGCTGCGAGTTCGACGGTTGGGATTCGCATGGCAAGGACTCGGGGACATGTATGTAAGCCATACCGGCCCGTAGCTTTGCCCGGTCAATACACTCGACTCTCCGAATCTGCAAGAGGAGGCTCAAGTTTCCGGTTGAAAAGCGTTGTCCCCAAGCAGAACCTTAAGCTTATCAACGGAGTACAACAGAGGCATGAAGATTGTACCACGATAGTGAGCGTGTTGATGATCGGGAGATTGCGGAAAGTCAACGGTAGCGCCCATAAGGATGATAAAATAAAAGTCGCGAGAAGCGGTTGCTCCCGGCTTAACGGCACGCGTATCGTCATCACGTGCTCGCCTTACTCCCCCTTTGTGCGTCAGTTCAATTTACTCTTTCACCTCACAGATCTTCAACATGGAGCAAGCTCCCGCTCTGACCATGTCTACAGCTGAGCTTCCTACCACGCCGGACGCTTCTAATTGGCCCGACAGAGGGGAGATCGCCTCGCCTGATGTCAAGGATACCTCCAGCTCAGTTATCCCGTCCTCAGCGGGAAGCTCACACGTCGAGCGCCCGACCTCGCCCACCGAGACTATACGGGCGCCCAAAGAGCCGCGTGAGGATGTGGTAACGCCCCGTACGACGGTGCAAACGGCGTTCCAACATGGTCTAGACCGAGGAAACCTAGAGCAAGAGGTCGGCCAAGTGATGGGTACCTTCAACAGCTGGTGGGGGGGTGTCAAGAAACAGGTCAGTCTCGCCGCCTTCTCTGCAAACTTGACTGATTATGTAGTCCGTCGTCGCCATCTCGAGTTTCAAGGCGGATCTGGACAAAACAATGACTCAGGCACAAGCTGATCTCGAACACCTCCGTACCGCCAAAATCGAGGTCGTCCGAAAAGGGCCAGAGCCACCTGCGATTCCCCTCAACCAAAATTCCGAAGGCAGTGTCAAGGGAAAGGAGAAAGAAGTTGACTCATCACCGGCAATGACGTCCTCGGCAGTGTTAACGCAGTCTGCCAATGCCTTCTTTAATCGTCTGACATCGTCTACAAGCCAACTTCAACAATCTCTGCAGTCGACGTTCCAATCGACCTTGGCATCGGCTTCATCCAATCCGGCTCTCACCAATCCAGCTCAACTTCGCGCTCAGCTAGCTGAGAATCTCCGCCTGTCCTCCGCGACCGAGAACCTGCAGCTTTCAATCAAGCAAGCCGAGAAACTGGCTGAGGAATACCTTCGCAAGGGCGATCAATGGGTCAAAGATGCCGAGAAATGGGTGGGTGATGCGGTCAAGGTCATGCCTCCCGAGGGAGAGGAGATTCGAAATGTCGGTATGAGCTGGGATGGGAGCGACTGGTATTCTTTTTCCACCTCTCCGGCCACATCCTCTTCGAAAGAGTACGGCAACAATGATGCCGAGTCTAGACTACCGGGGTCTTCAAAACCCGGGGCGATCCTTGCCGGGTCGAGAAAGGAGGCCTTACTGAGGAGACTGAGGGAGGACAAGGAGCTTTTGATGGTTGATCCAGCGGGCGAGGAAGAGAGCGCGCAGAGGAAGGAGGAGTTCCGAAGATGGGTCGCGGATGACTGGGACACTTCAAGCAAAGAAAGCAGAGAAGCGGAGGAAGGCCTTGTTGGCGCTATCAGAATGGCACTTGGTAAACAACCCTCCCTCCGGGCTTTCATTGCTTTGGCTGACGATACATGTCCAGTGCCTGAATACCTCACCGATGAGCAATTCTGGCAACGATACCTTTTTCACAAACACATGATCGAGGCAGAGGAGGAGAAGCGCAAGATGTTCCTCGCAGGTACGGCAGTGCATCGCAAGCAGTAATCCCTGACCTATCTTATCAGCAACGCAACAGTCGCAACAGGACGACTTCAGCTGGGATGACGAGTCCGAAGACTCGCCTTCCACCCGAGCACATCCCCTCACATCACAACCCATCGCCGTTGAAGAATCTCGTGCGATCGACACACCCACCCCGAAGTTCAGCGAGGAGAGCACACTACCGAAAGCTCCGTCAGTGATCATCACGGCGCCTCCGACAATCGCTTCGACCTCAACCAGTCCTCGAGACTCAGAGGAGAGCTATGATCTGGTGAGTGATCAGGGGACGAGAGGTTCGAAGGCTGTGACCTCGACGGAGGACGAGGAAGATTCAGACTGGGAGTGATGTACCTGTGTTCTAGGTGGCGTGGCAGATATCCTGGACCCTCTGGCTACAGAGGGGTAGTATTCGATACCTGATGTTGCATGTAACATACTGTATCCGGTCTGTTTAAAGTCCGCAGCGGATGATGCCGCTCTCATCTCGTGCCTGCTCGTTTCGGTTTCAGCAGCGACAGAAGTATTCGGTCATTTGTTCCTTCGTTCTGATCGCTATGATAAGACCGGATCGGTCCCAACGTCCGCACAATGGAAGAGAACTCTCTCGACCCGCCGGCTCTGCTGGATACATTCTCGCACGGTGGTGGTTGGGTAGATACGAGAATCTTTGGATTGAGGACTTTTGATGGAATGGGATGGGGCGCCGTGGCATTGAGTGATATACCGGTCTGTTTCGCGGGCGTATAGAGAAACGCTTGAGGAGCTCATGATCTTCAGGCGCACACGCCTCTATTCCATATCCCTTTGACTTTAATCATATCTCCCTGTCACTCAGATCTACGATCCGTACTGTCCGACACCGAGTGGATCAGCCTCGGGGAAGGATGGGCTCGACTGATCTTGGTGATGATGTGGGAGACTGAGAAGGGAAAGAAAAGCCGATGGTACACCTACCTTCGTTCGCTGCTTTCGCATTTCTGTTACTCAAGAGATTTGAGCTGATGACCATGCAGGTAGTATGCCGACGACCTTTGACACACCCATCTTCTGGTCTGACACACAGCGGCAAGAGCTCGTCGGCACTGACATCGAGAGTGCGCATTACGAAGCTCGACACTAGCTCATCTACATTTCAGATCGGATTGGCAAGGCAGACGCCGATGCCGATTATGAGCAGAAGATAGTCCCTATCCTCAAGGTGGGATCGGTCTTTCATCGTATGGCATTCCAACTTATCGCCTGTTGCGCCATTCTGCTAGGCTCATCCCAACCTCTTCAACGACTCCTCGCTCAACTTCTCTCTCGATGCCTATCATACACAGGGCTCGCGGATCCTCTCACGTTCGTTTACTATTCCGAAAAGTCACGGAAGTAATCTTGAGCATGATGGTCTCGAGCGGGACGGAGAAGATGGAAATCTTATCGAAGTAGAGGATGACGATGATGAAAGTGATGACGATATAGACGATCACATCGCTGTCATGATACCGATGGCCGACATGCTGAATGCCTCTTATGAAAGGGACAACGCGAGGCTATTTGGCGATGAAGATGATGGACGAGAGGCAGGCGATTTGGAGAGAAAGTTTGGAAGCGGCTACACAATGGTTACAACCAGAGATATTGAAGCAGGAGAACAGATTGTTATTCGTTTCTGTCTTTGATGTTGCCTATCACTCATCTCCGGCCTAATTAGCTCAACACGTACGCTTCGCCCCCCAATTCGGAACTGCTCCGCAAGTATGGTCATATCGATGTCTTCCCACTCGACTCCGAAAACCTGTCTCTCCTGCTCGAAAGCGAAATCGGTGACTGGCCGTATGGAAACCCTGGCGACGAAGTACAGATCGATGGGAAGATGGTTGTACAAACCTTTATTGAGAGGAAGAAGCTGTCTGGCATACTTGAATGGGAATCCTCGATACGAGATCGGATTGACAGCTGGCTTGAGGACGGCCAGGAAGACTAAGTTTCCCTAATTTATTTCAGACCCGGACTGACATCTGAGGCAGCATCTTTTCGCTTTCACTCTCCGAGAATATCGATCCGGCCCTGATCGCGTTCAGTCGAATACTCTTATATGATTACGAATGGAGTCGCTTCCGAAAGAAAGGGAAATTGCCCGCCACAGTCGTCGACGCAGAGGTCGCCGACATCTTGGATGCAGTCATCATGAAACGGCTGGACCGCTACGAAGGAAGCATTGCGGTTTGCCCATTTCATCACTACGCCACGCCAGGTCCACAGCTGACAGATTCTCTCACGCACATTAGCTCGATCTCGACACCCTTTTAAAGGTTCCATCAGCTCCCACACACCAGCGAATGTCTGCGGCGGTGAGACTAGGAGAACGACGTATACTTAAAGTCGCTGCCCGAGGCATCAGGGCGAGCACAGAGGCCACTGGAAGTACTACAAACGAAAAGATTCCGTTGTCGAAGCGCAAAGTGGGTGAGGCTGTGGAAGATGCAGCCGGAGGAGCATCTGTTGATCGGTCTGTGCGACGCCGGAAAGGTATCTAAATTTCGCTGTCATGGTAGAGCTCATCGAACTTTGGAGTTCTCCTCGCAAGTAGATAACGCGTCAGCTATATTTGTTTGAATCCTAATACCGGTTGCTAGGCTCCACGTCGCCAAACAGTGTGACGTGCAGCAAGGAAAGCCTAAGTACAGAATGATGGCCCTGCATGCTGTCATCAATTCCACAAGAAGCAGGATAATGAATGCTGTGCGGTCAGCAGCAGATAAGTAACCCATTCTGCTGTCTCAGACCCTGTCATGACGGGCATGACTCATATATAGCCGTGGAAGTTCAGGTTTCATGGGACTTCCAATTGGTGTTTTTAGTGAATTGCTAGCATAGCGGTTAATGGCCGACTACATTAACCGAGGTGTGACAGTAACTTCCACCGACAGCAATTCACTAAAAACACCAACTGGAAGTCCCACGAAACCTGAACTTCCACCGACTATATGTGAGCCATGTCCGTCATGACACTCCGGTCACCCTTATGACCGAGCTCCTGGGAGACAATCTTCCCATGCCTGATATAAAAACCTCATCCAGCCCGGGGATCACATTCCCCTGGGGCCCCACTGCCACTGTGGCAGCGCGGAATCTGGGTGGCTTTCAAAGCCATATGGGTTCCGAAAACAAAAGTCTCCCTCATCGGCCGATAACAAAAGTCTCCTCAACGGCGATGAAGGAGTCGAACCCATACCCCCGAGGGACTTCCAATACTGTCATACCTCGGTTGGGTTTTTGTAGTCAGGCATTTAACCGCTATGCTAGCAATTCGCTAAAAACACCAGTTGGAAATCCTACATGACCTGAACTAATTTCCCACTAAAAACACCAGTAGGAAATCCCATAAAACCTGAACTTCTACCTATATATGAGTCATGCCGGTCATGACAGTGACATACGTCTGAACTGGCCAGGGGTCAGGAACAGGATGACCAAAACCTGTGCAAATTATCTCATTGCTGTGGGAAGCTCCTCAAACAAGCTAATTGCCAAGCTGATTGGTCCAGACTGACCCTGAATGGCTTGTGACTCTCTCTTCCCCTGAAAAAGGTTTATCTCCCATTCAGATCCCCCTCTCATACCTGAACATCTTTGCACCTTGCCATTCATATTTTCACTACATCTTGCCTTTGCTTTGAATTCTGAATGCTTGATTGGGTTTGCTCAAGCACCTTTGCATATCATCCAGGCCTTATGCAAGTCCATTTGACTTCCCTTTCCGGCAAAACCACTTCCCTTTCCCCTCTCGGTGTCGGATGCGATACGGTACCCCGGCTGACCTCCACATAGAACGATCCGAAAATCATCTCTCCTAGCATTATGCCCACCAAAAAAGTCGATTTGTCAGATTCAGACTACGACGAGCTCGTGTCTGAGGCCGAGTACGATGACGATATCAAACCCAGCTTGTCGACGGATACGAACGTACTCCTCAGGGGCTCATTGCAGCGTCCGCGACACGGTACCCTCAACACGAAACATCTTCATGGTGAGCTACCTCTTCCCCAACGATATGAGTACAACCTAAAGCGATTGGCAGATCTTATCCACTTCGGGAACGTCGATCTCGATGCGCCCTATCAACGTGATGTCGTCTGGTCCGAGTCCAAGATGGTTGGTCTCATCCAATCGCTCTTCCTCGTAAGTCGCGCTTCCCTCCTCTCCTGTCACAACGAGTCGCCTTCACCTTCGCTAATGACCTGCAGAACTACTATATACCCCCGGTGATCTTTGCCGTCGGACTCGACGACGGGACAAACGAAGTCCGAGTCTGCATCGACGGTAAACAGCGTTGCACCTCCATCCTCAACTTCATGGATGGCAAGATACCCTTCGTCTCGCCCAGCACAAAACAGCGGTTCTGGTACACCAAGTACGGGAACCAGAAGTCTGGTAAACAGTTGCCGGATGGCTTGAAGAGGAAGTTTGAGCAGATCCAGATTCAGGTGGTGGAGTATGATAATCTTAAGGATGAGCAGCAGCGCGATATTTTCCGTGAGTCGGAGTTTCATCTACACTCATCTCTTCCATTCACTTCGCCTGACCAACACCCATCTTCCACAGGGACCTCCATACTCCACTCTTGTTCAAGATCCAGCCGACCCTCCCACACATACCGCTCTGTAACCTGATGTATCCGCTGACCCAACTCAGAGCGTGTGCAGATGGGAGTCGCCCTCTCCGCTTCCGAAAAGCTCCAGGCCATCCCCGGTCCATGGACGGAATGGATCATCGAACTCCAGAAGAAGTACATCACCGAAGAGAACACCCTTGGGGACAAGATGACCTGGGAGACCAAGCGCGGACGCCCCTTCCAGGCTCTCACAGCATTCATCATTCTCGCCTATGATCCGAGTAGGGCGTCTATACCATCTTATCCCACCATGACCAAGTTCCTTGAGCGGTCTGACCCGGTGAGCTCATCGAATAGGTATTGGACTTGTGCTGAGCGACCAAAGCCCGACCCATACTTCAAACGGAAGATCGAGATGGCGCTGTCCCTATTCATCAACATCGTTACCAATCACCACTATGAAGCGCTTCAGACGGTGACTGAGCGAGTTGCCCCCGTCGGTCAGTAATAGAATCGCAGAGTCACTCCGGCGCTAACACTTCTCCCTCCTCCTAGAATTCTGGTTCATCGCCCTTCTCATTTACACCCGTATGGGTGTAATGTCGCTGAACAACCTCGCGATCAAGATCGGCCGGATGCGCTACGAGGTTCGCCGCGGTCATATCGATGTCCGCGCCAATACGAGAGTCATGAAGGACTTCCACGCTTGGCTCATCAAAAATGCCCCAAAGAAACGTCAGCCCGGCGAGGAGGTCGCGGCGGAGGATTACGAAGGCGACGATGTGGATATGAGGGAGAAGAGGGCGTTGAAGAGGAGTCGTCAGCAAGAGGAAGAGGATCCAAGCTACCTCGGGGACAGGCTAGAGCGAGGCGCCGGCGATGCCGCGCCGACTACACGAGCCAAGGTCCAGAAGTCTGAGCCGAAGAAGGTTGAACCCGCCGCTCGTCCCTGCATCGCCGTCGCGAGTACCTCTGTCGCTCGACCTCCGCCTAGTCCGATGGACGCCCTTCCTACTCCGGTCTCCGGCAACTTCGCTCAGCCGAACCCGACTGTCAACCCTTACACTCAAGTTTACGCCGCAGGATCGACACAGAGGCTCAACTTGAACCAAGCTCAGCAGGCTGTGAGCGATCCCATCATCTGACGTCCATGACTGATGCTTAAACCAGAACCGCTCCTCATACCAGCAGCCTCCTCCTTATCAGCAGACCCAGGCTAAGCCGCAGCGGGTGTATACTCCGGCCGAAGTCGCGCACTTTAAGAGGATCCGCCAAGCGCAGCAGAAGCCGCAGACCAAGCAGTGGCCTTCCAACCAACCTTACGGTCGATAAGCAGAGAGCATCGTGGAACAAGGCATGTACATAACGACCAGGTAGATGGGAGTATCGGGTCAGTGCTATCAATACATGAAGTTTCTTGTGCATAGGTCTGTACTGTCGCTGTTCGATGTTGGTCAATATGTATGCATTGCGTCCTAGCCTTCTTCGCATAGTGTAAGTTGAGATTATGACGATATGCCACTCGCCACCTATTCAGATTAACTCGTCCAACGGGAGTCCATCAGATCTTGTGATCCGTTAACCTCGCTCTTTCTCCGACCTGTTGTCCGTCCTTTGAGTGAAAGTTTCGTCTCTTGTTCGGTGGAGTTCAGTATGGTTGGCTAGTCAGCCACCGCCGATTTTTGGCGAAATGATGTGTTCCCCTCAACGACGAGGGCAGGTTCCACGGCGGTCTGAGCATGTCGAGGAAGCGGCTCAGGATGGAGCTGGTGCTCCCAAGCTGAGAGCAGCAGCCGATGTGGATCGGTCAGTCACTATTGTCCTCCGGTGGACCCATTGTTTGTATGCCACTCCGCTGACAGCGACGTAGCGATGCTCGATCCGCATCTGAGGTTCTCCGCAACATGCTCAAGACCCAACCTCCATGGACCCGGGAACTCGAGCTTCAACGACAGAAGTGGGTGTTTCAGTCCTTCTCTTCCTCCTTCTTGACTTCCTCCTCTTCCGACACCTCTTCTCCCTCCTTCTCCTCGTCTTCCTCGTCATACAGCTCCTACCATCCGTCTCCCAGCTTGTCACGCACGATACTGACGGCTTTCTGCGCACCTTCCCGATAGAGCTCGAAACCTCTACCTAACCCTAATCTTCTCTCATCCACTAAGCACCTACGCCCAATCCCTCGATGGTCTATGGCACAATTCGACATACACACTCATCGCTTCATTCCGTGAACTCATCGGATCGACCGAATCCAAGTCACTCCCTCCTCACGGTGGATCACCGGCGGCGGGCATGGGTGGTAGGAAGAACCATCATAATTCCCCTGGTCAGGTTGAGCTCCGGAAGGTTTTGACGAGGTTTCGACAAGCTTTGAGCAGTGAAGAAGGGTTCTATAGGGGTTTGGTCTCGAGGATTGTGGTGTTTTATCAACTTCAATCGCTTGCGAAGGAGTCTTTGGGTAGTGTTGGGATACCGGTTCAAGATGGGTTGGAAGGTGAAGGGGGAGGGGTGGAAAATGGTGTAGCACCGAGGTTGGGAGTCGAGGAGAAGAGGGAGAAACTTGGTTTGGTTTATAAGGGTTTGATTTGTCTCGGGGATTTGGAGAGATATAAGGAGCAGTATAGTGAGAGGGCGAGGAGGGAACGGGATGGTGGCCGAGATGGAGGTAGGGGAGGAGGAGGGGAGGAGAGATTTGGGAGGGCGAAGATGTATTATGAGGTTGCGAGGGGTCTTCAACCGGACGACGGCGAGTCGATTTTCTTGATGTGGGACGAGTGTGGTGAGAGGAGGGTCAGCTGATGATTGGACAGGCTCCGCTTTCAATCAGCTAGCGGTTATCTCGACTTATTTAGGGGACGATCTCCTCTGTGTGTATTATTACTTTCGGGCGATGGCGGTCAGGCAGGCTTTCAAGAACATCGATGAGATTTTGGAGAAGTTCTTGAGGAAGGTTTATGAGCGGTGGCATCTGGCTCGAGGGGAACAGATTCATGGAGAAAGTGGGGAGGATACAATGGGTGACGGGATGCAGGATGAGTTCAGGAAGGAGTATCTAGTGATCGTGTCCATCTTATATCGAGGGACTGGGTGAGTGGCCGGTCTTTCATCGTATCGGACCCCGCTAATTAGATGCTCGTAGGACTTCCTGTCTCGCTCCTCTGAGAGCTTCCACTCTTACCCGCCTCAACGATCTGCTTCGCAGTCGTACCCTACCCTCCGAGACTATCGTCAAGCTCACGGCCATCATAATCGGCACCCACTGGCATGCCAGACAAAGCGCTTCGATCATACCTTCCGAAGCCGATACAGGACGTGTCAAGCGTCGCCATGATGCCGAAGAGTTGGCTCTCGACTTCATGATTTCGTTCTTCGCTGTCCTTGTTCAGACTGCCGCCGAGGAGCTTGCCGATCTCGGCGCGGGCGATGTGGAAATGCATTCCCACATCAGCGCGGTACTTCGGCGACTTCTCCCTGCGCTCCGCATCATGTCGAAGTGGGTCAAGCTACACCTCGAGTACATTTCCCGATTCTCATCGACAAGCAACGGAGATCTTGCAGCGGATTTCCCGTCCTTCTGGACCCAATATCATAGATTTATACCCACGCTGGCCCGCCTCTTCCCACTCGCTGAGCTACCGACTCTCACCGATCCATTCGAGGAGGATATGGACATGCGAGGCTTCGCACCGTTCAGTCGCGGCATGTTGACGCTCAACGCTTGTGTACAGGAGATAAATGGGCACCATGAGGCTCCGCATCCGAATGAGGAGCAATTGATGCGGATCGCTGACTTGCAAGTCGATGCGAAGCTACTCATGCAGTCTGAGGTGAGTCTGCTTCACGAGAGTTAACGGATCTGGCTGATGTATCCATAGACCGGGCTGAGAGCTATGAGCGGCAATATGAGCGCTCTGGTGACGAGTCCAGCGATGATCCCAGCTTCCCTTGTTTCCCGCCTAGAAGCGGACGACGGGGACATCGCATCCGTGAATACTGAGACGGAAGATGATCCGGTCAATCTGGCAATGCGAGCTTCACTAGGCGGGAGCAGTGTCGATGAGGAAGAGCAGAGGCGCTTGGTCGATGATGAAGAGGTCATCATCTGGGGTCAAGGGTATGAGTCTTTATTTCGTCAGCTCAGTATCTTGCTGATATAGGAACAGCTCGCAAACACCTGTCAATGCCCCTTCCAACGGCATCTCATCGGCAAAACCTCCCACAGCTTACGATCTTCTCCAAAACCTCATGCTCGATACAGGTGCTGCATCACCTGCCCCTCGGCAGACTACACCTGGTCAACCCTCCCCACGTACCAGTCTCCTGTTCGGTGGGGAACCAGGCGGTTCCAGCATCTGGACGATGACAAGGGAAGAGTCCGAGAAGGGTACGAAGCGGGCTGCGAGAGGATCGGCGGGAAATCTCGCGAATGTCAAGAACCTGTGGAATGATGCGCCGATACCCACACTGGTCAACAAGATGACACCGCCTGCGACTATGTGGTCCGCTCCTTCAGCACAATATATGCCGACCTCTTTTGCGCTCGATCACAGCAACGAAGCGAAGATCCCGGATCTGCAGGCCAATCCTGCATGGCCAGGGTACGCCAGACAGAACGACTATCAGCCGTACTACGAGGCTTTCCCGACGCCTTATGCCCAATGGGGCCAAGCTTATCACCAATCTTGATTGAGGTCAGGTTCGGCCATCACAACGACGCAAACTCCTTGATCACGGCGAAACCGCCACGACCGCGCACTCTCAGCGCATCGCACAGCGCATCGTCTCTGGCGTCGGTCCTTGACTGAAGCGATAAAGGGAACTCATCAGAGGGAATTGATGTGGAGAACTTAGCGGGATATGAGACTCATACGAGGATGTTTCATCACGATCGTGATGTATGTGTGATCTTCCAATATTCATACCCAAATGACTATGCATCACCTTCCCCAACCCTCATGAGGCGGTTCGAAAACCCTCAACCATCCTTCAAACCTATCATCCCAAGCCACTTCATTCTCCTTCCTCACAATCTCATACCCATCCATATTCCCAAACCATCTCAATTCCCTCTTCCTTCTCTCCTCCCGCAGATTCTCTTCCGTAACAAGAGGTTTCGAAGATTTCTTCTCTGCGTCGCTCAACTCTCTCTCCCCATTCGCTAAATCTCTTACAGCTTGTAGTCTAGGCTCCAGAGCGGAGTAATAATCTTTCCGAGCTGTTTCGATCCGTTCAGGAAGTTTAGCGAATGATTTCGTATACCATTTCTCAGTATCTCTTCCAAAATCCAACTCAGTTCGTTCGAGTGGTCTTGTAGGACCGAGAATCAGGGCTAGAGCTGCTTCGGCACCGGTTCGGACACGATGACGTTCGGTGAAGAAATCGTAGATCACGTAAGGGAATTGTTTTATACCGAGGTGGTTTACGAAGGGAAGGAGGAGGAGGGGTGGTTGTGGTGGAAGGGGGTTAGGGGGGATGCGGTAAGACGAGGGGATGGCGGCGGGAGTGGTGGAGTTAGCGGAGTTTGATAATGAGGGAAGAGGTAGAGGTGGTCGAGAGAGGAAGGAAAGTCCTGATGGGAGGGATGAGACGGGTGGTGATATTGTTGGTAATCCCGATGGAATCGTTGAACCATCCGCCGATTCCGCCTGATCAGGTGGAAACTCCGACTGATCAGGTCGTACCTCCTCCTCCTCGTTGCCCTCAAAAACCCCGTCCCCCTTCAACTTCTCCTCAACCTCCTTCTCCCATTCCCACCCATCCACACCACCCAACCAACCTCTCCTCAACCCTTCGAAATACTCTTTCAAACTCGCCCTTCCAACAAGTACCACCCCACCTTCCAACTCCCTCTCCTCGACGGCTTTCGGATCTAGTGTACCTGGTAAGTCCAAGGTCGGAGGTCTCGGTTCGAGTTTGAGATTTTGACGTCGTTTACGGAGGATTGAAGCTTGGATCTGACGAGTGATCGATCCGTGCAAGGGTGAAGGGAGTTGTTCGTAATCAATTGCTGCGGCCACGAGGTAAGGCTACGAATCCAGTACCCCATCTCATCAGCTCAGCGCAAATCTCAGTCCAAGCCCAAATCATTTCCAATCTGTATACGAAATACAAGGGAAGGGAAGTGAAGGGAAGGGAAGGGAAGGGGATCAAGACCGAGATCAAGACCAAAAGCCCAAACACACCTTGACGTATTTCCTGAAATACCGTAATGAACGATCATCATCATCATCCTCTGGCCATTTCGCTCCCACAACCCTGACCCTCCTAGGTAAATCCAGGCTACCTCTCATAGGTTCAATAGCTAGATGTTTCACTCGGTCGATAGTTCTCTCTTTGATCAGACGACATTGACGTCGATCATCGTAGTAGAGGTATGTGATAGTTCCTACTACTGTGAGGAAGATTGTCCAGTTTCGGGAAGGGAGTCGGGGTTTCCAGGTTAGGATTGAGCGGGGGATACCGGTGTGTTCTAGGGAAGAACGGAAGCCGGTTGAGGGGGGTTTTGGGGGAGGTGAGGATGGAGGTTGGGGTGCGGAGGTGGGTGCTGGAGGGTTGGAGGTGGGTGGCGAAGGGGTGGAGAGAGCTTTAGAGATTGGCGGAGGGGGCTCGGGAGCTGCCATGATGGGCAGGATTGGCGGAGAATCAACGGACATTGACAGGAATTTGTAGGTGAATTCCAAGCGCACGTGACTGACTTTCCCGTGCGAAAATCCCATTTCCAGTTTCCCCATCAGATGCAAGCTGGAACTTTTGTTTCACGTTGTGTCTGCATGTTTCGATAACCCTACTTCCTCCCCCCAAACCAGCCTCCCAACCAGCCCTTCGGCTTCTCCGCTCTCCTCTCCTCCGCCTGGGCATCCGTAGCAGGTGTCGCCTCCCTCGTCCTCTCTCTTCCAACAACACTCCTCACAGCCGGCACCACCACCTCCGCCATTCTCTCCGTCACAGTAGCAGCTGTTGCCGCAGACTTCTTCCCAGCCAGGACGAGGAGCTCATCAAGTGGCATATCGATATGGTTGAACGCTGTGTCGAAGAAGACGGGTTTCGGGACACGTTCGTCGAATAGTGCTCTTTTCGCGGCGAGTTCGAGCGCTTCGATGCGAGAGGAGAGATCGTCAACAGTTGATCTGGAGAGGGGGACAATCTCTTCCTGAAGTGGAGTGTCTGAGTCGCAGAGCGAAGTGGTGGCTTGTCGTGAGAGCAGGGAAGCTCGTGAAAGGAGCTGTACAGCCGAGGCGAAAGATGGTGTTGGATGCACGCAATGCAGTCGAGCTAGTTGATAGCATCTCAGGACACGTTAGTTGAGCAGCTGGTATGCCCAGCCATGAGGAAGATGGCTCACCTCGTAGCATTGAAATACGCCTCGGACCCTTCTGCGCCAAGCCGGACACCCTCCTTCTCCTCGACTACCGTAAGACTTCGCATCTGTCCTATACTCTGCAAGACAGTATCATACAGCTTGACGATCCCGCCAAGACTCTTGACGGCTTCCTCGACTCTTGCTTTACCCCCGAAAGCCTTGAACACCGTGGGATCGACTGGAAGCGAAGTCGTCGAGGTGGACAAGGTGTCGACAAGAAGCAGATCACGTCGGATCCGATGGGAGAGAAGGAGGTAGATAATATACTGATGTGCGAGCGAAAGGGATTGTGAGGTTCTCGTGGATTGTAGCGACGTGAGCGAGCCAGAAGCCTAGTACAGATCAGCTTGAGAAGAGGTTGGCTAATCAGGAAGATGCAGCTCGCCTCATGATCCTCCAACAACTTCCTAGCAACCCCTTCCGCCTCGCCCAAAATCCCCAAAACTCTATCCCATCCTTTCATCCCCCTGCCCCTCCCCCCTTCCTCCTTTCCCTTGACACTCCCCAGCGCCTCTTGTACACGAAGCATAACTCCAACCATCTCAGCACTTCTCAATTCCACTTTCTCCCCGGCAAACTCGACATTTTCCAAAGTCCTTCTTCCCGCTTCCACCTGGTCCGCTCCAATCTCCTCTCGAAGCCCAACTACTAGCCTGCCGATCCGAGGTAAAGCTTCTTCCATCATCTCGTCATCTATATCCTTCACGACACCTTCGATATCGTGTGACTCAGCTCGGCCGAGTTTGTAAGCGCAAAACCGGATGAGCGGATCATATTGATCGATAAACTCGTTGGCCAGCGCCTGGTCATACGAGTCCCTCGCGGCATCTGCCCGTGTCCCAAGTAAGCGCCTTCGAGCAGCGAGGTCAGTGAGCGATTCAGCCCATTGTGATCGCTCAAAAGCGAGTTCCGCACGGATGGAGAGGTGGTAGATCGTGATCTCCACCAAAGTCTGTTTGTTCATCCGTAAAGCGAGGGAGGTGGAGATAGAATGTAGAGAAGCGGAGGATTTAAGAGCTCGACGAAGCCAGGAGATTTGGTCTCGTTTTGTGTTCGGAGGGGGAGAAGGTTTCGTCGTGCGCGCTTTAAACGAGTGAGAGTGGGCTAGGGCTCGCTCGGCGGAGAAGAGGAGGAGCTGGAGATGGCTAAGGGATACTCAGCATGCTTGAAGCTGGTGAAGAGTAGACTCACCGGACGTCTTTGACGCTGGATGCGGTGAGAGGGGGAGGTTTCTTGAATGTCCGTCCCTTTCCGCAAGTCAAGCCTGAGACTTGTCGCAGACGATGCAGCTTATTTGCGCAGTGGTGCCTATACACATAGATGTCATCACCATGGTCACGAAGGAGAGGAATTTTAGCGTACCGATACCGTTCATGGTCACCATTTCGAAGGCCATAGACGGCTCGTTCTTTACTAAGGAGAATGAGAACTGCGGGGATTAGCGCATCCGAGGGCATACGCAAGGCGGTACTACACACCGTTGAAGGTCAGGTCCTGGTTGCTGTTGGACATGTTGCTCCGGTCGTCACCTATTGCAGACAGATAGTGAGGTTTGATTTCGCTGTAAAGGCTGCTTCGCCTAGCGTTTCAGCTTTCCCGATTTATTAATTTCCCGAATCTTTTACGATTTCTCCCAAACAGCGTGCCTTATAGCGAAATCAACCTCGCTGTCCAACTTTCCTCCTTGAAAAGCTCAAAACTCGTCAGACTTCCAAAACTACCATGGCTTCACGTGTATGCTCATTTCCTTCTCGATCAGTGACCTCTACGTCTATTGTGCTGACGCGTATCGAAGGGTGGCGGACGAGGCGGCGGTGCACCACGAGGACGAGGAGGTGGACCTCCCGGTAGCGGACCTCCAGGCGAGAAGAAGAAACGAGAGAGTATACTTAATCTCCAACAATACGTCGATAAGAATGTCCGAGTGAAGTTCATGGGTGGACGAGAAGGTCTGTCCATCTACTTTTCCGGTACGATTGTAAAGGAGCTAATGTGTTTCCGTAGTCACGGGAACATTGAAAGGGTTCGATCAGTTTATGAACCTAGTGATGGATGATGTGATAGAGGAGTATGAGAGTGAGCGATGACTTTTGAACTGAGGTGAATAGAAGAGCTGATGAACGGTACGAAGACGATGCGATGCCGAAGCGGGAATTGGGTTTAGTGGTATTGAGAGGACCAAATATCGTTCTCATCAGTCCAACGGATGGGTCGGCGGGTTAGACTCTCAATAACTGGGTCCGCGAGGCAACATGCTGATGGTCTCGCAGAGATTGAGAACCCGTTCACATGATTTGGCGAAGATCAGCATGAATATACCCTTACATGTATATCAAGATGGTTCATTAGCGACGAGCGCTCCCTATCGCAAGGCTAGATCTCCATAACCTATCGCGTCCACCGCCTCTATGTTCTCAACCACTCGCCGGCTGATCCTCCTATCTTCGCCATCCTCGTGCGTCTGGAACCAACTGCACGGTTCAGCCTCGTTCACTCGGACCCGGCATCTGTGTCCAAGTTTCCCTTCAAGATACGTAACCGGTTCATTCTTGCTTGCTCAGTGTCTTGAGTAAGCTGCATGTCTTCACTGTCTCGACGGAGCAATGGGTACATATCGCTTCACACTGAATGAAGCGCTGAGTCTGAGCCTCGCTGCGGCTCTGTCGGACACTCATATTACGTAATCAAGCTGCAAGCTGGAGATTTCCCCGAAAAGAGGTGCCGTAAACCAGATGATCGGTACTGGTCTCGACAACAAAGTTAGCGCTCCAACCGGACGACATGTTTCCGAGCCTCTGTGCAGGGGGTTTGGGATCCCTTCATGTTTGCGATTACGACGTCCGCAAATACCGGACAAAAGGCGGATTTAGCGTGGATCTTATCGCTTCCCGCTCTGATCGCCCCTCTCGTCATCTTACTTTACCCCATTAAGAAACCCTGCAGGCACAGCCAAAGAGATGCTCCATGTTGACCGCTTATCCATCGCTCACGATCACCGCATGGGTGGGGAGCGAGGCAGATCTCTGATATAACACTAGCAGGGATGGTAGTCTCATTTCTTCGTTTCTTCATAAAACAGCCAAGTAGGTTGAAAGCGAGATGTTGTTCAAACCGACTGCTCTGGCTACGGTGGCGCTATGTCTCGTCCCATCGGTACTGGGACGAGATCGTGGCGGTCTCCGTGGACGAAAACCTGCTGCAATCAAACAACGTCAGGAAGAAGCTGCAACCGCTCGATCTCTGCTCGAAATTCGAGCGTCTAGCTCTTCGTCAAGCGGCTCATCCAACCGTCGATACTACACCAACGATACTTCTCGTACGTCCCCTTCTATAATCAAATCGCCAAAGCCCGGACTGACGGGGAGATCAGAATTCTTCGTCGAATCTCTACCCGACGTGAACTTCGCTTTGAGCGAGATGTACTCCGGCCTAATCCCAATCTCTTACTCAAACACCTCCGAAGCCCTCTTCTTCGTCTTTCAACCGACCGTCGGTGAACCAGTCGACGAGATTACAATCTGGTTGAACGGTGGTCCAGGATGTTCTTCCTTGGAAGGGTTCTTGCAGGAGAATGGGCTTTATAATTGGCAGCCTGGGACTTATGAACCGGTTATCAACTCTTACTCTTGGGTTAATCTCACCAATTTGCTCTGGTGTGTATGATCCCCATGATTGGTGAAGAGCTAACGCTGACGGTATTCTGCGCAGGGTTGAGCAGCCGATCGGAACTGGGTTCTCGACGGGTACCGTAACGGCTACGACCGAAGAGGAGATTGCCCAGAATTTCGTCAAGTTCTTTGCCAACTTCCAACAGGTGAGTCGAGGATGTCCAACTGCATTGCCTGAAATTGACAGTTTGTATTTTTAGACTTTCGGGATCAAGAACTACAAGATCTACGTTACTGGCGAGAGTTACGCTGGGCGATATGTCCCGTACATCTCAGCTGCGATGCTGGATGAGAAGAATACGACTTACTTCAACCTTTCTGGTAAGTCCATACTTCCAACCTACTCCTACCTCGATGCCCGAAGTCCCACATTCGCATACCCTCTCTCCTCCGTTATGAGAATTCCCCCTCTTCCTCTCTCTTCCCTTTCTTTAAGGGTCAGACTGCCTTAGTCCACGAATATGCTCTTATTCCCAGTATATGTCGAACAAGCTAACTTCGCTTAGGTGCACTGGTATACGACCCTTGCATCGGCGAGTTCGACACCGTTCAGACGGAGGTCGTAGCGTACCCCTTCATCGAAGCCAACGCGTGAGTGTATCATGCTCAGAGCAATTGTCGTCACGATTTACGTTGATCGCGATGCTAACGCTTCGTAGCAATTTGTTCAACTTTAACGAGTCCTTCATGGCCGATCTCCTTTCGCTTCACAAAGAGTGCGGGTACGAGACGTATTACGACAAATACCTCACGTTCCCACCTTCTGGGCAGCAGCCGACCACCTTCTTCAACTACACCACCGGGAGTGCGAACTTGACGCATGCAAACCCGGCGTTGACTTGCGATATCTTCGATCTCGCCAACAAAGTGGAGCTGGGAATTAACCCGTGCTTCGACATTTACGAGATTGTAGGTGTTTATCTCAGCGGGTAGAACACAGCTGATCTCTGTCGCGTCCAGAACCTCATGTGCCCGATTCTCTGGGACGTCCTCGAATTCCCAGGAGATTTAATGTACCAATCCCCCGGCTCCCCTCAGACTTATTTCAACCGTACCGACGTGAAGCAGGCGATGCATGCGCCTCTCGATCACGATTGGTACGAGTGTCAGGGTCCCGTCTTCATCGGAGATGGTGGTCCTCAGTCCGAAGGGGATATTTCGCTCGATCCGATTCAGAAGGTCCTTCCCCAGGTGATCGAAGCGACCAACCGTGTCCTCATCAGTCATGGCGATTATGTAGGTCCAACCGTTTTCAGCATTTGCGTTCGTGCTAATCGTGGGAATTCCAGGACATGGTCCTGATCAAGAATGGAACCTTGCTAGCAATCCAAAACATGACCTGGAACGGCGACATGGGCTTCCAGTCCGCTCCCAACCAGTCCATTGTGATCGAGTACGTCGACCTTCAGTACCCGGCAGCTTTCCAAGCGAATGGATACGGCGGTCTCGATGGTCCTCAAGGGACTATGGGGGTTCAGGTTTGTTCACCGTCTTGGTACCGCGCGCGGACGTCGCTGACAAGGTGGCCCATAGCACTTCGAGCGAGGCCTGATGTGGGCCGAGACGTTCCAGAGCGGTCACATGCAGCCGGAGTATCAGCCGAGGGTGACCTATCGTCACCTCCAGTGGCTCCTTGGAAGGATCGAGACGCTCTGAGCGGAGCTCCTGGTGAGAGAAAAAGCAGCGGAACGTGTTTGGATAGGTCTGCGAGGTTGATAGTATAATCACCTGTGTCGAAAAAGAATATGAAAATCCGTGCGGTTTCGGGCCACAATTCCACTAACACCTTTTGGTCCACGTGCTAGCCGCCGGCTAGTAGTTCTAGCGAAACGACACTCCCTTGTTCAATCGCATCTTCTCGTGTATCTCGTCCGGGTTGTAGGCTCTTGGGCTCTTGTTCTTATCGTTGGGTACGAGTCCACATTTTGGGATAGAGGTGTCTGCTATCATAGCTTCCTCATCGTTCTACCGAGCTTGTCCCATTGTTTTAGGGAGTTCTACAGGTTACACGACACGCCAGGAAGTTGGAGACGGCATATTCAGACAGTCCAGCTCGTACAGGCCATTCAGCGCAGCTTCCGTAACCGCTCAATCTATCCTCGACCGTCGCACGTGGGCGAGGTCTCCAGGATCCTGGACAGCCAGGTAAGTGTCCCGCTCGATCCTTTGTCCTCCCAATCTACTACCGCTGCCATCCTTGATCCAGGCTGTCTTCAATTAGCCTTGAACAAACCTCAACCGCTCAGTCCGGATGTCGCTTCCCGACTTTCTGGGTGGAGATTCGTTGCCCGGGAGGATGTTGGGGTTGGACCCGCCTGATAGGGGACGGTCTCCAGGCGTGAGTCAACCAGAACTCAATTGTCTCAGATTCGTCAAATGTCCTTAATCCCATTCAGATGCTGACCACAAACTCTTCGTGTGCAGCCTCAAGGATCGATCCCTCTTCCTAACACATCTGGCGCAGCTCGGAACTCCTTCTCCTCTTCTCGACCACCTACGTCCGCCGAGATCGATGCAGTCATCGCTGCTGCTATGGCGAATGCACCTCCTGCGCCCACTGCACCGCCTTCAGAGCTAGGTGCCGAATGTAAGTCCCCACCTCGTTGATGATACAGCTCATCGTGTGCAGTGGTCATGACGCGATCGGTTACCCCTTTGATGACAAATCTCTTACCCTCAGCCGTGGGTATGGATGGGCGAGTGAACCTGTTCGTAGGAAATGTAAGTGGAAGTATGCTTCTCTTAGCAGAAGCTGACGAAGCTATCTCTAGCTGCCTTACCGTGTCCGTTGGCAGGACTTGAAGGATCTGTTTCGGAAAGCCGGGACCGTTCTACGAGCGGACGTTAGCCTTGGTCCGGACAATCGGAGTCGAGGTTATGGGACAGTTCTCATGGGGAGCAGGGAGGATGCTGCGAGGGCAATAGGTGAGCTCCAATGGTCATGGACGATCTGACCGAGCCGATTAATAGAGGTATTCGCTGATCTCGCTCAGACCGCTTCAACGGGTACACCTGGCAGACAAGAACGCTCGAAGTCCGCCCTGACCGCCTACCGCCAGAATACGAGCCTCAACCCCATCAGAATCACCACATCGCCCCACCACGTCCTCCACTTTATACCTACCACAACATGTCTGGAGGAGGCCACTCAGCTTACACTTTGCCTGGCCATCTTCTACCGTCAAACGGTCCGGCCTGGCTTCCAGGTCAGATATCACCACAACGTCCGCCAATGAACCATCCCCCGGGATTGAATGCAACCTCGCATCACATGTCCGGCCACTTGTCGATGCAAGGCATGAACCTTTCGCCGCACTCTTCTGCCATGTCCTTGTCCGGCACCTCTCCGATGCCCTCCGGCCAATCGCCCAATTCCGCATACGGCTCAGCCGGGATGCCTTTACCGTTGAGCGGTCAGAACACCGGTAGTCACGCCCACCAGCCGCTTGGTGCATCGCCTCTCGCCGGTTCACTGACTGCCGGTACCGTTCCAGGCCCCTCGAACGGCTTACACAACACTTCAAGACGAGAATCGATTACCCACTTCGCTCATGTCGTCTCGCCCGATGTGCAAGCTCCGTATATCGTCCCATCTTCTTCCAATGCAGCAGCGCCTACTTCGAGACCATCCTCCAGCGCCGGAAGACCTGCAGCTGGCTCGCCTGACCACGGTATAAGCGAACTTGATAATCTGCACCAGTCTCGTGCTGCTCCGCCTGCTCACCTTGGACCTCTGCCACCGTCCCTCTTCACCGGTGTCAGGTCACTAATATCTCCGACCGGTAGTGGCCACGGTCCTGTGTCGTCGACCGAAAACAGCGAACACATTGGAGCGAGTCCACTTTTGCCGCTAATCCCCCCTCAGGGAGGTCCAACGCCCTTGTCAATCGCTATGGAGGGTCTAGCACATCAGGGTCCGGGTCTGGGACCTCCAAGCACGCTGCACGATAGAGTAGTGTTTGTATCGAGCGTAAGCTGATCCTCATATGTTGATCACACGTACTGACTAACCTGCTCAGTTGCCTTTGACGATGATGTGGCAGGAGCTGAAAGACCTGCTACGTCCCGCTGGTATCATCATCCGTGCAGAGTGAGCGAACCTCGTGGGTTCTGAACATGACATTGACTATGTTCTCTAGTGTGGCTACCGATCCAGATGGTCGACCGAGAGGTTTCGGGACGGCGCTCTTTGCTACCGAAGCTGATGCAGCCAAAGCTGTGGTAATGTTCAATGAGTAAGTCATCAATCATCAAGGAGTCTCGGCTGATGTGTTCCCACTCAGTCGAGACCTTGGTGGTCGAAGGATCCGCGTACATCTGGAGCGGGATAGTCATCATGATCCCCAAGTCAGGCGACCGTCAGACCAACAGGTTCTTGGATTCGCTGGTCCACCACCCCGATCGCAGGATGGATACTGGCATCATGAGCAGTCCAACGGCGTAGCGGCATTTCATTCCCAGAGCCCACCACCATCAGATCCCTCATCTCCGATCCCGCCTCGACTTCCCTGGGCGCTGAACATGTCACTCAATGGCACGCAAACTAAACCCGCCCGCGGACCACCTGAAGTCATCGGACTCGACGGAACTCCGCATCTTAATTTCCGACAAATGCGTCATCCCGGACCGATTTCCATGCCCCCCTTCCCCGTCCTAGACAACGGCAACCCATTATCACCCCTTCAGACCCGTAATCTTCCGCCAATGACGCCATCTATGCCCGACTTTGTATTCAACGCATACCCTGAAACACCCCCTATTCACGCTCATTTCCTCTCCCCCGGTCTTGGACCATTCTCACCTGGTATACCCGTCACGAGCTCTCCTGAATTCGTATATAATCCCTTCCTTAACCCGGCGCCTGGTGCACCGGTCAACCGATACCCTCAAGGTGGGTCCGCAGCATTGGGAACGCCTACGACGCAATCTTTCCCGAATAACCCTATACATGGCTACTCCGCCACATCTGGTCATCAAAATATCACGCAAGCGTTGGCGGAAGCGGAGTACTTCCCTGCTCAGCTTCCAAGGTCCGTTCCTGATCCACCTTCTCCGTTACCTCTCGCGTCGAGTCGATTGAACCCTCCAACCTCTCCGGTAAACGCCAAAGATAGGCTCTCTTCGAATGGTGCAGAGGAAGGAGCTTCAGACCAGACCCGTATGACAGCGAGTATGTCGCTCAATGACACCCGACGACCGACTCCTCCCTCACCGACGGCACGATCTGTTCAGCCTCAGCGTATAGTGAGCGGGCTCAATCTGGTCGATTTGGCTCGAGGGGAGATGCAAGCTGGCCGAGCGAGCCTGGACGGTCGAAGACCAATGTTGGACGTTGGATGGACCGGAGAACGTCGAGCGAGCTTCGGAGATATTGGAAGTCGTGAATCGAAATGACCTTAGAATAGCTTAACGATCAAACGAATGTTTTTGGGTTTCGCGTGCATATCTAGAGGATGTAAGCGTGCATTTATACGATGTGTTTTTTTGGTTTGCGGGAGTATGCATGACATGCTTCTATGCATATTGGTCAAATGTCTTGTGGGCGTGGAGTAACATTGGTTGATTCGTAACCAGTGCGCCTCCGGTGATGCGGGATGATGCATAATATGATTAGTCGAGGTCGTCTATGTGTTCGTGGGTCATGAAGAAGTGCCAAGTCGTCCGGCTCGTTCTTGGCTCTCGTCTTGCACTGGAATGAGAGATCAACATGGCTGATCTCGTCGGTCAGGAGTCACAGACATTTCCATGCTGGTTCCCATTCACCCCAAGGATTCCGTAAGAGAGGATTAGGAACGGTGTTGGTGGTCGACCCCAAAGAAGTGTATCTACCTTAGTCAGCGCCAAATTCCATACGGACACCATGAACGACTGGTATCGCAGGAGTCGAGGACTGACCCTTCGTCGTATAGACTACACCATCGTACGTCCATCTCCCTCAAGAATTGCCAGACATCCGCGTAAGTCCAATCTAATATCGGATGTATCCGCAAGAATGCCGGCCACGATGGATCAGTCGGTGCGAGCGGCTCAATATCTGTATGCAATGTCTCAGCCTACCAATGCCCATTTGTAATGCCCACTCTGACGAGCGACACTCACCTCCATTCGGATCTCCTCTCCGAGTTCCGACTAGGACCCCACGAACTCCCTTCCCTCCACCACAACCCAAGTACTCGTTCAGAGCGGCTTTCATACCTCCTCCAAATCTGTATAGGTCCATCCCGTACCGATCTGCGGAAGACAGGACGAACGATTCGAGAACTGGGAAAGGGTTGGGAGCGGTTATGTAGATTGATTTCATGGGTGGGTATGGGTAGGTGGATGAGGAAGGTGGGGAGTGGTGGGTGGATGTTGACGGTGATGGTGGTGATCTGGGGTGAGATGTGGATCTGGAAGGAGAAGGAAGGTGAGGAGGGGGTTGGGTTGGACCGTTGACTGGGGCTGCGACATTTGCCTGCGATGATTGAGGAGGATGGGAATGGCCGTTCGGCTTGGAATCGGTTGGGTGCGGTGCTGAGTGGGAAGATGATATTGTATTCGGAGCGGTGAGGTGATTCGAGGAAGAGGAGGAGGCAGCAGACGACGAAGGGAATGTATGTCGACCATGTCGAGCGTAGAGGACTGCGGCGAAGAGGTGAAGCAAGACAGTGCCTGTTTTGCCATCAGCATCAGCTCATGGCAAGTTGAGAGGGGAGATGACGGACAGTCTTTACCGCCGTTGAAGGAGATTGCGATGGCTTCTTCCCTAAGACACATCACACTGTATCAGTACTCGTAGAAGTCCATCTTGGGTTTTGAACGTGCTCCAAGCAAGACTGACCCTAAGTCATCTAGGACACCATCGATCAGCTCGATGGCTTTCGCTATCTTCACTCCAAGGGCGTCCACAACTTTAGCTCGTTTCAACAATCTGTCTAGCTCGACATCCGTAACGGAATCCGACATGTCGATCGAATCTCGAGCCGGTACCGAGCGAAAGTGTGCGAGACTACTTGTACATCAGGCCTCATCCATGCCGCGTGCCAAATCATACGTAAAATTTAGGCGCCACACAACGAATCGAAGAAAGCCTGTGAACTACAATACAGTTTGTTTGAGTTGCAATAATCTTTCACACCAGCCTTCCGGTTGTATCGCCTGCGTCATGCCTTCCTTTACGTCTCGATAGCCTTCAATCCTCGGCGACCAGGCGAGATGGCCACGTCAACTCCTCAGCCTCATGCTTCAGGCTCGACCCCGCGACCAGTGAACCCTCAACTGGGTCCTGACCCCTGGTTCGCATACCCGACTCCGACACCTGAGCAGGTCGAAGATGAGCTTCCACCTTACTTGGAGGAGGAAAATGTCTCGCTTGGAGCCGTTCTGGATAGGTTGGTGAGGAAGGGTTATGGGGATGTGAGGGCTTTGGTCGAGCAGACGTGAGTCTCGAGGTTATTCACGAGATCAAGCTGTAGTAGCTGTTCCTTCGTGGCCTTTATGCTAAACACAGCTGATATCGAACAGTCTCCCTCCCCTCCATCCTCGACACAAATCCCGTCATATCATCGAATACGCCAAGACGACCCGACAAGCCGTCCTGAAGTACCTCGCCATACTTCGGTGGAAGAATTCCGTCGACATCCCTTCCACTTCCACAACATCATCAGCTCAGCCACATCAACATCCGTACCCCGGCACTGCATCGTTTCCGACGCCTCACAGCAATGGCGAATCGAATAGTCCGGGTACATTCGTTGGAAAAGGCAAGGCGAAGACTGTGGATGAGGTGGGATTGGTGATCAGAGGGAAAGTGACGGACGCGAAGAGGATTACGCATTTCCTTGAGCATATGAATCGGCAGCATGAGGAGGCTGTTGGGCATCTTCGACATACCGCGAAGTTGGTTGAGACGTTGCGGTCAGTCTCAACGGACACCGGGACGAAGATTGGGCTGATGATGAATAGAGAGCGAAATTCGGATCTTCTGACAGCGCTTTCATTGCTTACTCTGGGGACCTACAATCGCTTACCGACTTCTCTTACCGAGTCGTTCCTGCCCAAACCCCCTTTGAGGAATGGGGCTATCCTGGATACACTTCGCCGACTCGACCAACACATTCGATATCGCTTGCAATGTGTCGACTACCTGCCTCCAGAGATGATGGTTGAGTCTATACGGGATGGAAGGGTGTACGTCAGGGGCGGGGGTGCGCACGGGTGGAAAGCGCAGTTGACTGTGGTAGGGTTTCAGGAGGATAGTCGATGGTGGTTGACTGGTGTGGAATGGGGATGGAGAAGGAAGGAGAGAGGAGTGGACGATCCGGGAGGAGAGGGAGGGAAGAAACTGTTTGAGGGGGAGGAGAGGCAGCAAATCTTGGATTTGGCGAATGCGGAGGTTCTGTTGGGACGATCAATTAAGCGGAAGGAACCCGAGCTTGCGATCAATTCGACGGGGAGAACGACGGAGGGGCTGCAGAGGACCTCGAGTGGTGCTGGTCCAGCTCCCGTTGGCGAAGCGCAGGCACTGGAACAAGAGGAAGTCGAGAGGGTCGACGCTCCATTAATAAGGGTATACAATTTTCTTCGTAAGAATTCCTCTGCTACAGCACCGCTCAAACTCACGGATGACGACAGAACATCTGTCCCTTTCCTACCAACTCGAGTCTCTCTGCTCACAGGCTGTCGCATTGAGCCAGAGACGTCGGCGCGGGCAGCTGCTAGTGGAAATGGATCGGACCAAGAAGACAATGCGAGTCAAGTACTGGATGTGAGCCGCCTTCACCTATATCATTGATGATGCTGATTATGTGTTCAGACGGCCTCGGCCAGCACTGGTGCAGCAGCAAGCAGCAGCCGCTGTAGGCAAGCGATCGACCCAACCTTCGAGTCTCGGTGCACCTCGGCAGCCTCTTGTAGGGGGGATTATCAGCATTTCTCTCGCGGAATCCTCGGTGACCACAACTGAAGAAGCGGAGGACCTGTTTCGGGAGATCACTTCTTCCGGAAGGTGTCCTCGTGAGCGAGTCGTTAAGCTGGAATTAGCTGTACGATGGGAGATTGGCGAGGCTGGAGTTGGTGCTGGACTCAAAGCTGGAGATGCGATGGACAGCTCCTTGCTGCGCCTGGTGAGTAAGCTCAATGTGTGAGTGTTATCAGCCTCTGAGGTCTTTGCAGGATCCCAACAATCAGAACTTTGAGGACCTTCTCGCCACCGCAACTCGAACCCACGCATCCTACCTTACTCGCACCCAGACCGCACCCCTCCTCAACGCCCGTCGTATCGCGTTGTTCGCGCTCAATATTCCTACCCTCGTCGAATCTGACTTGGCATCTGATCTACCCCTTGCTCTCCATATCCCCTTGCCATCCCATCATCTCGCGGTTGGGATTTCTTCTCGAACCGGTCTTGTCGAGATCGAAGACGACGGCTCGCAGGATCGAGGGGCTCGTGCGAAGCTGGCAATGACCGCTGTCAATGAGCGGAAGTCAAGGTTGCTGGATGATGTTGGCAGGCTCATGACGGCTGTAAGTTTCTTTTATATCTTCGCGCAAATGCTGACGGCGAGCAGATCATCACGGAGAATCTGGAAGAACAAATGCGCCAACTAGGCTGGACGCCTACACGCCGTATAGCCCTTCGCTCACAAGGTACTACCCGCTCCATACTATATCGCAGGTTTGGATTGTTGATGTATTGATCTGCTAGATCTCGCAAAGCACGATCTTCATCCTGCTACAACCGTCTTCGTTCCTCTCCCCACCTCCTCACTGCATCACTTTGTCGCGAAGACCTGCGCGCGAGGCATCGCTTTCGAGCTGCTCAAGCTATCACGGATGCCGGCGGAGAACGGCGTGGGGACGAGACTGATTGTTGGCGATCGAAGTCCGCTGGACTTGGGCGGGTTCAGGGGTGGGCGGGAGAAGCGGGACATTTCTGGTGAAGACACGACTGGCATGAACGGGGATGGTGAGATGGGTTTGAACCGCTCAAAGTAAGCATGATTTTGACCTTACGAGCGCTTCTGAAGGTCAATCAGCTTTCAGCTCGATGCTCGCGATCTCAAGGATCTCTTCATCTTCTCCAAGTAAGTGGATCGTCGTGATTTGGTTGTTTGCTGACGTTGCGGTCCCAGTGCGCTCGTTGCGCAGACGATCGTCGAGCAGCAGCTCAAAGACCGTGCGATCCCTTACAACCTTCAATACCCCGACCATGGTCCGGGTGCTCCTCTTAGCGATTCAGCAGTCGCTGGGATGGTTCCGACTCTTTGCGTCAAAGCTCGAGATCTGCTCAAGGATGGACGGGCGGCAGATGTGGCTATGCCGAAGGTGTACATGCGGATCCGGGATTGGTGGAAGGGGGGAAAGTGTCAGGTAGGTCTGGCTATGTATTATCCTGCCGGGATGTGGGCGGCTGCGTCACCTTCTTTTAAGGTGCCCTGCGCCGGCTCTGCTTCCTGCTACTATCCGCCTTACCGGGGGACCAAGCTGATTTATAGCAGGTCGTCACGATTGTTCAGCTTCGACACAAGCCTACTCTCGCTTCGTCTGGCGCCTTCCCAGCTACCGGAGCTCCCAGCTCAGCTGCCAAAGCCGAAGGCATCACCTTTGACCCAGCGGTCTCGACAGTCCGCTTCCAGGTCAACGATATATCTCGCTGCGTACCGTCCTTTCTCGAGCAGTGGGAGAGGCTCAGCAAGGTTATCGTGGTGGCCGGGGAAGGTGATGACAGTTCAGTCCTTGATCATCATCGTGCTAAGACTGCTATAGTCAATCGCCTCAACAAGACCGAAGCTTTCCGCGATCTCAAAGTCCTCTACTTCGACCTTCGGACAGCGACTATCTGCTACAGTTCCGGCTTCAACGCTTCCATCGCCTACTCACCCGAAGCGGATTCATACGAGGTATCGTTCTCCCGCGATGACGAAGGCAAAGCGAGCCCGCATGACCCGATTGCGCCACTGCTCTCAGATCGGCTGAATAATCTTACTTCTGCGGTGAGCTTGAGAAGGAGCAGCATGGTGGGAAGACAGTTCATTGGGGTGTGTGTGCCTCAGCTTCATCCTGAGAGGACGCAAGCTTATCTAAGCTCAGCTGTTGCGAAACACCTTGCCCCTCTTACTGGAGATCGAAGCGATCCGTGCTGCTTCGAGCAGTGATTTCCCGAGACTTGTCATCCTATCTGTCACTCGATATCGCCTGGTATGGGATGTTGAAAATGCCCGGCGGTAAGTGGTCTTGATTCAAACTGATTATGACGCTGAACTTACTCAGGTATGCGTTGGACGTGACTTTACTTACTTCCGAAAAGTACCTGCTACAAGATGGGTCGCGGACACAATCCAACGGGACGGTCGACCTATCCTGTGGTATTCTTACGCCTCTGGAGAATTTCTCATCAGCAATAGTGATAGCGTGTCAGGCGATTCGAATCTCCAGATCTGGCAAGGAAACACGTGGTGAACCACCGGTCATAAAGCTCGATGGGGGGATGAGCTTGGTATGTGATGTGGATGTGATCGCGGAGGTTTTGAGGTGTTTGGTTGGTGAGATACAGAGCGGGCTCGGGATGAGCGGTGGAAAGGGTTCATAGCATTTGTTGTGTACAGCATCTAGCATATCATAGTTTCTTGCATGGTCCCGCGGTCCTTGATCATAGGCTGGATCTTATCTTTCAACTGAATGATGCTAGCTCTTCATTGCGAGTGGACGACAGGCCAGCCACGCAATACAATGTGGATATTGCCATCACACCCAGAGGCTGATCATGGTCACCCTTCTATTCGTCTAAACTGACCCAAAAAGGCTGATCGCTTCACCCCTCACATAAGACAGACAAAAGAGAGCTCAACACATCCCGTATTTAATTCCGTGTCAACGTTTCATCATGTCAACCACTTCGACCACGACCACGAACACGAACAAGCAAGATTCTACCGTCATTCCAATCGGAGACACTGCCATCTGGGACTCCCAGATATTCGACGAGAAGTCGGCGCTAGTGATCACTTGCGAGGGAGTTAAAGGCTCGTGATCGACAGGTAGACGTTGAGGCGAATACGCATCATGTTCATACGTGAGTGAATCACTAGGCAAGGGTAGGAAGAGACAGGCAACTGATGGCTGGAGAGGTAGTGGGAGCGCGATTATGAAGGATATACCCGTTTGGTGGTTGATACTTGCTTTGGGGTGTATCTAGGTGCATCTGGTTGTACATATGGGTCTGGTGGTATCGTTGTTGAACCCTCTAACTTAAATCAAAGTCGTCCAATTTCACCAAGTTCCGCCAAAATCCTCCAAGTCTCCTCATCCCTCGTAGACCTTGGCCCGTGCTCGCAGCAG
>JAABUH010000699.1_pt1 | contig 44799 bp, 45 predicted proteins | sample 5559121 | NCBI WGS metagenome assembly JAABUH01 (sample SAMN10711871, study PRJNA513364) | rock metagenome | isolation source: Antarctica rocks | place: Antarctica: Victoria Land, Battleship Promontory nord | collected 2015-12-28
CCTCCCCCTCCACAACCCACCCCCTTCATTCACCACTTCAACAATGCCGCCCAAACGCCCCGCCACCGCCTCCACATCCTCAACTCCCCGCACCCCATCGACCCCCTCCCAATCCTCCACCCAAACCACCTCCCTAAGCAAACCCAGCTCGTCAAAGCAGCAATCGCAGTCGGCGCAAGATATACTGGCCAGGACATGGGATAATTACTGGAGCAAGACGGCGCAGCGGACGAAGCTGACGGATGCGTTCATGGCGTTTTTGGTTGTGGTGGGAGGTGTGCAGTTTTTGTATTGTTTGGTTGTGGGGAATTATGTGAGTCTTGTTTTTTTGGTTGGCTTGAGTTTAGGATGGCGTGCATGAGGGAGGAGGGGCGTATGGGGAATTGGATGGGAGGGGACTAGGGGGTGTGAGGGTGTCGTTTTGATCGAGCTGAAGAGGAATCGTTCCCGCCACCGCTGTCACTTTCGATTTTCCTCTAAGATATACAACGCTGACTCTGATCACGCTCCCAGCCCTTCAACGCCTTTCTCTCCGGCTTCAGCGCCACCGTCGGCCAATTCGTCCTCACAGCGTCGTTGCGCATCCAGACCAACCCGGAGAATAAGAATGAGTTTAAGAGTGTTAGCCATGAGCGGTATGTATCGTTTCATTTCCCCCCCCTTTGCTGTGATGATATGGGGGGAGTAAGTTGTGAAGGGGAAAGGGGAAGTTGTTGGCGGTGGCCGTGGTAGCCAGGAGGAGGGAGAGCGTTATGGAAGGAAGTTTGCTGACGTGCGGTGTTGGATATAGGGCGTTTGCGGACTTTGTGCTCGGGAGTCTGATACTGCACTTTTTCTGTGTGAATTTTATAAATTAGAGGGCGGGATGGGATGTTAGGTGGGACTTCGGGAGGTTCGGGAGTAGCTATGTGCTATGATGGTTGGGATTAGGAAACTACTTCGAGCCACCCTCTATGTTCTTCCAAAAACCGCATGGCAAACCCCCAATATTCCGCCGTAAATCCAATCCATCCACCCAAACCCCCTTCCCCAAACCCCCGCTCACAACCCCCCCTCTCACAAAAACCCCCTCACACCACCCCAAAAACCCCCCTCAGCCCCTCCCCAAACCTCCTGATCGCCTCCTGCACCTGCTCCGCCCCCGCCGCCGCAAACGTCATCCGAAAAAACATCTCGTCGCCCCCATCCGCCTCCGCCCGGAACCAACTCCCCTTGCTCGACAACACGCCCCTCTCAATCCCCGCCTGGAAAATCTCCTCCTCAATGTCCAGCATCGATGCCGTCTCGGCGCGCGGGTGCCGCCGCCACTCGATCCGAATCCAATGAAACATGCCCGCCGCCGGCGCGTTCCAACTCGCAATCTCCGCAGGCAGAAACTTCTCGCAGGCGTCGCAGATGTTGTCTCTGCGCTTGCTGTACTCGCCGCGCAGACTGATGAGCCAGTCGAGATAGCCGGCGTGGCCCCAGGCGTCCTCGAGCAGCTTGTACAGCACGAGCTGGCTGACGCCACTGGGGTTCTGGGTAGAGACTTCCTGGTGGTGGACGAAGCGTTCGACGACCTGCTCAGCAGCGGTGATCCAGCCGACGCGAGTGCCGGGCGCGAGGACTTTGGAAAAGGAGTCGAGGCGCATGACGCGGCCGTCAGTGTCGAGGCTGAGGAGGGAGGGGGCGAGGGTGGAGAGGAAGTCGGTGTGAGAGGAGGGAGGCGTGGCGGTGATGGTGGTGGGGGTGTAGGGGTCCATTTGGAGGAAATAGTAGGGTTCGTCTTCGAGGATGTAGACGTCGTGTTTCTGCGCAATGCGGTAAATTTCTTTTCGCCTCTGCCCACCCTGTGTTGCGCCCGTTGGGTTTTGGCCAGAGGGAACGGTGTAGAGAAGCCAGGGTCTCTCGGCGCCTCCGTGCGCTGCGGGGTCCCAGGTGCTGAGAATGTGGTCCATGCTTGAGGGGAGGAGGCCTTCGGAGTCCATTTTAATGCCAATGCATTTGACGCCCATGGGTATGGCGGTTTCGACGGCGCTTACGAAAGTGTATTCCTCGGACATGATGTAAGAGCCGCGAGCCGTGAACATGCGGAGGGCCATATCCAGGGCGGAGGTACTGCCGACGGTCATGGTGCATTGCCAGTCTTGGTAAGGGGGGTGATGGACGATCTAAGCTGTTTAGAGTGGTATGAGGGATGCAGGTGAGGGTGTTACCTCTGTGTGTTCGGTTACGAAGCGTAGGAGCTGGGCGGAACCTGTTGCTTGGCAGTAGTTGAAAGCAACGTGGATATCTGTGCGGCAGCCGCCATCAGCATGCCGTCAAATACCACCATAGCGGGTTGTAAACCTACCGTATAGGCTCTTCCCTTCGGCAATATCATGTTTCCCTGCCCTTTGGACTATTCCCATTTCTTTGGTCTCCTCTTCCGAGAAGTGTCCAGGAGTGGGAACCTTGATATCGATATGCTCGAATGGGAAATATTCACTGGAGGGTAAACCACCGCCCAGCGAGATGAGACCTGCGTATTCGTATCAGAGCTGACGGCGACAATTCTTCTAGTTTTCCCGTGCGCCGGGCGTACCTGGATTCAAGAGGTATTTCGCAGCGCCTTTTAGCTTCGTCGGCTACGATTCCTATCAGCTAAAGCCCCAGAATTTCAGTTACGAATGGCTCTTCTGACCATCCTCGATTTGCTCTCCTCGGTCAATCGCTCTGTCTTGGATCAGCTACATGTTCTCTTGCCCCACGCCCAAATTTTCTTGACTAACGTACGATCCCACCTCTTCGCCTTCGGCTTGCCGTAACCCTACCGATATATCAGAACCCTAGTCCCATACACCATCTTGAAGAACTTGCTCATACCGGGCTCTTGAACATATCACTACTCGCATGCGCCGCAACGCTGCCGCTCATCTTCGGCGCCTTCGAGCGCCGCGCTGGTACACCATTGACACTCAGTCGATCGGCGAACGTAACGGCCTGAGTATCGAAGACGGCTTGAACGTCCGGAACGTCTATGGCTGACGGGGGAGCCATTGGTAGGACGCAAAAGGAGATAGGACGGTAGATAGACGTTGATGAGCTGGGAGATGGCACGGGAAGGAAAGCCGCCTAATATAGTTTTCAGCGATGATCAATCTACTCGTAATCGCCGAAGACGTATCGGACGATCACGGAGTTTAAAGCAATCTAAGTACTCTCTAACGGCCAGGCGTTAGTAAAGTAAGACATTCTATGCCGATGCTAACCGTTCAATGGAAGTAAGAAATCCTGGTACGAATTAGAATACTAATTCCATCTTGACAGCTTCATAACCTGACGGTCTGACGGTCGTGGGATACGCAGAAAGGGATGGGGGGGTTGAACAAGGGACAGTATCACTTTAGCCTCTGATGATAATAAACAGATGATGGAATTCAAGAGATTTCAACGGGCATCTGCCAACCTTTGTTGATTGGTCGGTCAACAAGCGGCCGTTGGGGCTTGAGATTAGGGCTTGGGCTGGTTTGCCGAGAATACCTCAGGATGACATTCTCCAAATCATCCTCATATTGATAGGTTACCCTGAAGATCCGGATAGCGATGTCAAATAAAGGGTTACGTTGGGTGTGAATCCCATAGAAGTCGGAAGCCGTAGTAGCTGTCGATATCTCACTGGATCAGATCGTTGCTGCAATGCTTTGTAAATTCCACCCAGAAGCTATGCCCTCGCTATACAAAACAGACTGTCCAAAATTTTGATTATAAGCCCTTCCTACACAGAACACCCCCACGAGACCTTGGTATCCTTGCGAACGAGAGATTTGCCCCAAACCCCTTCTTGAAAACCCCTTGATGTGCTGGAGCCCATAACCCTTTGACTCCGCGCTCGAAGCCCTTGAACACTCTCTGTACTTTTCTGCGCCGACGTCAAGCTTGTCATGTTCAGAAGCTCATGTCAGAGTTAGCCTGTACATACGCGACGGCTTTACCCATTCCAGATTTTGTCCAGCTATCCACCAAATGCCCTCTGCCGAAATTAAAAGCCTAGTAAAAACAGAGAAGGTGAAATGTAATAGTACGTTCCGAGGGGTGACCCAATATGTATCTAGGAATGATTGTGGGAGCGAGCGACGTTACTGTGACCGTCATTGGAGCTGTCGATGAACGTAAGATCCATAAGGCTAGTATGGCTCGCCGCCGACGCCGTTGTTGCCACTGCCTGACGGATACACGTTGCCATAGGGGCTGGTATCCTGTTCTGTCGATTCGAGACCATGTGACGGACCTAGGATGTTGTTGACACCCTCTCCGCCCTGTGGGTGATAGGCTGTCGATGATGAAGCAGTATTAGGACCACTACCAATGCTGCCGCTCGGGCCTGGCTGGGCCTGTGCTGATCCATATGAACTACCTGGCCGTTGCTGGTTCTCTCCTCGGGCGGACTGGGTCTTGAAAGGTGTCAATATCAATCCCTAGACATGAGACATTCACTAGGAGAGAGCTGCGGGAGACGCAAGCGCCAGGGCTCGCAAGGAGATCCGGTCAACTCACTTCTCGGTATTTCGACAGGTAAATTTTTAGTGCTTCAGCATAGTTCTCAAAACCCAGTGATGTCATAGCGAAGAGTATGTCTTCGCCGTTAACGGTTTTCCGTTTCTCCTGCTGACACTTCTCCGATGCTGGATGGATCAAGTACCAGGATTAGGGATACGTCCGCAGCTAAAGTGGGCAGGAAGGTCATCGTAAAACAGGTACGCACCTTCGCTTGTGATGAAAGAGATGAACTCGCTCACGCATTCTTGCATGCACTCTTTGGCTTCTTTGGCAATCTTCGCATTTTCTGGCAGCGCCGTCTTCATAATCCGAGCAACTGGAGCGAAATTACGAATGTTAGCATCAGATACAAGGCTATTATGTCTCGAACCACGTTGTGGTGAAATCGATTGCGGGGAATTGCGGGACATTGTGGGCTCTGACTGGCTGCTGAAAATGTGACCATAGAGAGTGAAGATGAGGATGCCGGCGCAGATCGTGGGCATGATAATGAGACCAGTGATTTCGCGCGTGCCAATGCCAGAAGCGACCAGCTCCGGCCCTCGATCATCGTGCATCGTCGGAAGACAGATACGCGTAAATCATAGGACGAGTTATGCATGAGTAATACGGAATAACCAACCATTTGCAATTGGCAGCCACCTGTCCTGCTCCTTCACTTCAAACTCGTAAGCAAGTTCTCGCGCTTGTGCTTCAGGGTCGCCTCTATCCATATGCTCCGAGTTATCAGGCGACGGGCCTCCGTGTTCCACGTCCTCCCTCGGTGGGGAAACCGACATGATGTATAGGACGCCTGCAGGCTTCTGCTCTCGAAGATTGTTGGCTGGTCCGCCGACAGATAGTGCGGGTGACCACGTCACAGTTGGCTCGGATCTTTCTGACTGCAGCCTCTGCAGCTCTGCGTTCGACGTGCGTCACCGTTGGGAGCGTTTGCTTCACAACCGCCTAGGATTGTATTCTGCGCGAAAATGAATGAAGCTTCTTGCTAGAGCCAGGCTACAGACGCGCGAAATGCCTAGGGCACTAACAACGAATCGGAGGTCTTGCAAATTTATTCGAAGGACCCAGGGCGCGCGACCAATGTGGTGTCACGAATCCCACCGTCACAACCCCAATTGCCTTATTTTCTCCACCGCGAATAGGATGCAAGTAATGAGCGGATACGAGCAGTCGCCAGAGCCTTCGTTGCGACTGTTGTAGCTCGACAGCGTGGGGTGGTACGAGGGCAATTAGGCCTCAACTGATTGCTGGAAACCTAATTCAGGCCTTAGCTTCTCCGAGAGGGTGGAACCAACAACAGATGCATGAGCTTGTCTTCTGCTAACCTTGGTCGCGCTACCGTCTATTTTCTATAGTTAACATAGGGCGAACAATTGGGCCCGGCGCATGAGGAGGAAGTAAGTGGGAATGCCAAAGTGGTGAAGTCCCAGGGGGAGTAGGATGTGTCTCGCTGGGGTCGTCGGGTATGTTTCAAGAAAACGACGGTAGCCACCGTACAAATCGAGTCACAAGCCGGCGCAGATTGAATGTACCAATACGGACTCGCGGCAAACGCGTGTAAAAACGCCTTGATCAGATTGTTTCGTTTCTGGTCTTCTTCTCGCACTCATTATACTGTTTTGGGAAGAAGAGAAGAGGACCACGATGAAGGATGGAAGACAGCCAGGACAGGGCGCCTTCTGAAGGACAAGATGATCTCACTGTGCGGTTCACAACACGCGATCTGTGCGGGAATCCCGTCGAGATGGGTTGTTCTTCCAATAACGGCCCAGAGAGTAGTTTGCCTTGTGCTGGAAGACTCGACATGACTAAGGCTTTCCATGGGTTCCTACTGTTACGTTGTATGGGGGCGATGTTTGGCAGTCCCGGCTTGCATGAAACTAGGGACTCGAACAGCCAACCACGGCTTCCGATGGGGCACAGTTCTCCCTTCCCTTATCTCAATCATTTTCAGCCTCTCAGGTATCACCGCTTCAATATGGCTCTCTACGTATATCGATGTTGAGGCTGAATCACCGCTGGGTTGACGAATTCGCCGACGCACTCAGGTCATCGAGAGTACTTTATGATTCGCGGGTAACAACGTCGAATCTCCAACACACCCATCGCATCTAGAGCCTAAAGCTTCTCTCTAAGATGGAGAAACATCCGAAATTGGGAGCGCGCATGTATCACGCATTTGCGGATCGCTTGTATGGTGTCATCAGGCGGTGTTGTACAAGAAATCCCAATAAATTTCCATTGGGTAGTATTGTATATTCTACTTTATTCTGAAGCTCTGATTGGTCACCTGCCAAAAAAAAGCCTTGAGGACAAGGGAAGGGTGGGGGGAGATATGACAGCCTGATGGATCGGAGTGAAATGCCTTGCGCACAGGCTCCTTTACGTGCAGATTGGGTTGAGATACAGAGTGAATCACCTATGACCCAATTCGGCAGAAACATCTGGAAGAATTGTTTTTGCTGATATCTAAGATTGGTAATTCAGAGCAGCCTTATCTGGTCTCAGTAGATTCAGACGACGTTGTAATATCCACTCAGATTTTCTCCTTCGCCGGTACCTTACCTGAATGCCGCATGAAGTCACCCTATGATTGAGCTGCCCACACCGATGGGGCAGAAACCCTGCATGGCGGACATGTTAGGCGTGGTGCAAGTGCATAACATGCTCTAAAGCCCGGCCAAGCAATGCCAGCTCAGCAGAGCCACACGTTTCGAAGCCTCGTCTGAACCTGCATTACTAAGAATCTTTTCCAAAGCTATCGAATGGCCGTTCTGATGAAACTTCCGCATGCTCGATATCCAGAGGCTTTGTGTGGCTTTTAGAATCGCGAGTAGCCTCGGATTCATAGAATATTGCTGGTTTTCTCAAGTCCAAGGCTTTCGGGCAGGGTTGCAGTCAGCCAGATGCTGGATAACGAAGATACTGTGGAGATCTGACGACGCAGCGCAACCTCTTGATGAGCAAATATTGATTTGGCGTTAATAAACTTTCGTTGCTGTGCACTCGAAATAGATCCTAAATCTTGGATACGTTCTCAAGCTCACGTCCTCCCTAGTTCGGGCTCACGCAAGGTCATCCCCCACGACGTCAGTTTTCGGTCAACCAGTGTAAAAGATGGAGGTCCGAGCTGTTAGGGGATAACTATTGTTGTACAACTTGTATATTGTTTTTCTTCTACAAAAAGGAATTAGCGAATATTCCCGCCTGAACAGTATCGGTATTCCGGCATTGGCCCAAGGGAGTAATCAAGCGGGTCCGGCTGGGTCTAACACTGACCTTCCACTTCTCCATATCCTCCTGCTGCCGCTTATATTGCTTCACCAGCTCCTCCAGGACCTTTTTCAGTCCTTCCGAATTCGTCTCGAGTGCAGGCTTGACATCTTTCACCGTTCTTTCCACCAGGACGCCATTTATCATCCGGAAACACTTCCGGTCTTCAGGTAGCGGGTTGAGAGTGTCTAGCACAAGCCTAGTAAGATAGACATAAGCGGTCAGCAAATGTTAATGTGCCGGTGTGGGCCTGGGGCAGAGGAAGGATATGGATTGGAGTTCCCTAGGCATAGGGGGATGCGGAGGGGTTTACTTGTGTTCTTCAGTCTCTTGCTCGACATCGCCAATCCTTTGGGCTAGTTGCTGGAGGCTGTTCTTGTAGTTTGTGTACTGATTCTGTAGCTCTAGGCTGGATGTCAGTAACGCGGTCAGCTACGAATGTGCCATAGATGATTAACCTTGCTGCTTTTTCGCAGATATCTGGTTTTGAGCCATCGCGTATACAGCAGCTATGTGGCTGATGGCTTGCAGTATTTCATGTGAACTGCGAAGAATGCTCAACGGAGCACAGCAGAACCGGCGTCCGTAGCGGAGTTCTTCAGCTAGCAAAAAGTGTTGAATGCGCAGATCTACGAACATTTCGCGCTGAAGTCAAGAAATCCAGTGCCTCCGCGATCCCCTCGCCAATTGACCGTAAGATAGTAAGATAACAAACCTATCATGCACCCCCACCTTCACACAAAAGACAACAGAGGTACCTCTCCATTCCACCCTTCCCTGCCCTCCATTGAAATCAATTACACCAGCTAACCCCCCACCCTCCCCCCTACAGGGTGCCAAACCCTAATGGCCGCCCTCGACGCCTGCCACGCGCAAGGATTCCTGCACAAGATGACCGGCGGCTGCAACGTGGCTAAGCGAGACGTCAATAAATGCCTCAGGGCGGAAAGACTGGAGAGGACGGCGAGGAATCGAGAGGAGGCGAAGGCTAAGAGGGAAAGAATGAGGGGGATTTGGAGGGAGATTGATGAGGAGAGTTAGGGTGGGGGGAAGAGGAGGATAGGAGCTGGGGAGTGGTGGTATGAATACTTGGGAAGAGGAAGGGATGGTGGGCTGGGAATGGGTTTGCTTTAGGGCGGGCATAGCGTGGCGTTCTTTGGGGTAGGGTAGGGCTCGGGCATGACTTGTGGGGAGGAGCGCTTTGGATCACTCGTGTGGTTGGGGTGAAACTGGTTCTTCACTCCATTGAGCCACAAAGGCATATTGCTTTTATCACAAAGTGCTGAAGGGCGGGTATCTGAACACTTGTTAACCGCTTCCTGCGGAATCGTCAAGTCCTGGAGCCTCAAGCTCTTTCACCAGCTCTTGAATCTTGTCAGCTTTATGCTTTCTTCTCCTTTTTCGCTTGGTTAGTGGGTTTTGCGCGTCGTCTAGTGGTTCCTCGATTATATTCGAGCCGTCCGCTTCTGTGTCGTGCCTATCTCTAGGGCCTGCAGACTTAATGTTCGACAATCCGTGATCCTCATCTCTCTGCTCGTCGTCTGCCTTCTCTTTCTTCGACTTCTTCATACTCAACGGATTCGGCCCCTTTGGACCTCGTACCCTTTTCTTCTTGAAAGCCCTCTCTTCGCCCTGATCACCGTCTTTCACTATCTTCGCCCTGTTCCCTTCTGTATCGCTCTCTCCCTCTTCCATTTTCCTTTTAGCACCTGCGCCCAGCCCCCTTCCTCTAAGACCAGTCCTGAACTTTCCTCGCTCCATGCCTTCTCTAACATTCATGCTACTCTCCGCCATTGGTTCCATGATCATAACGCTCCTCTTCACATACACTAACGGCACCCCTCGAACCCCCCTACACCATCTTCGGACTTCTTCTTCCTGACTTGCAACAACCACATGGGCTTTGTTTATGCTTGCCTTCTTCGGATCTATGACGCTGGTAATAATCAGAAACTTGTATTATTGAGTCTAGGGAATCTTTAATTGATAACAAGTAAAACTTACCTGGAGAGGCATTCGAGAGTCGGAAGGGGGTTATCCAGCGTGTGGTGGTTGCAGCGACGGCGTTCCATGCTCTTGGCGAGCGCTATTAGGGAGTCTTTCTGAACTTGAGGGACTGAGGGTAGGGTGTAAAGTTGGCGTATAGAACATTGTGTGATCACTACCCCATAAGCGTACAATCAGACAACTATTTCCTCCCGGCATTCGTTCAAGGGCATATACTTGGCTTCACCTTGCCGTTGAGGGTACGCTCGAGGCCGCTGACGAGATCCATCTTGAAGCGTTCGGCATCTTGGATCATTTGCGCATCCACTGGGAAAGCCGGCATCAGCGTTGGCGCAAAGGTGGGGGTTGGAACCTGGACCTACCTAAGACCATGTAGGGTTCGCGGAGACCAAATGTCATGGCATATTGCTGCATCAACTTGCGGTACTGCCGTGAGCGTTTCCCCCTCATCCTGACAGCATGTGGGCTTAATTAAACCAAAAATATCATGGCGTGAAGTGATAAGATGCTGCAGCTTCGAATATTTAGTTAAGCGAAAATATCGATACCCATCAAGTTAGGGCTGCGCTACTGCAAACACGATATGACAGCTATGATATATCAACATGAGTTGGCAAAGATGAATATCAGGAAGATCAGAGGCTTCAATTAGATATGGGCGCCATGCCTCAAGTCTCACGACTGTTCGCCGTATGTGCTATCTACAAGTCCCTCTTGTGTCACCCCTCATGTGTCAACTTTATACACCTCCGTCCATTTGATTTATGGTATGATATGAGAAAGAACACTGCCTGATGACAAGCAGGCATGATTGCGGTACCTCGTTCCCTCTTGGGATCTCTATAAATCTTAATGACCTTTGTAACAACAACCTTCTTCACCTCGCCGTCCTGATCGACACAGGGCTCTGGGAGCTTCACATCAATGCTGTCGATAGCGGTCTTTGCAGCCTTCCTCTCAATGTCCACGGCATCCTAGGATCCGTACGCCTTACTTAGAACGCCCTTTAGATCTTTAGTTACCAAAATTTGGCAGGATTATGAGGAAGACTAACAGTTTCATGGAATGCATGCAAATGATCTCAAGTCATTACACAGACCTTAAGACATTTGTTTAACGGCTCGTTCTGTCTATTACAGAGCTGAGGGTTAAGTAGATGTAACGGCATGTTACTACCTTTGGGGCGTCGGCCTCGACAATCCACCAGTCAGAATTGGTTAAGTGAGTGAATGGTATCTTCAACGGTTAGGCCCGCGCTTCGTAGCGAGCCGCTGGTGCTTTTGGCTTATTACCCTCCTGTTGAAGTATGGTGCTGTTGTGAGAATCTGCGGAGAAAGATTAGGGGCGAAGGCCAGGCAATTTTATCCCTTTCGTCTTCTACACAATCCAGCCACAACGCTAATATCATCCATCTTGCCTGAACGTGATATTAGTGAAAATTATTTGGGCCCCACAGAATTGATGATACTGACCTCCTTCCATCGCCAGACCTTCCTCAATTGCTCTTTCCATAAAAGGGCTTTCCGCGAATGGATCTTGGGCGATAGCTCTAGCAGCCTTCATCAGTTCCTCAGCCACATAGAGCATACCACCCTCCGCTCCACCAGTGCGATCTCCTGTTGCTTCACCAACCTCTCCAGATTCCCATTTGCGGATACTGTCGGCAACGTTCTGAACCACTTCGTGTTCCCAAAGATTGTCCACTACTCCATCTGACAAAGCCAGTACTACATCGTTTTCTTCAATATCCACCTTGTCCATGACTGCGCTCACATTTGGAGTATCTGGGCTGTTTGTGCCCAGCTGCCGTGGGCAGTCAAACCAATGCCATTGCTCGGAAGTCTTGTAGACAAGTTCTTGATCCCTTGGGCGCATTACCATGACTTGTGAATCACCTAGATTTGTCACGTATAACCTTGGCTGCGCGGCTGACTGTATCATTTTGTAGTGAAGTAACGCAGCACAAGCTGTTGTGGTACCATGCCACTCGTTTGGAGACGTAGTGGCAGTCAAAGTCTGCTCGTACGCTTTCTGCAGGTATTCGACAGGTTTTGGCTCCGGGGAAGATGAATCAATCATATGAACGGACGCATCTCTTTCGATCTCTAGAGCCCAGAAGTGCAATATCAATCTTGACCAGAGCCTACGCTGGTCAGCCCTCGTTCGGCTCAATTCTAGCGTGGCCTGATTAGTCTTACGCAGCATGGCCCTTGGGCCTCGTAGCCCACGCTCCAACCCCGTCATTTGCTCCTATAAAATTCTCGCTAACCAGAATAGCATCATCCCCATTGGTTATGCCCCTTATCATCTCTCCATTGACGTACGATCGTCGATCTCTGCTGCGATTGTGCGTGCTTAAAGGGTCCGAAAACGAGCCAGATGGCAGGGAAAGAAATGGAGGTGGGAACGGGCGAGAAGGTCGCTTGGCAAACAGCGCATAACCGGTATCGAAGTAAAACGGTGATTTCGACGTTGGAGGTGCCTCAACTGGCAGAGGAGTCTTCGTACCGGTGCTGGATTGAGATGCGGAAGACCTCCATCGCGTTTGCATTAGAAAAAGATGGAGTTGCAAACTTCGCGAAGTATCTGAAGGTAGAGGTAGTGATCTGGAGAGGCGCATCCCAGCTTTCAACGAGTGGCAAAGAGAATGTCGGGAGGAGGTCGAAACGTGTCAACAACGAGAATATCCTTCTACCATGTTCAATTAATTGCAAAACAATGCAAGCAATGTCTCAGCTCCTTGGGAGTTCTCGATTTTTCTTTGAAGGTACGCGCTTCTCTGTTCGGATATTTCTGTAAAGCAATGGAAGGAACGGATGTATGGCAGCTCGCATCTGGATACTTGTCGGAGATAAGCGTTAGTTCTATGGTAACCTCCGTAATCCGCATTTTGTACAGACCCTAAAAAGTATTGATACGACCGCGTTGATTCATTCAAGTCACTCTTTATACATGGTCTTGTTCAAAGCTATAAGGGAGAAATGGGAAGAGCGCTGGCTCAGACGCAGGCTGGGTCTTCAATGCTTTAACAGTTACTGAATCCGCGCATTGAAACCATGGATCTTCTTGCTTCTCTGGAATCAGCCTCTAGGCTTTGTCTAACCAACCGAAACATGAAATATGTCCGATTGAACATCCCCACAAGGTTGGCTGGGATCTACGGGTGGAACTTTACGTCAGATTTGGGAAAGGGGTACTATGTATCATGGTCTGGCTGTCAACGAAATCTCGTTCCCCAAGAATCATCATGAGCAGCAGGAACAGATGTGGTTGTGAGGGTATTCAGATGGATACCTGCTTTATTTCGGAACTTTCATTAGATAGCCCCCTGGCGGGTCTGTAGGCGGTAGCAGAAGAGGACACAAGTAGGCTTGAAACGCAAAAGAAGTCATTACTCATGAAAGCAGTCAATGTATTCATGATTCGGTCTGCAAGAACTCTGTATGCATGTTCAACCTGCAGCGTAACAGCATGTACGGAGTATTGGCGGCGAACGGCGGCGGAGATTACTGAAAGGGCTTCTGGCAAGCTGTTGAAACGAAGAACAATACTGTGCAGAGGTAGATGCCCGTTGGTATTGCCGGTGCTAATTGGAAGGACTGTCGAAACATGACGCTTCGTCTCCTGTCCTAATAGTCCCTTCTAAGTGGTGTGTCAGGCCGCTGAATTGCGTCGTCAGCTCCGGAAATGTGGAATTTTCTACGGCAGGTCATAGCCTCATAGGGTAAACGAAACATATTTGTGTCAAAGCGAGTGGCTCTTCTGGTGTTGGAAGTCCAGCCTGGCAGCCACTCCACACTCTACAGCGTGGGTGTTGATAGCTCACAGATGTTGATAGGTCTGTCAAATAAGAGAAAGTGCAGGTGAGGTGAGAGCTGCTGACACTTTTGAATGGGGAAAGCGCTAAGCAGGTGGATGACGCCGGTGGTGGTCGGCGGATTATTCCTCTTCGACTAGTTAAATTTCTCCGGACCTGGCACGCCTGGTTCCTTGGTCTTCGTAGAAAATGCTGCCAAGAGTATAAAATCACTTCATTCTCATGGATTTCTAGTTCATCGTGTCTTTTCTGTCTGCATCACTAGTTCAGCTGACCGAGAACCTTACGTGTGTAGAAATAGAACGGCTAAATCCTACTGAAAAAGCCTCAATGCAACTCACTTATACATCCGAGAATCCCGCCGCTATATACCACTTGCTTTACTCATTGACCTGGTCTATATCATCACTTCCTTCTCTTTTGGAATATAGTTGGAAGCTTTGAGATCCTTCAGAATGGGTCGTTCTCGAGGTACTATCCACACGTGCTACGTATTTTTTTGATATGCACTGCTAATCCCTTGCATAGTCATGTCGTTCATGTCGGCGTTTGGAGCTCCCCGGTCTCCAACTTCAGCCTCAACGCCCTCCAATCCACCACCTACACAACAAGACGTTCATTACTCATCTTCTCCACATCATCTCGAAGGACCAGCCCGCGATTCCCCAACACCAAGACCCAAGACCGAGCGCCCAGTCTCAAGGCCGATGTCAATGGTCCAAACATACCAACCCCCTTTGATGGAGATCGCTGAGGATACGATCCCCGAGCTCCTTCCCATCTTCACATTTCTTAACAGCCATTCCAACAAACTATATCAGGAAGGCTATTTTTTGAAGCTGAACGATCTGGACTCGCGTAGGCTCTAAGACGGTTCATGCCACACTTCTCGCTAATGCCTTATACAGATGGTCGGCCAAACGCGGACAGATCATGGACTGAGTGCTTTGCTCAGCTTGTTGGTACTATACTCTCTTTATGGGATGCAGCTGCTCTTGATGCAGCGGGCCAAGATGGAGAGGTGGCGCCTCACTTCATCAATCTCGCAGATGCCTCGATTAAAATGGTCTGCAGTCATTTTGTTTCCCAGAGAATTCTTGTTATTAGCTGACTATTAGCCTTAGATCGAGACGTTACCTACTCGTTCACAAGATGTGCAGCCACTGCAGAATGTCCTCAGCATATCAACTGCTGGCAAGAATCGATACCTCTTCCATTTCAACTCTCTACACTCTCTTACGCAGTGGACAGCGGGTATTAGGCTAGCGATGTTCGAGCACGCCACATTACAAGAAGCCTACACGGGCTCTTTGATAGCAGGAAAGGGAAAAACTTTGAACAATATCAGAACTATCTTAGATAGGACAAAACTGAAGACTGAAGATTGGACCAGGGTACGGTTTGGAGCAGGGACTCCCTGGAGGCGTTGCTGGTGTGTAATATCGCCCCCGGACGAAAAGGATGTTCAAAAACAGAATAAATCTCTCAAGAAAAAGTCCGCGTATGATCGTCCAGCGCCAGCTCTCAAAGGAGACATCAAGTTTTACGACACGAAGAAGACCAAAAAAACGATGCCTATCGCAACAATTAATGACGCATATTCTGCCTATGCCATTTATCCTCAATCAAAGCCCCTTATCGATCAGTCCACGTTGGTCAAGGTGGAAGGAAATATCACGATACATTCCACGCCCGAGACAACTACTGAAGGCTTCGTCTTCGTCATGCCAGAGGTTCACCCTGGAGTAAACGGGTTTGAGATAATGCTCCGATGGCTTTTCCCACTTTACGATGTTTTCACGCTCTACGGACGGCCGAACCGTCTTGTTGCGGATACGCTGGACGTACGGAGTCTGATGTTTGCTCTGCCTCAGGAAAGGAGATATGGGTACCTCGAAATACTTGATGTGGCACAGCTGATTCACGAACCTGGCAGTCAGACCTGGAAAGAGATGGAATGGAGAAGAAGGCTGAAGGAGCTGACTTCCTCCAGGATTGCAAAGTTACAATCTAGTGGGAGCCGGCCACGAAGCAGAGCGAGCACCAACCGCGGACATAGAAACAGTCTTCCTTCACGCGCCGGAACTCTGCGCTATGAGGATGGCGCTTCCATAAAATCAACGCCCTCCATAAGGAACGAAAGCAGTCCGTTTCCTCCACCCCATCATACAGGATCCGCACCACCAGCAGAAAGCCCATTCCTGCCGCCACGAGACAATCTCAGGCATCAAAGGTCTGTTTCGGAAGTAACACCCTTCTCTATGCCTCCAAATCAACGGTCTCAACGGTACCAGGAAAACCAGCAAAATTATGCACCTTCGAGGTTGTCGTACGAGGCCACACCAACTGACATGCCTTACGAAGAACCACCCGTACCCCCTGTTCATGGTGTCTCCATTGGCGCAGTAGCTCGCAATCCTCAAATGCAGAGATACGCTGCCGAGCTGGAAGGTCCAAACGATCGCAGTAGCTCAGAAAGCGAGAGACGGTTCCGAGCAGATGTCGGACCCGAAGCCCAGGAAATCCGCCACGACCTCCGGCCAGCTTCACCGCCGACGCCCGTCGTTGCACCGCCTGTATTTGCCCATGAGCCGGGAGCCAGGCCGCAAAGAAGGCCGGAACTCTCCCCTGAATTGCGTCGCGCTACTAGTCGAATGTCTATTACTACACTCGCTCAGCTGGCTGACGCGGGACAGCTTTCTAATGGCGAAACTGTAGCAGCTGCAGGGGCAGCTGCAGCTTGGAGAAACAGTGGCCAGCAGAGGAATGAAGGATATTCGGAGGATCATGGGCAACGTGGGGTAATTGACGACACTGGCAAGAGTGGGACATCTGCTGATTTGTCTTTTGCTGGTGAAGGGATGGTACTAGGCAACGCTGGCCAATATACCACGAATGATTCACGATCGCAATTTTCTAGTTCCTTCGAACCCCAAGGAGATTTCCGGGACCAATCCATTAACCCAGCCAGTGGTTTGGTACCACCGCCCAGTTCGACTCCAAGGAACATATCACCTTTATCACAGTCTCCCAGTTATCCCGAGTCTCCTATATCACATTTAGAGTCTGGAATATTGAGAAATAATCTGCCGAATAATATATCTCAACCTTATGATATACCCACAGAAGCATCTATCCAACAAACAACATCAACAGGTTTTCGGCCACCGCCCATTCCGGTAGACAACGATCGTCCTGACATGCGGCGCTTAAGCACCAGCCACAGCATTACGCGGAAGCCGGTTCCTCCAACTATGCAGCAACCTGCATCTGAACATGTACCTGCATCAAGATCAAGCTTGGAGAGCCTGCGTCAACAATTTGTCGATGAAGACGCTTTGAATCAGGTCATTGCCCGCGAGCCAGCCCCCTCTGACACAGATAGCCTTAATTATTACCAGACACACGATGCCGGCAGTATATACGATGGTGACTCAACAGCCTCTCCAGACTATGCGAGCACTCGTCAATCTACAGAGACCAAGCGGTCCAAACCATCGATGGATAAACCTCGCAGAGGCGTACTAAAAACCGTTGGCACGATCGAACCCGAACAGAAGCAAGTCATGGTTGGGGACATGCATTACCAATCAGGCGTGCCGAAGCCGCAAATCCAACCCGCTATTCCTAGTGTCGACTTTGGACCCACACATGCGTACACACCAGGAACTACATCTCGCCCAGGTACCAGTGGGACGTTAACCCACCTAACGCACGAGAGACCCAAATCACGTGATAGATTAACGCCTAGTCCGCAACTGACCTCCAGCCCACGAAATGAGACTCCAGATGTTTCGCGCCGCAGTAGTAAAGCCTTCAACTTAGATACCTGTGATCCTTCAGGAAGTCGCAATTTCGGCACTCCTGAACATCACACTCGGACCCCTTCTGGTGGCTCCGAGCAAGACAATCGAAGGAGTGTTGCATGGCAACCAGGTGCAACTATAGGTAGTGGAAGTCCGGGTAACCGTCAATCCATAACGCCTGAACAATTCGTACAACAACGTGCAGCACAAAGCGGTACAGGCCGAGTAATGACCCCAATATACGCCCATGGACGAAAGCAATCGAGCACGCCTCCAATGGTGTCGAGGAATCCTTCAGCTGAAATCCCTACGCAACAGCATGTTCGGCAACCTTCGTACTCGAAGGACCTACCGCCTCGACCACACTCCCGTGGAGCCTCGAATGTCATGAATACCTCTGCCGATTACTCCGTGCATCTCTCGGCTCGGGAACAGGAGCATGTGGCCCGTGTAACGGGCTCACCACTGATCAATGTGGCCAGTAATCCTAAGAGACAGCAACCACAAGGAGGTGGGCTAATAGGTGCCATTGAAGCCCGAGAGCAGGAGAAGAAGAACATGAAGGAAGGACTGAGTGGTCAATTAGTGCAGCAGGCTATCGCCCAACGCCAGCAACACAGTCAAGGATACCAAACAAGGCAACAATCCTTCCCTACCCCAAGTCCTCAGTTCTCGATGCCTGGTCAATACCCGGCAACTCCTGGCCAATACCCTCCAGTGCCCGGGCAGTACCCTCAAACCCCTGGACAATTTGGTCAGGCGTACGATCAACCACAGTACCCTTTGCAGCAGCCACAACAGCAGTGGGGTCCACCAGGTACACAGGCTTACTGGGGCAATGCTCCGACTCCTCCGCAGTATCGACCACAGCTTCGTCAGGGAACTTATTCGCAAGAAGGACAGCCTCCGCAGGGGCAGAACTATCAAAACCCGCAACATAATTACGGACCGTATTTTGGCAACGGCCAAGGTGGTCGACAATGAACGATCATTTAGCATTGCATCTCCCTTTATTGCATAGCATGGCTCCATTTCCTAGCATTGAGCTTGAGTGGAGTTAGGGATACTTCGGTTTTTCGGCATTGGTGGACCTTGTTGCAGGCTCTGGTCAAAGAAGCGTGTAGGGATATATGGGTCTTACTAGCTATCGTGGCATGGCTTGTAGCTGAAGCATTCATAGAAAATCATTTCCCATCTTGGTCTCTTCACAATTTTCCAGCCTTGCTCATTTCGGTTGACAAAAAGCCAGATCAAAGCCCGCGACATTTCTCGATATTCAGCTGGACATATCAATGATTCAAGAAAAGGGTAAGCGTCAAGATCTCTTGGTTACCGTCGAATTTTTACGGTCTCACCTTTGCGGCACGACTTTGACCTCTAAATGAAAGTGTAATTGTGCTATCTACTGCACTGCAGAAAGAAATCTACCTAGCGTTGGTCATGAATCTACATTTGTCGTCCTCGCTTTTCTCCTTTGATTCCACCACTGGTAAATCCACTTTGCACACACGAACTCTCTTCCCCGTCCTCCTTCTCCTTCTCCTCCACGAGCGAGAAACCTCGGACTGGCATGCTTTAAACTACCCCAGTCCCTTGGACATCCTGCTATCTCTCCTCTGAGTCGGTCCTTAGCGTTCGTTGCTCTCCAACGAAAACCAATGGCCGCTGCTGGTTTCAAGAAGAAGAAAAGCCTCCCATTTTGATGCCGCAGGTAATTCTGTATCTGACCCAAAGATCACGGCTTAGAGGTATTGATTGTACTCTGATTTGTTTTTTTGATATTAGCATAGCTAGAAAGTTTACGTATCGCCATTCTCCCTCAAAGACCCGTTCCATCACCCCATCCACCTCCCTCATTCCCAACACATACACAAACCTCTCCTTCCCACCCCCGCCCCGTCCCCACACTCTCAAACCTCCCCCGCAACCCCATCACAACCAACTCTCCCCTTCCCCTCACCAACCACATACTCCCCCTCCACCGGCAGCGTATCCTCCTGCGGCACGAACCGGAGCGTTTGGGCCAGCAGCTCGTAGTAGTCGTCCAAAGTATCCTTTTTGCTTGCGCCGCGGGGTTGGCAGGTCCGCCGGCCTTGGAACGCGGTGGCTAGGAAGGGGAGGCGCGAGCGGGCCCAGTGGGGGGGCCGTGTTCGGTTATGGATGCTGTGGGGGGGAAGTATGTGTTTAGGATTTGGGTTGGGGGGGGGGGTGGTGTTGGCGATCAAGGAGGTGAGGAAGGAGGTGGGTGGATTTTGGGGAGGAAGGGGAGGGCGGGGCGGAGGGAGGGGGGGTTCGAGTGGAGGGGGTGGTTGCGGGATGGAGTGGTGGAGGATGGGTTAAGCGAAGGAGTTTCCGAGTGAAGAGATGTTGTGGTGGATATTTGACGTCATGCTTGTGACATCATATCTTTGGTGGGTACGAAACGGAGTGATGAGAAGCTCAGTTTTCGATTCACATGAGTTGCTTTGCATACAGTAAGACTAGATCTTGCACTTCTATAGCTGTAGAGGAACTTGAGGAACTTGAACACTAAATACTACATCTCAAGCGCATAATCAACATACGTCATGTCTATCTCCTTGTCTTGTTTGATTTGCACTATACATACCCTCCGTGAAAGGAGATGTGTGGGAACGTTCGCTGACTCGAGGGATAACTTAGTTGAGTAAGGGCTCCAGGCTGTTTTTGAGTAACAAAGGCGTCCCAACGTCCGGAGATATGGACTGTCTGTAGACTTGTGTTAGTAACGGACTGTGAATGGTGTTGGCGAGGGATGCTTCTTGCGGGAAATGGATCAGGGCGTTCAGGATGTGGGCGTGTAGGATTTTTGCGCTGGATGGGAGGAAGTGATGGGCTTGATTTGATGCATGTTGCCTGGTGGTCTCGCTCGATGAGGAAGGGCAGAGGGAGATCGACTCGTCGCCCGCGGGTTTGATAGATGAGGATCCAAAGTGAATTTAGATCGAATTGATGCTCATTGTCTATGAGCTTGATGGAATACCAATCTTTCAACTCGATGATTGCGTCTGTAAGAAAAGAGTGCGGGAACCTGCTTTTAATTCCGCTCCGAAGATAACGTTGGTATAAATACAACGAATCAACTTCTTAACGTTCCCAAAATGCGCTTGAGAGCATTAGGATTGCTGCTTTGTTTTGTCTGAATGGATTCAACCAAGTCAAAAAGCTGAGTATGACGTAAGTTAACATATGGAACTCTTATAAGAAAGATGTCCATTGAGCTAGACAGCACGATTGACTTCTGCTCAGTACGCGTGGGATCCACAGGCTCATTTTTGACAGGAAGATCCTCTATTCCCAAGACCTTGAGGTTCTTTCTAAGAGTATAATGAGAGTTTACGAATAGTGTTGCCGAATGTTGGCTTCAAAAGCACTGGGTCCAGGCTGGCTAGGTTGATTGTCAGGAGGTGCAAAAGAGTGTACAACATGCGGTAATGGCCATATCTATGTGAACGTCAGTGTCTCAAGAGTAGCTCAGACATGACCAAATTGCACCGGCTTGCTGGATAGGTAGTTCGCCATGGAACGCCAACTGTATGACAGAAATCTCACATCTGACTAGCATTTCCTAGACTCAGGGGTAAAAGTCGGAAATTATAGTTGATGCTTGCGTTGATGCTTTAATACTGTCATCTGTTCTGGCTCACTGTTTAGCAGAGGACAATTATGAAAAGGTGCTTCTCCTGAAACTGGATCCGACTCGTTCTCCGGAACCATTGTAAAGTGTGTAGCAACAGAACCTCGCTTGGTGGCAGTATCATTGAGACAAAGGTTCCACCAAGGGAAGTTCTTTGGATGTTAAATAATATAAGGCTTTCATTTTTCGGTCTACTTCACGAGGTATCTCTAGAGTCGTTGTGTAGTATTAATTCCAATGTTGTTATATGTGGAAAAAAAGGTCCCGAAGGGATTCAGATAAATTTCAGAAGAGGTGTGGAAGGACAGCAAGGTGGAAGCCTTTATAGGTCAGTCACTCCTTTCAAGTCGGAGTTTGGGACGGTACTCTGGCTACTAGTATCCGTCCTATCGATACAGCACTATTCTTTTCAGTATCTTGGGACAATATCAGTAGAATTAAAATCTCTGATTCGGAGAGTTTGCAGACACGCCAAAGACTGTTTGTAGGGTCTATTCGTCAAGGCCCTATGTCGCAAGCTCACGGTATCACGGTTTGGGGAGCGTAAAGTCGAAGTTCTGCGGCCGTAGCAGTTGCCTGATTTGATGCCCACTTTGGCACCTTTTGCACCTGGTTCCCTCATCCAGAGCTTTTGACCTTAGTCTCCTGCTTGAATTGATAGTTGTATAAGGTTGGAAATGGCAACCGCAGCCTGCGGTGATGTTTGAGCAAAAGAAAATATAGAGCTCATTGCCCCTGAACGTGAGGTGTGGCGCGATGGACTTGTAGTAACGAGCGAGAGGTTTGGATACAATATCACAACGAGAGATTCATCGGTATCGGCCGATTCGGCCGAGGTGTACCCAAGTTCGACACTGGCCGCTCTTCGACGATTAGCGTTCCAAGGAGGTTTAATGTTTAGAGCTGCTGATACGACAGTCAGGCGAACTCCTGCGCACGATCTTACCCTGATCTCGGAATCAGTATAGCAGGAACTGTATGGAGGTTTTAGAGCTGTATGCCAGTTTCTAATAAGACAAATTTCATTTTAGACCCTGCCATGCAGACAGAAAACGGGAATTCGAGGGCTTGTACTGTTGGGGTGATCGGAAGGATAGACGGCCCTTGAAGTCAGAGCTGCAGGTTGGTGCTTGAGCTTTCAAGAGTTCCCACATATTATTCAAGGTTGTTGTAAAAGAGGATGAGGTCCAACGTTGAAGGTGGTAGAGGGTATCAGTAGATAGTTTATGGTATGCACCACGTTTAGGTCCTACAAGAGAGCGCGGCATCATCTTCGTCAGTACTTAGGAAGTCTTGGCATAGGGATGAAGAGTGACAGATTCTAAATGTAGATGCCAATAGTTTGAGATGATAGCAGCATACAGACACGAAGTTCGAGCACTCTCAACCACAGTCTGTCTAATCCAGGTGCAAAAGCTCAGTGGGTTCAGAGGGTACTATGCCAAGTCCTAGGGGCTGTAACCAATCCGGTATATGCTTGACGGTTAAGCTAAACATCTTGATGATTGAAACCTCTACCTTTACTCTGGATCGAAATAGATGTCTGGGCTATCGGAAAGCCGATCAGAGCGCATAGAACATTGCTCATTAGCTGACCGTGTATCTAATTGTTGAATGAAGCACTTGAATCATGGCCCGATCATTGGTGGTAAAGCTCAACAGAAACAGACATGTAAGGAGGCTGCAGGTCCTGTGACCTTTCCCATGCAAGCCACTATGGTAATATATTCAGTAGTGAGACTTGATCAACCCGTGACAGGAGATTAGTCTCGGCTTGTCCTATCGAAGAACCAGTAACGCTTATATTTGGTCCCGTAATATTGAGATCATATGTCGATCTACCCCAATCAGGCATTGATTCGCGCTCACATAAAGCTCTCGAGTGCTGGACCGCTTTGCCTTTGCCAAATCCAAGACACTATGTTGTTTGCATTACCCTTGCCATGTGCATAGATGAGGCGTAACTCTTGTCGTCATGCTCTGCAGAAGTTCAAACCTCGCGGCTCCAAGTTATTCAGGAGCTTCAGCTGGTGTCCAGATAATATGCTTGCAGTTTGACAAGGCATCTAATTCATTGCTTGATGTGCGCGAGTTGATGCCACCAACAGTCAAATTTAAGCCTTATATTCCCTCTCTCAGCAGAGTAAGTAGAACAAACTGGCCATGAGTACACTGTAGCGGCGAGATTGAAATAATTCCGCTTGAGTATAGCGGGCTATGTCATCACGCCGAGTTGCAGCACACGTGGCTCAGTGCAGCAGCGTGGCATGAATATTGCGTGCATATCGCATGCAAGAATAGAGCTGAAGAGTAGTTTCAGAGTAGCGGAAAGAGCACAAACCCCAGATTCCGGATGTTATTTCGGGATAAGCAGCCAAGCTGCTTGGTCCAAGCATTCGACATTACCCTTAGCCGAGCGTCGGTTATTGCAGCGGATAAAGCCCCTCAACTGTTGCCTGGATCCTTCAACTGTTTCTGATGGGCAGTTGCTGCAGGTTCGCGGTAGGAACCATTTGTATGATGACTTGCATTCGCAATCAGGCGGTCTCGGGAAATTCTGCGAGCCAGAAGGATGATCGATGGCCCTTATCTGCATGGGACGTTTCGAAGATGAGGTCCAGTAGCGCTTGCGATCTGATTTCCCACTTGGTGTGTTCATTTTCAATAACGGCTTTTCTGGTTGAAATGCATTTAATGTAATCCGGTCATTGGTCCATACATTCAACAGCTTTGATTTCCACAAGTGCAAAGACTTTGTTGCCAAGCAATACCAGGCAATAGGCCATGGATACTCCCTGACGGATTGCGGGCGGTTAGAGATGTGTACAAACAAAGAGCCACGAAACCGTTCGGAACCGTAAAACACCTAACAACCTTGAAGCAGTGCTACAAGTGATGAGAGTCTGTGCCACCTCCACGCAGCTGCTTTAACCCGTTCATATATCCACAGAACGGGCAAACAGCACGGAGCTTCCCATGACGGTAATTTGTCAGAGGGTATGACAAGGAGGCATTGATGGACTTCGGGCCATCATGCTTTCGTGATAAGACCTTGGATTTATGGCTTCCTTGTTCGGCAAACTCTTTCGATATGCTAGAAGACACTGTGAGGTCTAGATCACTCCACCTTGTGACATTCCGGCGCGATGTTTAAACCCCTTATGCATTAAACCCTATATGATACGGTCAATGAAAACCTGTGCAACCCTGTAGATTCCCAAATTGGGCAAGTTGCTTGTCGTTCAAAAATCATGTACAGCAGAGTCCATTCCGTACTCATGAACTCTGTACAGATCAGCATCACCCCACAGTTCGGAGTTACCCTTTATGATTGCTGCGCCAATGAACCGCAAAAACCGCCAGAAAGACATGGAGATCGAAATGGAACATACAATGATTGTACATAACAACCCTTTCTGTATGATCAAGTGAAACCACAATGCACCGGCATCTTCTCTAGTTTTCTGGGATAAAGCTTGTTGTGATAGAATCCTCCAATTGGCTTCATGGTTAATCTGGCCGTTACCGAAGGGGAACCCTACCCGTGAGCCCAATCTGTGCACGGACTACAATAGTATCTGATATCTATTATCCTAGCATGTACTTGCGGAGACGTCTGCAGGATTTGCAACTTGGCAAAGAGATCATGATAGCGATCTGCTTTGAGACGTGGCATGAATGAGCCGTCAATTGCTCATGTTTCATGGTGTATTTGAAAAGGTGCTGGCTGTATAAGTATACGCCTCCCCGCAACCGGTGAAAACCCCCCCTCTTTCTCTCTCATTCCCCGCCCAACCCATCTCCGTGCGAATATAGGTAATTCCTGAAGTGAAGGGAACAGCTCGGCCAGGCGGTTAACCTCAGTAACTTGCCTCGACGTTATTCTCGCCTGTTAGCATCTAGCAGCTACGACATGGCGTTGGTTATACTCCGTTTCACTCTTGCCTGAGTTTCACTGACTACCGTGTAGCCCAATTGATCCCTCAGGCAGGAAGAAAAAGATCTCCTCATCAACAGATCAAGCATTTCGCACCGTTGCTCACCGAGATCCTTCCGCGATAAAGAACTACCTCGAAGAAAAAGATAAATACCGAGCCTTCCTCGCAGGTCACCGCCAAAGAGAGGACGACAATGGGCAGGCAACGATCCGGGAACTGCTGAGTTGGAGCAAAGCTTGGAAGGATCACAGTGGAGATCGCAATTCAAAGCACGGTAAGCTACATTCCAGAAGCCTTCTCAATTTGTGGACAAGAGTGATGGCCCACAGGAAAGCCGAAAATCTAGGCGTGGTCGGTGCTCTTCGAAAACGTTGCCCTCGGCCAGTCATATTTTCTGCTTCTGTTGGCATTGTACACAGTTCTGTACCTAAGCTTCGCAAATGGAGTAGGATAATGAGATGCAGGGAATTTTGCGGTGGAGGAAGAGATAATGGATGAAGTTGCCATACATCTGCCAAGGACTGAAGCGTTGAGTAAATTCTAGGCCACTTCCTATGTTCCCTATTGGACCGAATCAGTATGGTTCAATAAAGAACCCCGAACGTAAACCCTTAGTCTCATAAGGACTATTTAAGATATCAGCCTTAAATCTCTGGGTATAATATAGAAGCAGGACTGGTGAACCTAATCTTGCATATCGCCCCACCGATCGCTATTCTTAGAGTACACTATACGAACTTGTGGTGTATGATGATGGAAACGTTGCAATGTCGCTAGACTAGACGTTTTGGGAGAAAACTTAGCTGTGTCTAACTCTTACGAGATTCCCATAGCCTAGGGACGCTGATTGTATTTGAAGGTCAATGTTTTGCCTGGTTGTACATCCGACTATTCAGTGCTTCTCCAATTAGTTCACCGGAGCAGCGAGTGAGAATTCTGTATGCTTTATCAACCCTCTGCAGGTTAAATCCCAATCTACGTGCGGAGCAGCATTTATAAAGCGTGTGGATTTCTTGACTCAACAATATATCCATATTAGCGGCGCTTTCAAATATCCAGCCATTGACAGAGGTTTCGCATCCAGTCGACCGATCAATGCCGTAGACTTAATCGTGTTCATCTATGCTTCTGCAAGAGGATCAGAATCCTGTTGGAGTGACTCGCATCAGTAAGTAGGAAGGCCACTTGAAGGTCGCTTGAAGGCCGCCATGGTATCTGCAGTCGAATGCGGGCAGGACGATATTTATGTAGTACCTTAACCAAGGCACGCAAGGGTACTGTTGGCGGAAAGAGTGCTTCAAATAAGGTTTTTGGGCCAAGCGATCCTTTGGTTGCCGCCCGGCCGCTAATCTAGATTAGTAGGTGGTAGCGTGGCAGGATACTTGTACTGTACCATATACCTAAGGTATCTAGTCTACCTAGTAGGGCTAATCCCTCAAGATTCTCCAGGTCCGATCCGACATTCAACCACGAGGTTACTACTAAAGTCGTCATATTACACGTGAATCGCCTTGGTATCATGGTCTGCGTTGTTGAAACCTCTGTTAGGATCAATGATATTGTGCAGCTAGTTCTGTAGCCACTCAGCTTGGTAGCGGCTCCTAACGACGAAGAATGGCTGCCGAATTCCTTAGAGGTCATGGCGTTGACCTCCAGAAGGAAATGTCTAAGGTCCAGTTCGGCCAGGCGTCAGAGGCTTCTAGTATCTCAAATCTGACAATACCACGTCCGCCACGTCAGCCAATTTCCAAAATCCAAGGCGTTCGGTTACCATCTAAGCCTCCCAATAGCTTGTGGGATGTAATCCTGAACGAAAAGAGGATCCATTCAATCTCACCGCACGCACCTTCGCTTGTCAGCCGTTTCTGCCCACCAGATGTCATGGATGGCAGGGAGCAGTTCCTCGCTCCCTCCCTGTGTCACCCTCACATTCACCTAGATAAATGTTTCCTACTTTCTGACCCCAAGTACTCTGACCTTGAGATCATCAAAGGCGACTTTGTTGAAGCATTGGAGCTTACGGGAAAGGCGAAGTCGAGGTTTCAAGAAGACGATCTTTTGAGAAGGGGTCGATGGCTTGTAACCGAGAGCATAGCTGCTGGTGTAACTTCAATACGGGCCTTCGTAGAAGTGGATGCCACTGTACGCTTCAAATGCCTAGACGTTGGCTTAAAGCTCAAGAAAGAATTCAAGGACCGTTGCGAGATTCAAATTTGTGTCTTCGCACAAGATCCTGTCATGACTACGGGCAAGAACCCAGAGGGTCAAAAACTCATAGAAGAAGCATTGGGTAGAAAGGGTGTCGATGTGGTTGGAAGTACGCCCTATGTTGAAGGAGATGAATATAAGATGCGTGAAAACATCACGTGGGCGATATCAACTGCATTGAAGTACGGCAAACATCTAGACTTCCACCTCGACTACAACCTTGACCCTAATCAAAAAGCACTTACCGAATATGTAATCGAAAGACTAAAAACACAACACTGGACAGCTTATACCCGCGACAAAACCATTGTCCTTGGACACTGCACTCGACTAACCATGTTTACCGCCGACCAATGGCGTCAACTCAGGACCAACCTCGCCGACCTACCAATTTCTTTCATCGGCCTCCCCACATCAGACATTTTCATGATGGATAAACCTTCACCCCAAGAAGGCGGCGGCCAACGCGTACGAGGAACCCTCCAAATCCCCTCCATGATCCAAAAATACAACCTCCAAGGCGCCATCAGTGTTAACAACGTCGGCAACGCTTTCACCCCACAAGGAAGCTGCGATCCGATGGCTATTGCTAGTATGGGTGTTGGGTTGTACCAAGCTGGAACGAAAAGAGATACAGAACTGTTATTCGAGTGCGTAAGTACCAGGGCTAAGGCAGCCATTGGCAATGCGAGGAGTGAATTGGGGTTGAAGGAGGGGGATTATGCGGATTTTGTGCTTTTTGGTGCGAAGAAGGTGGGGGATGAGACGTATCTGGGTAAGCCCAGAGGACGAAATACAATCCAAGAGATCATCTACGACCCTCCGCACGAGCGGAGGACGGTGTATAGGGGCTGCTTAATAGCATTCTAACCCAGATGAGTTCGGTGTCGGCTGCCAAAGTGTAATTCGCTGTATAAAGTCTCGTCCATATCACCGTTTCATCATGGACAGCGCGTTGGCTCGACAGTGATGGCCATAAAACGGAGAGCAAACACGAATAAACGGCTGCTTCCGAACAGTATGCACCTCCGCGCCAACAGACCAGTCTACCCAAGGACGCGGCCAGGTCGGGCGCTTATATCAGCTCATATTAGCCTGAAGCGGCTATCTCTGATAGAAATGCCTCTGGCATCAAAGGCTCAAAGCTCAAAGACAATGACGGTGCTCACAAGCCAACGGGCCAGCACCGCCCTAGTTCAACCGCACACTCGGTGTTTCACGAGTCTGGACTCACGACTACAAGGGTATAGTGCGAAAGCAGAGGCTGCTCAAAATCCATCATAAACAAGAGAAGACTGCTGCGAGGACCAATGAATTACTCATGTAATCTACATCTTGCCATTTTCTACCCCCCACCCCCCCCCTATGAGCCCCAAACCGTATATCAGAGCACATACCCTCCAACAAAACCGTCTCACAGCCCATACCCAGAACCTTTAAAAATCCCCTTTTGCTACGCCCCATACCCCCAACAAATCAACCATCGTACCAAACCCACCCAAGCGCTCCTCCCCACCCTAGAAGCCCTAACCACTATCGCGTGATCCCCTCGATACACCTATACCTACCTCACCTTACTGAAGACAACTCAAAAAACTAGCACGCTTTAACAACACGCGTGTTGCAGCTTTTGAAACACCCCCCAAACCCAAGCTATAAATCCAACACCGCCCCTCCATCCCAAAGACAACCTCGTGGGGCAGTTGTGTTAGATATGTGTGCCATCGCATTTCGGTTCCCTGTGCTCTATTTCAATAGTCAACAGCTGGTGTTGGTTTTTGGTTGATTTGGGATTGGTAATAGGGGGGGGGAGAGGGGTTCGGCCGTGAGTGCTGCTGTAATTGTTTACAGTTTCTTTTTTTAGGAACGTTGTCTTCTTGATGTAGCGAACCGCTTGCTACAGTATGTAGGGGCGCTGAGTGGTATGCATACTCGATATCGGCTGCTGAATGTCATGCTGAAAGTGCTTTTCGTGATTGTTACGAAAGAGGTATCTGGGAGTACTGCTTTTGGCTTTCATGCTCTGGCGTGCTGGTTGGGGCTGTAGCTACTTTAGGCTTCGCGCTTGCGATTTGGTAGATGAAGGGGGGTTTTGAGAGAGAGGTGTGCAGGTGGATGTAAAGAAAGGGGCCATTACTACGTTCAGTGCCAAACCTATCCCATAAAAATATTTACGGGGCACGAATTTTGTAGAGATCTAAGTAAGACGCTCTCACCTTCTCCTCCAACCTTCAACTGCCTCATTTATCTTACTCAACAACCATAAGAATACCCCTCTCATCAACACGGTTGTTTGGACTATAGGCATAGTAAGGGGCTTCCTCGGAAAATGTGAAAGTTGTAGGGGGGCTGTACTTCAAATCGGTGGTCGGAGGTTGAGTTTATTATGTTAAAGAAGGGAATTGGGGGGGATGAGGGAGATTGATGGAGTTGGGTGTTGAGATGGTGTGGTGGTGTGGGATGGAAAACATGGTGGGGAAAGCGGTGGGGTGGTTGGGCGAAGGGGCGGGGTTGTTTAGGAAAAGGCGTATTGGGCATGGTGGTGGTGGAAGAAGAAAGATAGATTTTCGGGGAGTAACTGAGCGAATTCGAATTATCTTTAAAGAACACACCTTTCCAGAATCTGAGGTGGTTCTGGTGTTGATAGGGGGTTTGCTTCGGCTCACGTTTGAGCTGACTTTATTGCTTTTTGTAGTTGTTTCCGTTTTTGTTTTGCCCCTTTAGTTTTTGAGTCGTAAGAAAAGTAGAAAGCCGTAAAGATGTTGCGAGTATTTGGTCGAGTGATGGTGGTAAGCCCCTATATCACAAATTTTGATGTTCTGAATATTGAAATTAAATATCATAATAAGACCTTTTTTTCTTCATACAGAAACAAACCCAAGCCAAGACATGTCGCTGTTCTAGTCAGGGGGTCTTGCGGGGCCGTTTCTGTCAAAAAGTTAAAATCACGCCCATTGAGTTGGTCGGGTTTCCTCCAAGCCTATTGAATAACAAACCTTTCAGGACGCTGATTGGTGGATAACACCGCTTGTTTCTTTTTGCTTCGGGTTCGAGCCCTGTCAGCGCTAATTTTTGGGAGTTTTGCTTTTGACTTTGCTTCCTCCTCTTGAGCCGTAACACCGATACAAGATTGTTTAGAGGCAAGCGCCCCATCACTTCTGTGCGATAGAATCTGCAGGCGATGCCTATAAGGATGCCAAAATGGGTTTCCTTCATCGATTGACGATGGTGATGCTAAGCGAGTCTTTGGTGTTGGTCCCCTTCCCTTTCAGCGCGGGCCAGAACATAACTCCTACTATCGGCATCGTAGTATTACTTCGAGAGCCTGGTAGAGATACATTAATCCTTTTCAAAGTACCGCTTATCGATTGTCTTGCCTTGTGGCTATATTGCACTTGGCACATATCACAGTACCTCCTGGCTGCCTCTGATCTGCATCCAGCTTCCAAGGGCCATTTCCGAGAGTGCTAACCCACTCCGTTCTCTCATCATCTCCTGTTCGTGCGGAACCAAGACCATACACACGCAATCGCTCATCATGGACGTCTTATAAGTCAACACGAAAGCATCAATCCGTTGATCATGTTCTTATATCCCCTCTGATTGTTGCGCTCATAAATGGGTAGACAGACGTCGTTGGCTTATTCTGGCTCTTGGTCTTTCCACTGCTTCTTTACGGCCTCAACGTCAGTACCGCAAGCTTCAGCTCTGTTAACGATACTCTTCGCTTTTCCGACCACAGGCATATCGATCATCTTGCCGTCCAAGGTCCACGCTCCTCTTCCTTGCTGATCAGCTTTCTTATCTGCAGTCAAGACTCTTACAGCCCAAGCTACCTCCTCACTACTAGGGGCAAAAGCCTTCTGCGCAACCTCGACTTGACTAGGATGGATACACTGCTTTCCATTGAAGCCCAGCCCTTTTCCTCCGAGACACTCTTCTTCCAGCGTCTTCAGGCCTTGTTCGCCCTTGTACGAGGTGCAAACAAGATCAATGGTTGAAGGTAGACTGTGTGCACGACATGCTGTGGCTATGGCTGATCTAGCATATAGAAACTCCGTAAGGGATGGTGTTCTGGTCAACGACAAATCCAATGCAAAGTCTTCAGCAGCAAAGATGAGACCTTGGATATAAGGGGAAGCTTTGCAAATGCTTGATAGGTCAGAAAGAGCTTTGGCAGATTCAATGAGAGCAAGAATATTGAGAGGTGGTGAAGACGAAGTGGATGATGTAAAGGCCGAAGGGTGTCTCGAAGGTAGGGCATGTCGTATCACGTCTGTAACAAAGTGAAGGTCAGAGGCAGAGTTGACCTTGGGGACGACTATGGTGTCGACATTGCGCGCTTTCAGCTGCGCTTCGTCAGTAGGCAGAGGCAGATCCGTGAGCGGCAGGCAAGCGTACCACTTCTGTCAAGTCCTCTAGAGCTAAGCCAGTCTCTACGGCGTTGATACGGACGGCATTTTCGTTTACACCTCCAGGGCGTGGCTCGTTCAGAATGGAACGAACGTTCGATCTCGCTTCGGCCTTCTTTCCCCGAGTCACAGAGTCCTCGAGATCGTAGGCTACACAGTCAATGGATAGTCCTCGAGATTTCGCGAGCATCTTCTGGGACGACCCCGGAACTCGACACTGTCAGCCGCGTTGAAGTCTGTGGGTCTAGCGGAAATTACCATAGAGCAGCGCTCGTCGTACAATTGACTGGGCAGTGCTCATCACGCCTTACTGCCGACGATTCATATGAAAGACTACTCAGAACCGACACTAATATTTCTTAGCTCTACAACATGACGGAAAACCGCGCAAGAGAAGCTGGAGATCTAAGGTGTCTAGTAGCTGCACACAACGTCCGACGTTGAACATTCGAATAAGGCCTAGCTTAATATCCGTGACCCCTGCCGTTATGACGTAGCGAGCGGGAGCTCTCAGGTCTTTTGTCCTAAACTACTCTATTACAATTCTCTCTTAATAAACAAAATTACCTACTGCTAGAGGAACTCACAAGAAGCTCGAAACAAAAAGCAACCTTCATCCAAAATACCACAAGCAAAATGTCCTCCGACAAAAACCAGCAACAACAAGGCGGTCTCTTCTCAGGCGTTGGCTCCCTGGTCGGTGGTGTCGCGAATACCGCTGGTGGCGCCGTAGGCGGCCTTACAAACACGCTGGGTGATACTGTTGGCACTGTTGGCAAAGGGGTTGGTGATACGCTGGGTGGAGTGACTAAAGGGCTTGGCGACACGACCAAGGCTGCTGGAGGGATGGTACAGGATACAACGAGTAAGGTTGGTGACGGCACGAAGCAGGGTGGGAAATAAGGTAGCAGGGTGGCCAAAGGTGGGAGCAAGAGGGGGTGGACGGGAGACGGTCATGTGTAGAACGTTACACTTGACGGTATGAGAGGCTGAGGCGCTTTTTTGACTGTAGGTGTACAGAGCGGCTTAAGTTCTTCGCTACTCGGTTTTTCATTCAGTTTTTAATGCTTGCCATGGCAGGAGAGAGAGATCAATGTGGCAAGACAGCCACATTAAAGCAGAGGCGCCTCTAATCGAACAACTTGTTAAGCTAATTGATAAGGAGCAAAGCGAAAGATTGAACAGGCAGGCAGCCTACCAACCTTCCAGTTTACAATCCTGTATTTCACCTTGACGTGTTTAAATCGATCACCAATTTCTTAACTTCTGGAAAGAATACACGTATCGACTTGGATCTAATGCTGAAGCATGTGCGTCAAGTTTATGTGGAAGAAGGATGGAGAATGCGGACGAAATCGCTACGTGTTCTGCTGGCCGGCCTGCTAGTCAAAAACGGCAGTGTATCAATTGGTCATTGTCAAGGACATCCCTCAGCACAACTGTGGTTCGGCGCTGTTGAATGTGTTGCTAAAACGAGGCTAGACACCCAGAGCTTTGTTCAATGGTAGAATTCTGTTATCTTGCCAGCACCGTTGTATCCTTTGTGGTGGGAAGAAAGCAACCACTACTCGGTGTTTTCCTGATAAGCCAGCATCAAGACTCTCTAATGCTCTTCTAATCCATCAGTAGCTGGGATTGAATATCTACTTTAAATTGTGGGTGTACTCGGACAGCCGCGTTTGCATGCAATCTGCAATTAATCAGCCTTTGTACAAACTATCCGCATAATCAAGTCTTTTTTCATGCCACAGCGAGGTTCTAATCCAAAGTGCTGCATGACGGGCGTAGGAGACTCTGGCCCGAAGATTTAATTAAATATGAACGCAATCGCTATGGCCGGGCTCGGGCCGTGGTGTGCAGAAAAGAAAGACAATCACAACACCATTGTACCAGCGCTGTTAGGAATCGAACCTAATATAATATAACTCTCCAACGACAGTGTGTGTGGGTAGAATAGAGCTTCATTGGAGTGGACAGCCCACTGATGATGTGTCGCATATTGCTATCCAATCTATTGGCCGTTTCGGACGCGTGTTAGATGTTCCCCCCTCCAAGCTATCATAGCAGCGCCGATAGGCTATTAGTCCAGGGTGAGAAACTCTGCGAAAGCAAAGGTAAGTGGTCTGCGTTCTGCAGTAAGCCTGATTAACTCTCCGCAACAACAGATGCTGGAATGCAGTCCAATGCAGTCCAATCACTTCGAAGTGGAAAGCGGCATGCATGATGCAACATGCAGAATTAGGGCTGCGACACCTGCAGGCTGCAGTCATGGATACGGAACCCCCACGAGAAATTCCAGCTGTTTGTCGGCCATGTTTTCTTCGGAGCCCTACGTCGTCGCTACCCGTGATATTGTCAGTGGTCGAAGCTGTGCTCATCTTCGGCCTTTTTCGGTACCTTACAATAAAACCATATATTTTCCACGACTCTTCATATCTACCCAGCTCATTCATGGCTGCCAGACTGGTGGGTAAAGTATTCCATGTTTGCAGAGTCTATTTAGTCTGTGCCGCAGGGATGGGCTGCCCAAAACATAAAATGGAATCTTTGCGACATCTCTCATGAAACCATAAGGAGGCTTTTGGAGTTACAATCATGATGAACCGTTTTTCATCACTATTGAATATACTACACATCTACCATTGGACGATCAAAAACTTCCTAAACATCTAATACCAATGTTGCATTGAGAGGCGTGAGAGGGCAAAGCTTCTCGCTCAATTTAATTCGCATTTATTGTTCAAGCGCGCCTGGTGGGGCGGCATGTGCAAATCTGCATGCGGAAATTAAACGAGATCTGAGGGATTTTCGGGTGGGATGGTGGGGGAATTCACCGATTGCCCGTGCACTCGTGCCTCTGCTCTTCACCTTCATTCGAGACTCAGCTTCTACCCATCCGTTCACTGCAGGCGACCTGAGGTGGACAGTATCATGGTTATCAGCACTAGGTAGAAAAGCGTCTCATGTGCATAAGCATGACGGAACCCTCCCTATCTGGCATGGTGGCGCCCCGAGGTAACCTTAGTGAAGGAATACTCGGTGTTGGTGTTGCCCTCCACAATGAATTGCACACCTTATATATCATATACCTGTCCCGCCCCGCTTTCCTTTGCTTTGTTAATTGCCTCATACAACTCACCTCCACTTCCTGCTGCTGCTGTACCCTCCATGTTCTCCTACCAATAAACATAAATTGACCCCGAGTCTGCGTTGTTTTCAACCATGTCTGACCCCGGAGATATTCAAGCGTTAGACGAGGGCGTTCACTCAATCTCTAAAGAAGGCAATGGTGTCTACTCCGTGCGCCAGAGGTCTCTACTGCCACACGACTCGGCTGAAAAGGGTGAAGAGCAGCTCGATGAAAGAGATGTCAGAAAGAAACAGGTACTACAGCACCCCTGAATCGTAACTGCTGTCAGTGCTGAAGGCTTTCAAGCTGTTCAGTGGTCGGGCGCTCTTGTGGTACACGATTGTTCTCCTCTCCAATATCGGGTTTCAGTGATTGATTTCTCTCTACAGGTTGGCGTACCAGTCCGTTGGGGTCATCTACGGCGACATCGGTACCAGTCCGCTATACGTCTACTCCAGTACCTTCTCGTCCGACCCCAGCTACAATGACTTGCTCGGTGCACTCTCCCTTATAATCTGGACACTCACGTTGATGGTTAGCATCAAATACGTTCTCATCGTCCTCAGAGCAGATGACGAGGGGGAGGGAGGGACATTTGCCATCTACTCTCTGCTTTCCCGATATGTATGGACTCCGCACCATCCGTGCCTGAGTGATTTTGCTAAGACCTGTCGCTTGCAGGCCAATATCGTGAGACGTGACCCGAGGGAAGAGCAAACGATTAAAATGGAACGAGTCAAGACTCAAGATCTAAAACGCGAAAACAAAGTGGCACGATCAATCATTGAACGCAGCGCCTTCATGAAGACGCTTCTAAAAGTCGTGGGGGTTCTCGGTGTATCGCTGGTTATGTCTGGTATACTTCCCGGAAACTCTATAAGACAGTCGAAGCGTAGGGCTAATCACGACGCTAGATGGCGTCCTCACGCCCGCTCAGTCTGTTCTCGGTGCCATTCAAGGGTAACTTCAGACACTTCTATGGTATCATCCATGTCTCTGACACCTTCTCTAGTCTTAATATCGTGGATGCGACCATCACCACTCCCACGATCGTCGGAGTATCTTGTGCCATCTTAGTTCTGCTTTTCTTAATACAGCCACTAGGGACCTCGAAGATTGGCAGCATGTTTGCTCCTATCGTTATCATCTGGCTTGTCTTTAATTTAGCATTTGGCATCTACGTACGAGGCCCTTTGCTCTGCGTGCATTTTCTTGTTAGCTAAAACTAGACGCAGAATCTTGTTCATCATGATCATTCCGTCTTGAAAGCGTTTTCGCCATACTTTGCTGGGGCATACCTTGTCCGCAACAAAACAGATGGTTGGAGGTCCCTTGGTGGTATCCTACTTGCATTTACCGGAGTAGAAGCCTTATTCGCCGACCTTGGTGCTTTCAGTATGAGGTATGGTCCTCCGCCGTTGATACCCTGGACCATGATCTAACAGTGTCTTAGAGCCATCCAGCTTTCGTGGTTGTGCTTTGCATACCCTTGTCTGCTGCTCGCCGTAAGTGATCTGGAATCCATCATATTTACCAGGCTATAAAGACATCGAGTACTGATAAAAATACGCAGTATACCGGTCAAGCTGCGTTCATAAGTAACAATCCTAGCGCGTATTCGAATCCGTTCTTCAACGCTGTTCCACCGGGAATGTTCTATCCAAGCTTGGTTCTCGCCATCCTTGCTGCGATTGTGGCCAGTCAGACAATGATCACAGCTACGTTCCAATTGCTGGCACAGATCATCAAGCTATCATACTTCCCACAGATTCGATTGGTCCATACATCGAAGAAGTTCCATGGTCAAATCTACATACCGTGGGTGAATTGGCTTCTCATGATTGGCACAATTATTGTTACTGTGTCGTACAACAATACTACTAAGCTAGGCGAGGCATACGGTGTGTGTGTGATTCTCGTCACGTTCATTACGACCTCAATGGTCTCACTTGTTGCTGTCATTATCTGGCGTCTACCGATCGTCGTTGTGGCCTTCGGGTTCCTCGTCTTTGGATTACTCGACGGCGTCTACCTCTCGTCAGCACTCACAAAAGTGCCTGATGGCGCCTGGCTCACGTTGACTCTGGCTGTAATTCTATCTTGTATCTTCGTCCTCTGGCGCTTCGGCAAAGAGAGCCAATGGCGAGCTGAAGCGGAAGATCGCCTTTCGCCATCGAAGCTACTCATGTCATCTGAAGACTTCTCTCTAGCCAATGGAAACGAGAAAGGGGACCCTCGTTACAAGCTACGACTGACACATCCTTTCGGTGGTGCCGTCGTCTCGCCAATCCAGGGAATGGGTATCTTCTTTGACAAGTCTGGTAGTCCTAATACTACTCCCACCGTCTTCATCCACTTCGTTCAAAAATTCCAGGCCGCCCCTGCTGTTGTTGTGTTCTTCCACATACGTACCTTGTCGTGCCCCACGGTGGAGCCGGGAGATAGATTCACTGTCACTCGCTGCGTTTCGGGTGCCCAAGGATCAAAACTATCAACGCAGAACTTCTTTCGCGTCATACTCCGCCACGGTTATAACGACGAAGTTGTCACCAGTGATCTTGGCATGGTGATTTACGAGCAGCTCCGAGCCTTCGTCATCCGGGAACTCCGTACCCCTGAACCCCCCGTGCCCGTTATCGCGTCCTCTGGTTCTTCAACTGAGCAGTCTGAATCGACAACGCCGTCTTCGGCTCCACCCGTAGTTGCTGACGTGCAGCAGCCGCAAGACCTTGTCCGTCACCGTCTTGATATACTTGAGCAAGCGTATAATGATCAGGTCGTGTACATTGTGGGTAAAGAGCAAATGCGGGTCCGCCATGACCGTCATCTCAAGGGTTGGGCGAGGAGGATCGTGCTCGGGGCTTTCTTGTGGATGAGGGGAAATACGGGTAGTAAGGTTGCGAATATGAATATTGACGTGGAGAAGTTGGTGGAGGTTGGCTTCGTCAAGGTTGTATGACACAGGTTCTGGGCAGGGGTTGCCAAGACTTTCGTTCTGCTTGTTTCTCAAGCGTTTTATGGAGGAACATTTATGATGGACACGCGATAGAGAGCGGAACGAATTGATTAGGCTATGATTGGACATAGAGAGATATGATAGTGAGCTATTACACGATTGATTACCCCCAAAGCCTGGCTGTACATTAATGAATCTGCCATCGTTCGAATGCTTGTGACACTGGTTCCCATGCTCCACAATTCACCATGCTCCGAAGACAGCAGCAGATGTAGCAGCTATTATCTTTGAATACCATAAGGTAAAGCCCATCATAGACGCTCAATGATATACAACTAGCTATCCAAAAGCCCCATGATCCTCCAAGCCGAAGGCGTAAGAGCCAATAGGATGGAGCGAACCTGTTCGAGTATTGAACACCTTTGATTTCCGTTGGAATTTTACCTATGTAGATGTCAGCAACCTGAACAAGAACCACGTCGGTCTCCATGCAGGCCAAAGCCATGCTTCCAGGGACTTCTAAAAGAGGCTTTCTGCATGCTCTGAACGATATTGCGCCCGGACAGACTTTCTAACCGGATGCGACCGAAGCAAATATGCCAGTAGCATTTTCCCAATAGCACGTTGGTATACTGCAGGTCATCTTTGCAACTGCTTTACCCTGATAATCCTCCACATCCAGGCCTCGGATTCACGTATCTGCACATCTGCTCCCACCCAACTGATTAGGCGACCGTAGTGGGGGTGGCGCAGGCTGCCAAACGCCAACCCGTCGCGTTCCATGAGGCGACCTGGTCCGAGCGCCCTGGTCCGAGCGCCTGCAGGGGTGGAAACCTCACTTGGTGTCGATCGCCTTATGGTATGGGGATAACTTCATGTCCTTTCCCAAATTCCCAAATCTAATTGCTGCGATGGCAACCCACGAAACAGACTAGAATTTCGAGTCCTCGAGCTCGGTAGATTATGCAGATGACTTTGTAAAGAAAAAGATACACTGTACGGGGTGGTGGTTGTTGGGGGGGAAGTGAGAGCTGTCAGTAGTTAGTATTGGACGTCAACAAACCCTAAGACTTGAAAGGAGGTGAGTACGCAGATGTAGAGCTCTTGCCCTTTTCTTCTTCCACCTTCAACCTCTTCTGTTTGCAACGCTCTTGCTTCTGCTCTACCACAAGAGAACACAATACAAGATGGCTCATCAGAACTCGGCTGATCCAGCAGGTTCTTCCTTGCAGAATACTGTCTCTCAAGATCAGCCAACTCGCTCTGTACAAGGAGCTTCAACGACCTCGCGTAAGCGATATTGACCCAAACGGGTGATCTTCCGGGACAGTAGCCATCACTAACGTAACCAAAAGCAGAAACACCAGCACCAGCTCAGGATAGGGCTGCTGCCGCTTCTGGCCCGCTTACATCTGTAAGGGTCAGTAGCTCTCGAGTGTTGATGGTGGTGGCTGATTTTCCCAGTGTCCTATCCCCGATCCTGCGGTTTCCTTGCCGCAAGTTGTTCCGTCTACTCCACCCCAAGGAAGGGGTCAAGTAACTTTACCTCGTGCAGCTTCTGCTGTACCACTCCCGTCTCCAAGAGCTCTCCCTCCTAGGGTCACACTTCCAAACCATCCACCCCCCCTTCCCCGGACACCGGTCCCATTCCGTACCCCTTTAGTAACTCGCTCGTCGGAGTCAAGCTCTATTAGGCTCGTAAGCTGGGAGGACCAGCGCTGTTCTCCACCTCGGCCCAAGCCTCGCCCTGGACCCAAGCCGTCTGGCCTTACTTCAACACCAACACATTATCGACCAGCAGTTCCAGCGAAGCCTCGTCGTCAATTAGGCACTAATCCATCCGATAATCACTGGGTCCCACCCCCACCTCGTACACTACCACCATTCTCGATCCCGCCCTGTCCAACTCGTGCACCACCACCACCTCCGCCACTTGAGGCACAGAATCCCTCATTGGTTCTGCCGCGTTCTGGAAACGACTTTTTTGCGATAGAAGATCTTGACACTACCACAAGTATGGCTTCTGATCGTCAATCTCATTTTCTTGACCCGGATTCTACTATGGGCAATGACCTCTTGAGGCACAAGGTCGCCGCTGTCAAGATTGCCAAAGAGCAGGAGCAAGCTATCCATGCAAAGCTCCGGCGAAATGGTGACCCAATTCCAGAGTATGATTTCCTCGAGTTGATCGGAAAAGGCGGGTATGGTAGAGTCTTCAAAGCGTAAGCCTATTCTTGATACAAAATCCTACCTTGTCTTTCGATCTGCCCTATCATTATACTCTGCTTGTAGCCAGAATTCCGATATGTCCTGTTTGATGTTTTGCGTACTGAGGGGGCCAGTGGATTGGTCTTCCAATTCTGCTGTCTCTCCTCAATCCATTGATTATTGCGATCCTATTATCTTGCCTTGGTTTCAGGGTTCTTTCGTGTCCACCCTCCCGGTTCTTTGCTTTGCTAATAAGTTCTCTGCAGACTCGATAAGAAATCCAAATCAATGGTTGCATTGAAGGTAATGGACGTTGATGAGCACGACTTTAAGGCACGTCTAGAAGACAAGGACGAGACTATAGAAGTGACTCTCCATGAGATCAAGGTACTCCAACAATTGAAGGATAGTAAGGCCCGCAATGTGAACGGCATACTTGATGCATTCCAGATGCACTCACAGCTCTGGATCGTCAGTGAATATTGTCCAGGAGGCAGTCTGCGAACTTTGGTAAGTCAGGCCTGGTCAATGACTCTTTCTCTTAGCTTCTCTGTGTTATGGAGTATTTGTATTTCCCTCTTGCGCTTCTTCATCTATCGATTCGTCTTGGCTTTATGACGGTATTCACTTCGATTTCTGCCAAGTGAGGCAATGAGGTCAGTCAATATATCTCAATAAAGCATTTGTCCGGAGTATGTTCTTATCTTGACTCTATTATAAAGCATGTGCCAAGAGTGTGTTAGATATTGAGTCCTTCACAACGTCGTTCATGCCCTGGTTGGGATATGTATCTGAGTTGAAATTTGTTTTGGTATAGATCTCAAAGTACATGCTGTTCAGAGAGGTAAATGAACATATATATATATGAATAGCAAAAAAGTGAACTCTAGTATTAGACGGTCTCAAGCATTTTCATTGAAGACTTCTGTCTCTGACCAAGGAACGTGCTGACTGTAATTAGATGCGTGGAACAGGTGGCAAGTTAGAGGACAGATTCATTGTCCCGATAGCTCGTGAATTAGCAGAAGCTCTGAAAGCGATCCATGAAGCTGGGATTATTCATCGAGATGTCAAAGGTAAATATAAATTCACGTGGCCTTCAAAGGGGTTAAGATGTGGCCCAAGTAACAGTAAAGAGAACAAGCTGACGAGATGTACGCCTTATTTAGCCGCAAACGTGATGATTCACGAGAATGGCAGTCTCCAAGTGATCGATTTCGGTGTAGCTGGTGTTCTCCAAACGAAGCTTGACAAGAGAACGACTGTAATCGGCACGCCCCACTGGATGGCGCCAGAGCTGCACAAGGCAATAGGGCGCGAGGGCTTGAACTATGGCACCGAGGTCAGTTCTGTAGTCTTATATGCGTGCAGACTTTCTCGCGTGTCGATCACCATATTAACATTTATAGGTTGATGTCTGGGCGTATGGATGCACTTTGTATGAAATTGCGTCGGGATCTCCACCATACCCAAGGACCCAGCCAGGTCGTAAACTAGCTGTACAGCTTGGTCGGCAGCCTCCTAGACTAGGTGACAGCCCCGAGTATTCGGATGGTTTAAAGGACCTTGTAGCATGTGTTCTGGAGTCAAAGCCTGCTATTCGACCCTCTATGGAAGCTGTTTTGGAGCATGCATTCGTGAAAGATTCAGAAGTAACTCATCCAACAGAGTCGCTGGCGGAGCTGGTGAAGACTTTCTATCGCTGGGAATACTCTGGTGGCCAGAGGACATCTTTGTTCTTTGAGGGTGGTGCAGCGGCCGCGCAATTTCCAAATACCCTTGAAACTGAAGAGGATTGGAATTTTAGCACGACTGCGGGTTTTGACCAACAATTCACCAAGATCAACCCTGATCAAAAAACAACATCAGAGCTTGTGTCAACGCTCAGCCAGCACAACATTGCAGCTTCTGACATCGCAAACGCTACAGCAAATTCTTCTAATAGCTACTTGCTCCATCAAAAGGACTCTACTCCTCACTTATCTCCAGGTTTTGACTTTAACATGTCAGATCAAAACTTCAATCCTCATCCACCGACCGACGCCCCGGGTGTCAACACTGAACTCAAGGCTCACGAATCCACTGAAACAATGACTCCTCAAGAAAAAGCCAATGTGGAAGCACGCATCAAGCGAGGCGAATCGGCACTTCAGGGCCTTTTTGATGACGAGAAAGAACCATACCAGTATGGCCCAAAGACCAAACATGAGGAACCAAAACCTACACCTACACTCACTCGTGCTCGCTCCGACCTGCCTCTTCGTGACGATAATAGCGAATCTTCAATCCATCATAAGGAATTGATCATCACTCACAAGTCTGACGGCACCATGGAGCTCCCGGATATTGACTTGGTAGACACCAACACTATCAAGCCAGGGGGTATATTGAAGTTTCTTGGAACGAACGATGACGAAGGTTACGATGATGCAGGTTCGCAATATGGACAGCAATCGAATGTGGACAAGCGTGCTACTATGGATTGGAAATTTCCTAGCCAGCCTGAGGTGACTGTCACCGCTGCCGATGATGTGGCTGGAGCTGCTAGAGATGAGAGACGCGATACTGCGGCTTGGACCTTTCCGGCTGAAGCAATGGCCCCAGCTGAAGGTGCTCGAGATGATAAGCGCGATACTACGGCGTGGACCTTTCCGGCTGAAGCAATGGCACCGGAGATCAATAATGATGAGGCTGACGTTGACAACCCGACCCCTATGCAAACTCGTCCAAGCTTGCGTCACCTCGCTACCGCTCCAGCTGCTACTCATCTTCGCCAATCGGTTGGTGATGTACTCGACCTTGACGCTCTCTACGATAGTGAGCCTTATGACAGTGATCTCTATGCTACCGACGCCTTCCGTTCTATGCCCACCTCCGATGATGAAGTCTTCTTTCACCAGCCAGCTACTTCCGATGAAGAGGTCTTTTCTCACCAGCAAACCACATCCCATGATGAAATCTTCCCTCAACAACCACCCACCTCCAATGATGAGGTCTTCTCTCACCAACCGACCACCTCCGATTATGGGGTCTTCTCTCACCAACAAATCACCTCGGATAATGAGGTCTTTTCTCACCAGCCAACCGCTGACCTGCAAACTCCAGTCATGTCTAACGATGAGAACGCTTCTCCTGACACTCTCGCACAGCCAGACACAGCTTCTTTAACCGACTCCGATACTACCGAGCAGCCAGACACAGCTTCCTTGGCCGATTCTGACGCTACCGTGCACCCAGACACCTTCACCGATTCCGATGACGAGTACTACAACCCTTTCAAGGGCAAACGTACATCTAACGACAAGCTCAAAGACGAAATCAACGCCTACCTCGACAAACAAGGCGTCACTGATGTGATGGAACGTGCCGCTCTCCGTGGTAACTACATGAAAGCCCGCAAGGGACTCGCTGGCTTTTTAGCCAAAGACCAAGAAGAAGAAGGCTTGGGAGCATTCAAGGCACGAGACTGGAGCCCACCTCTCGGCCAGTACGGCGGCCGCGTTTTGGGCAAGCACACCTGGGATCGATACAATCCCACGACCAATCCAGCTGGCGAACACGTCAGCTACCCAATGGGCGAGCCCGCACGACTTGGGGACGTGGACTTCCCGACTCCCGGCCCCCCCCACACCACCGTTGGCCCATATCGGGGCAACGGAGCGACGTCCCTCCCGGACGTCCAGCCGCCCAGTGCGGCCGCCATGCGTCAAGATGCGCCTCCCAACGTCGTCGAGGGGGAACTTCGTCGTCTACTTGTAGACTTCGATGGAACCCTCGGCGCGTTGGGGGACTTCTTCGACGGCCATGCGGCCAATCTGGGTGGTGGTGCTGGGGGGAATGGGGGTCGGGGGTCGGGCGGTGAGAGTGCTTAGGGGTGGGGGCGGGGCGGAGTGTCTAGGTGGCCGGGGGGTGGAAGGGGTGGAGGGGAGGGGAGGGGTTTATGCGGGGTAGCAGCGCGTTGTCGACGATAAGACTAAGTCGACCAGCATAATTATCACTGAAAAGCTTTGCAAATCTTGCCTGGGAATGCTGATTTAAACATGTGACTGATGAAGTGATTTGACTAACTACAGGACTGAACCTACACGATTTGTGAACTCGAGCCCCTGTATCTCCATTGTCTTTGAACGTGGTTGGAGAGATTGGGCTGAGGTTCAAGGCTATTATGCTAGTAGCAGTTTCAAGGGTATCGCGGTCAAGGTTGGGAAGTCCATCGGCTCGATGCCGAATCAAAGCTTGAACAATGGCTTATTGAGGACCCTGATGTGAATATATGACGAACTGCTTGATTGGACAACCGAGAGTAAATATTGGATAATTCAAGCGTTGTATCTCGACTGCCTATGAGAGTAGTTGGAGAGATTGGTTGAGGTTCAGGTTATGTCTGGGTAGTAGGCCTTCAGGGTTACTGTCGAAGTACACAGTATGTTAGTAAGCCGACTGGCATAGTCATCACTCTAGAATACAGCCGAACGTTTCCGAGTATATAGAGATTGTATTTTGTGAGGAATGGCTACTAGAGAATCGAGAGGGGTAAGTCAGGCTCAACTTTTCGACTGTCTGGAAGAGTCGTTGGGAATGTTAGTCTAGATTTCTGCTTAGATGATCTTGGATGTTTCGAATGAAGGTAACAGTTGGCTAGCAGTCTTTGAAAGTTCTGGTTCGTTTTGAGATTACATGGTATGGTTGTCGACGACTAAAGCAGTATGTTGATTAGCAAGAGGTTAGTTTGAAATTCAAGTTGAAGGTTGTTAAGACTGTTGATTTGAGTATGTAATGGACTGGTGTACTGAGACTACAAACGCATCTTAACCTTCTTCTAGAACTGCGGATGTGATAATTGAAAGAAAGAAGTTACTCTAGGGTTCTAT
>JAABUH010000701.1_pt1 | contig 44529 bp, 49 predicted proteins | sample 5559121 | NCBI WGS metagenome assembly JAABUH01 (sample SAMN10711871, study PRJNA513364) | rock metagenome | isolation source: Antarctica rocks | place: Antarctica: Victoria Land, Battleship Promontory nord | collected 2015-12-28
CGGGATATTACATCACATCGTTGTAGCTTTAGCTTCTTCTTCATTCGCTATTCATATCTTTGCCTTAGAGTTGAATATGCAGTAGCCTGAGCCCCGCTAGACCACCATCGCCAGTCCCCGTGACAGTCTTCCGTCATTGCGGTCACTCCTTTGGCCACCATCGTCATTGTTCCCTGTTACGGTCCTGCCAGAGCTTCGTGCTGATCACCGCAGGTCGGGTGAAAGAGCGAGCAGAGTGATTATGGAAAGAATGGGCAGTGCTGGTTGTGGATGAACGATCGTTTTGTGTCGTCGACGATCACGTGGGGTCGGTCAACGGGTGGAGATCACAATGAAGCTGGCCCTAGTCGGTATTAACTAGCCTACAACATACATTGATAGTGACCCAAAGGTCGTACAAACATAACTGGTTCGCTATATATATATCAATCACGGGGAAACATCGCGTCCTGGGTGTTTGGAACACAGAAGGGAAAAGGGGCGTCCCGCGTGGTCTGTCGGATCGTCGCGATTCATGACATTCCCATGCAACAAGTCAGAGACAGCCCCACATTGAATCAAGCTCCAGTCCAGCTACCCCTTTTCCTCGTACCTGTCACGGACTTAAATTGTAACCAGCCAATTTGGTCTGTTCCTCAGGTCTTACAAGGCGCCTTACCCTTCAAGCAAAAGGTAGCAATGACTGGGAGCTTGCTTAATGCTTCCAATCCTGGTTATATAGGCGTGCCACAACGTGAGGTGTGACAGTACCGTACCCCTGGACCGTGACACCGTGGACGGAAACATTTGGTCATTTGTTTGTTTATGTTTTCATATGATGCACTAGAACTGCTTCAATCCTTAGCCCATCCACCCTGTAGCTCTAGCAGCAAGACTATCTCCAAAGTCTCCAGTGGTGACAGCACTACAGCTCGCAGATACACCTCCAGCGGTGAAAGGGTCCAGCCATGGGTCATTTGTAAGCATTGTCATGGATGCTTCAGCTGTGAGTGTGTCCGTGTAGTGTAAAGTGCACTGAAAGGATGGTCAGTTGTGCCCTGCCATCCATGTACTCAAGCTCACTGATAGGGAAGTACTTGCTAATAACACATTCTGAGAGAACAATGCCATTTTGGCAGTATCATTGTTCATTTCACCCCAAAGACCGACTTCACCATCTGGTAGAGGTCTGAAAGCTTGGAATTCGAATGCGCTGGCCGAGCCGTCATCAAGCGTCCATGATCTCCAGTTCACAGGGTTCAAGTCATTACCATCATCCCACCCATATCCATGCCATGGTTTCCCTCCACCTATGCTTGTGCAGTTGGTATAGTTTCTGGCAAGTAGATGTAGCTGATAATGAGGTGGTGGAGGGCTTTGCTAGATTGGTGGACCGACAAAAGCAGCAGTGTGTGGGACACCGGCAAAGAGTATTGTCAAACAGCCTGCTAAACTAGCAAACATGGTTGGAGTTTAGTACTGAGCCTTACCATTGTTTGCTGGAGCATACAGCCATACTTTGCATTGGACGACCTCAAATACTCCTTGTATTGTAGATCCTCTCCTTTAAACTCATCATGAGGAGGGGCGATCAAAGGAGTTTCCCCTTCTTAAGTGCGGCAAGAACAGGGGCAAGGGTACAAGGGGAGGGCTATTTGCTGCCTCATACGGTCCTAAATGGCAGGCAGACAATGGCAGACTTCACATGGAGTCACAAAGACAGCGCTATGTTGGGGCGGAATCTGGTGATGAGACCTATGAGGAGATGTTGATGAGTGCCACATTGCATTTGAAGCTGCTAGTCTTGATACACTACACCCTCCGTAGATTGAGGTAGATAACCTATATACACTTGCGCAAATGTTTTCTTACCTCAGTAACCCCACCCCATCTCTCGATTTGGCTACCTGAATGCCTTCATGCTGACTAAACGGTCCAGCCTCTCTTGACCAGAATTGCACTCCTCCGGCGCATAATACGGAAAGGTCCAGGTCATTTTCTGTGGGTCAACTAGCACCATTTCATTCTTTGGCATGTTTCCCCCAAGACACCACCTAAGGGATATACTTACGTCACCTGAGACGGAATAAGTACAGACAGGTATGAAGGATCACAATGGTAGCAAACGGTGGATGCTTGGAGGACATAGCCCAACGTGAACCCAAAGGACAATTGCCATGACTACATGTGTGACCTGTGGAGGTTGTGTGACTTCCAGAATGACGATAGCTCACCTGAAGCCTTTTGGAGTGACCTTTCCTGAACTGAGCGTCTTTCAAGTACTGGAAAGGTGCCGTCCACTCTATCCCTTGATCTACTGAGATCGCTCTGTGTCAGCATGTGAGTTTTGGAAGCCTGTGGAGGCCGTACCTTGGATTTGCTCGGCCCAGGGCTCGTTTAAAATGCTGCTTCACCGCTTCTTAAGTAGGTGACTTTTGTCCAAGAAGTATTTGTCGCAAAAGCAAGGCGTATCAAACCGCCTGTCGCACGGGTACACTCACAAGCGAAGGGCGACTGACGCGTATACCGGCGGACTCATGTGTCAGGTATGCGGCAGCTGACGGCATACGAGATGAAATGCATGACACGAGAATCGTTAAGCGATGTATATGACAGTCGAATCCAGATAGTGTTTCGACAGAACGTCGCGAGAAAGGAAATTTGGCACTACATGAGCACGCATCCCGAACCCTTCTTATGCTTGCTGGCTCGGCGGTTCGGGTTGACTTTCAGGTGTCAGCGGTACTCCCGCTGGTGACGAGTGAGAAAAGCAAGATCAAACGAGGTGGCGCGGAAGTGTGAAGAAGCTTCGATATGGCGGATGATACTCAGGAACTTGACTCACGGACAGTCCGTATCGCCTCGTCGAAAACCGTCTTTAACCCCTTCTGATTCAACGCCGAACATTCGAGATACTGATTCGCGGTCAGCTCCCTTCGGCCGAACGTGTCAAGCTCACCTTCGCAGCTTTGATCTCACCGGCCATTTCCGAACCCTATTGATGCTGATCAGCACATGCCCCTCGAGATGAAGTGCATCGCTCACCTGTCGGAACGAGATTGGCTCCTGCCTCCGCTCCCTCAGCTTGTCCCGCTGTACTGGGTCGTCACGTAAATCGAGCTTGGTTCCGATTAGGAGGATGGGGGTTGACGGTGCTGGGAGGGGTCAGCTCTTTGTTGCGTGAGGCAAAGGAGTCGCGTCTCACAGTGATGTTGGATCTCCGGCCACCACTGCTCATACCGTCAGCTGTTACGGTCGCACCCTTTCCACCATGGAGCGAGGCATCCGTACGATCTTTCCAGCTGAGCTCACCTTTGTCCGAATGTTCTCGAAGCTCGGAGGCGAAACAAGCGAGAAGCAAAGGAGGAACACGTCGGTTTGGGGATAGCTCAGTGGTCTCAATCGACTACGCACCGTGTCGGTCAGCCATAAGTTGCATTAACACGATGATCGGACTCGCTCGTAATCCTCTTGTCCGGCTGTATCCCACAGACCGAGAGACACAGTCATCCCATCCACAATGACCTGAGACGAGTAGTTGTCGAACACGGTAGGGACATATTCGCCGGGGAAAGCATTTGTTGTATAGGAAATGAGGAGGCATGTCTACAAGATTGTTGGTCAGTCCTATAAGGACAGGTTATGGGACGGGTATCACGGATTAGGGGGACTGACCTTTCCGACCGCACCGTCGCCAACGACCACACCTGCTCGTTTGTACGTTCGCGGGGTAAGAGGCGATATGCAGATATGTGAAAATAGTCGATGAGAGTGAACCAAAGCGGATAAAGATCAGTCAACTTGTTCTAACAAGGTCTCGCCGCTGATGGGTAGAAGTGATGGATGACTTGCATTTGATGTTACGCGTAGCGGCCATGATGGCCAGAGGGTCGCGAGGGAGGATAGATGGAGCTGAGGCTGATGGGAGCTCGCAGGGCTGGTTATGGGTCTACTCAGGTAAACGTCAGCTTGAGGAAAGGATGGTAAAGAGTTGGACGATGACGGAAGCGAACGTCATGACCGTGTCCTCAAGATCACTGACATATCCCAAGTGTCGAGAAGCATGTTTGGAGGAAGAGGAGATACACACGATAGGGAACCAATTGATCACTGATCAGGTCCTTTCAATGTGACCGGTACAATCCGATTCAGCAATGCCAAGCACTTTGCTGATGTCAGAAGTTCCGAGCAAACCCGTTGACCGCAGTCCCGCGATGCGAGTGATAGACAGTACAAGTAACGATTTATGCTGAACGCGGGATAATGCCAGATTCAATAGGTATCAGAAGGCGGACCAAGCGCGACAAGGGACAGGGTCGAATCCTGAAACGCCTGAAACGCGCTTCGACTCAAAGTCACGTGCAAACACCTGAAGGTGTGAAGGGCCAAATGGATATTTCCTCCTGGTCTTGTGTTTCTGTCACACCAAATACCCTGGGGACGTGCCATTTCAACAGAAGGCGAGAACTTGAGTTTAGTGTGTGGTAGGTTTCTAATGTTAGTGTTCATCTGCTTCCGTCATCACTTCTGCTGAGTTACAAGATGCTTGCTGATGGCTGGCTACATGTGACACATAAAAAATCAAGAGAATCTGGAATGGATACTCGGTACCAAAAAGCAGGGAAATAGCAGGCCGGAGAATGGGGTATTCATCCCTTGTCCAATACGGAACGCTGGAAAGAGAAGGCTCCTTTCATCTTAACACACTAAATGTCACGGTCGTAAATCGGAAGTTCCGGTTACCCACATTGGGGCACATCTTCAGTATATAACCGGGATTAGGGGCCGTAGTCAAGCTCCTAGTCATTGCTATCTTTTGCTTGAAGGGTTAGGCGGGCTACAAGACCTAGGATTACCTAAATTGGCCGGTTACGATTTAGTAGTATGACAGACCCAGACGATGTCATTTGGAAGGCCTCGTTTCGACTAACTGCTTGGACATTAACAGGCTGTGGTTGGCGATTGAGTGGTTGAGGTCGGCGATTGAGTGATTCATGGGTGTCATGCCCAGACATGACCCCTATATAGTCGGTGGAAGTTCAGGTTTGGCGGGAGTTCCAATTGGTGTTTTTAATGAATTGCTAACATAGCGGTTAATGGCCGACTACATCAATCGAGGTGTGACAATGGGCCTCGCTAGCGATTTGTAGGAATCGTTATTGTTTCATAGAAACCGTCGGCGAAGTTGCGACGACAATGTTGAATCGATTTAAATCCGTGACAGTTACGACTAGCTACCAATAACTAGTCTGGAACGATCCAGTAGACTAGCGCGGTGAAGAAAGGTTTAGTTGGCAGTGGCAAGATTGTTAGTGGAAGTGAGGCGTTGAGCGATGAGACTATTGATATTTGTTCCTTGGGGAAAAGGATCCAAGCTACAAAACTAGCGACAGATATGCCATGCAGACCCGTTCACTGACTGCTACCTTGAAGGCTCACTTGAGCATCCACTTGATCATACCGTGTGAATGTTCAATGAATATTCACTATGAATGTCTACTGGCTTGTTCACATGGATATTCACCAGACCAGTCCTCAGACCTGTCAGGATCGTAAATCGTCGGTACAGTTACCTCACATTGGGGCGCCTATATAACCGGGATTGGGAGCATCAGTCAAGCTCCTCGTCATTGCTACCTTTTGCTTGAAGGGTTAGGCGGGCTACAAGAACTAAGGATTACCTAAATTGGCCGGTTACCATTTAGCGTTATGACAAGACCGTCCACATACAAAAGCGCAGGACAATCACGTTTCCGAAATCAGCCAAATTGGCGTATGATATTAGGAGTTTTTGTCTATTGTCTTCGCTCACCATTCCTTGAGCGCCTTGTTTGTTCGTTAAGACCCGGCCTATCTGCCCCGTACACAGTACACAAGACAAGATGCTCTCCCCACTCACCTGCTCACCACCTTTCATCTCCCCGGACCAGCATGCCAATCTAACCTCCTCGACTCCGTCATCATTCCACGACATCCCATCAGTCCTTCGATGGCATGACGAAGAGGTCCACATCTCGTTAACCCCTTTATCACCTACTTGGGAAGGATGGGCGGATCACGGTCAAGTAAAAGGTACACTATGGGTCACCGAACAGTCAGCTTGACCCTCAATCCGCCATCATTCACATATACTTCAAAGTGCAACGTTGATCGAATGATGATAGAGCAGTCTCATTCCTCCCATCAGACGACGAGCGGAAACCAGGTTTAACACTCCCTTACACAGCACTCACCCTACACGCTCTCACGCCAGCATCCGAAGGAGCTCCAGCACATCTGTATTGCCAGGTCGACGAATCCGATGCTCCCCCCTCTTTACCTACACATACACTGAAACTCAACGGGAATGGCGATGGTGATCCTCGACCCGATGGGGCTGGAACGGAGGAGGATGATGAGGAAGGAGCCATCGCTGGAGACGGGGAGAATGACTTCACACCGATGAGGGAGTTACGGATATACCTTCCAGAGCCCAAACGTATGTCTCATCAGCTTCAACCACATCTCATCGATTCGCATTTCCTGTTTCTTCCTCATTTTTTTCATTTACCGTCGTTTGAGTTCCAATTTCTCGACCGCTCGATAAAGCTGATGCGAAGCCAGTACAACCCCTCTTCGCCGCACTCTCCTCATGTTCAGCCTTACACGCCTCCCTCCTCCCCTCAGGCGCAGAATCATCTTTCTTCGGATTCGGAGATAATCCCGATGGACCGGATGACGAAGCGTTCGATGACGCGGACGAGGATGGAGCAGGTGACGGAGATGAACTTGCAGAAGGAGGAGGAGGAGGAAGGGTGAGGAGCGATTTCCATAGTGGTGGTGGACCGGAGGCGAGATTCAGACCTTATTAGGGCTGATGGATTTGGGTAGGTGGATGATGTGTATGCGAGGTTTGGTGGTGTACGTGATGATGATGAGGAGGACGAGGAGGGAGAGGAAGAGGAAGAGGGGGACGGGGAGGAGGGGAAGGATCCGGTTGAGGTGTTCTTGGGGAAGGTGGATTGGGGGAATGTACCTAAACCTGAGGGATGGGATGAGGATGCGGTCGAGGAGTAGGGCTCCACCGAATGATCGACTTCGAGACCCATTGGAAGAACTCCAAGTGAACAATCGTATTTGCCCGTGCCGTCTCCTACCAAGCACGAGTATGGTAGCATCTATCGTGAGCTTGATCAGTCGACGAAAGCGCTGTGCTTGAGAATTATCCCCGGTAGACAAGTACAAAAGGGTTGTTTCCGAAGCACGTAGAGATGATCAGATACACTTACGCAGTAGGCTGAAGCGACGCAAGCGTGATCCAACTGTCAGCTCGAACAAGGAGGCGGGGCAATATGGACCAGGCTTACAGACGTGTCAAAGCTGACGAAATGATGGGTTTCGGGGACACGAGAATGAACATTCTATCGTAGAATCAACATTCTATCGCGATCAGGTAATTGTGCATGTTGGTATATACTGTTGTAAAACATCGGTAGGACATCGCCGCAAGGCAAGGATGTGTAGCCCACCGAATCCGCTCATGCGTAGACAAACCTCTCAAATCGAGGCCGCTTAGGTGCAGACATAACCAGCAAAAGGGCCTTTCCATCGATTCCTGAGGGAGGCGAGAGGTGCGGAAGGAAAAATCCCAATCTTTTTTTTGTTCTTGGAAGAACGACTTATTATGGGTTAGACCTTTGGATGGGTCTTGTTGAGTCGCTTCCTTACCTCTTGAATCGCTTCAAGGAACGGGCTCTACTCGTCCAGTATGATATACAGTAATACACGTGCTAATAGCGCCCAATGTCAAAGCTGAGCTTTTGCATCGTGAGGGGGAGTACGATAGCCGAGGTTGTAGACCGGTGAATGATTTTAATTTTCCAGACATCCCGAAGCGGGAAAGTAACACAGTTTTGACTTGAAAATGTCTCGAGGCTATCGCAGGACATATTGGATCGGAAGGCCCAGTCTGATCGTAGCTGTGCTGCGAGAAACAAGCGAGATCTCTTCACTCTTCATCCGCTTGCTTTCTGCTTCTTCCCCTCACATCCCCTTCAAGTCTTTCGATTCACCGACCATCACCACGAAATCCGGGTTGAAGCTCAATGAGGAGATTTACATTGTGGACATGGAAGGGAGTACATGGGAGCAGATGTGAGTGACCGACGAATCACCACTGTCCTCGATGTTGACTCCGCAGACGGGACATCGAAACCAGAGAAACATATCACTGTGAGCCCGTGTTTTCTTCTCCTCTTCTCTTGGAGCTGATCGAGTCATCTGCTACATCTGTGCAGGAAGTTCGGAACCCGAACGGTCCATCCCCTATTTTCACCCTATCATCGAACCTTCAAACCCTTCAGCTAAGCTATAAGCTGAATGATACTCCCCCAGATCCGACGCGTTATCCTTCAACCCGACATGCTATTGCGATCCCAATAATCACTTCCGACCCAAAGACACAAGATCTGAACCGACACAATGGGAGGCATCACTAGTTGAAGCTTTCGATTTCAACGTCATTGAATCTTGCGTAAGTCAACCTCCCTAATCACCAATCATCTCATCTTTCCCCTTAATTTCGACTTTGTCTGTGATTCGTTTGAGCCCTCACTCCGCTCCCTTCGCTCACTCGGTCCCAGCACCAATACGAGGAACGCTTGATCTACAACCCTCTCCTAGCTGCGGATAAACCGCAGATCCAAGTGGAATATGCAAGCTCTGTCAAATCCTGTCCGACCGATCTGAAGGCGGGTCGAAGGTTGTTAGTTGACTCTGGGACGGGATCTGGATTCGAGTCAGGTGGTACTTTGATTGTCAGAGCGGTGGTGCAGCGACTGGGACGGAAGGCTGCGAATGCTTCGACCTCGCCAAGTACACCTACAACGAATTCCTCGAGTTCTCCGAGTTCGAGCGCCACCGGTAGCACGATAGCTTCTTCAATGAGTTCAGGATTTCTTAGGCGTACTCATCGATTTCGAGTTTTAGGGATGTTCGATGTAGGGCTCTCGTACTTCCTATATCTTATTTGCAGATGACAAAGGTGTTCGCAACCGGAATCGCGTTCTAAGAGATGCATCCCTTGGCTCAATTTGGCTCACATCTTTGGCTCAATTTGGCTTACTTTTTTGTCACAACTCGATACATCATGCGATTTCCCCACCCTTCAATCCCTCAGCTTCCGTCTGAAGCTTCGCACCCCGTCGCCTAGCTCTCGACCAGACCCATTTCACTCCAGCTCCAGCTTTCCTTCCTATCCACCGAAAACCACGACCGAATCCCACGGTAAGAGCTAGAGGTCGCCAAGTCCTAGGATCAAACCGTAACTCTGAGTCCTGCATGTCCATCCTAAATCTCCTCCATCGATCGCCAAGGGACATTCTGGCCCCAGGTCTACCCTTATGGTCCAGAGCCGACTGAGAAGGTTCAGGTTTGCGAACATAACTTGTCCAATCGATCGGTCCACCTTTCACCTTCCCTCCGCTCAACTTCTCCTCGACCCATCGGAGGAATCGAACATCCCTCGGTTCGGGCAGGCTGGTGGTATGTATCGAGATGACTCTCGGATCGTCCCCTACTCCAGGCTTCGTCTCCGTCTCCGTCGGTCGTAAGTATAGTCCAAGTCGATGAGCAAGGAGAGTATCTGTCAATAATCGATCTCCGATCACCACGATCCTCAGTCCCTCCTCTTCCATCCCCCTCGGCTTTGATTTTACTCCTTCAACCTCCTCAGCTTGACCTTTTTCAGCCTGAATCGAAGCCTTAGCCTGAGAAGCCTGATTCGCTTCCGCCACACCCTTTTGCCTCTCAACCATCCGACTCTGTAACCTCCTCTTCCCTCTCTCTTTCCCATCTGCATCCTTCCCAGGCGAAGGACCTAACAGCAACCCATCCTCAACTTCCCCCATCCATCGCTCAAGCACTTCATCTTCATACCCTTTTTCCATTTCCGCGAGTTGAGCGCCTTTCGCGACGATGTCTCTTCGGAGAGTGTGAGGTGGAGGTAGGTTACCGAGGAAGAAGGAGATGATGAGTTGGGAACAACCTGGTTTGGGGGTTGAATGGAGGAGGATTGGGGTTTGGAGGGAGAGTGAGACTGATTCGGCCTGGGATGATGTGGATCAGCCTCGCGACAGGCGACAAAGGCGAGAGTCTGCGGAGTACAGAGTCTGGCACAAAGGGACGGGAGAGGAGACGGGATGAGAGCCTGAGAAGGAGGAGGAGAAAGCGGCGGGAGGGAGGGGATTTACGGCGATTCCACCTGAATCTTTCTTCGTCCCGGCCGAGTTGGAAACGATCAGGACTCGTCCTGGTGGGAAGGAGGACAGGAGGTCGGTCCATGCTGTCTGCGAGCTGTCAGCCGAGCTATAAGTCCATAGGAAGGAGGAGAAGTACTTTGAGAGGAGGATGTAGGTCATCTTTGTTGGGTAATGTCTGATGTCACGGGATCAGCTAGAGTTGGTAGGGTAGAGAGAAGGTAGACGGACGAGGCAATTGTCCTTGTCGATGACTACCGCGGTAAAGCCTTTCTGGCGTAATGCAGGGAAGTCGATATGAGCGATATCTGTATGAACATCGTCAGTAGCAGAAACGGTCAGTCAGGGGGAGGTTCCCAGCATAACGCACTAGGTACTCTTAGGTTAGGTCGGAGGAGTTTGGGTCGGAATATCGCTGAGAGGTAAATTAGGGTATTAGGCAGGCGGACCGGCGCCATCCCCACCCCCTTTGCAGTCGAGCGAACGCTCGAAGGCTCAGGCTGGCAACAATGCTATCGAGACAGAGACATGAAGGGGGAAAACAATGGGGACGATCGGAAAGAGAAAGAGGGGAAAGGAGGGAAAGCGAAATACAAGATCAACAAATCACTTCGCGTACGATTTTGTTCATCCACTTCTTCTACGAGGTATTGCATCACAACTCGATATTAACAGGTAACACCATCTTGACATCTCCTGACTAGACATAACGAGCCGCGACAGCGCGATGGTGAACTCAGCTCTCACCGCCGGTCCATCGACAGCAGCTCTTATCCCTTCATCCTCCGCCCAGACAAAACGTTTGTCCACAAACCATCCCAGCGCGTCACCTTCGAAACCCGTTCCGAATGGCACCGCTTCCACTGGGGTGAAGGATGTGGTCAGTCCTGGAGAGTTGTGTGGATTCGTATGTTATGTTCAAGTTTTACTAGATAGGGGTGGTCCGATCGAAGTTATGATAGCTGATGAACTCTGTTCAGGTTGATTCGCTGTTGGCTCAGCTGGAAGGGAGGTTCGGGGAGATGAGCGAGCAGGTCGTGTGAGTGAATCCTCAGTGTTGAGGTCACGCTTAGCGCTAACCTTGCACAGAGGTAGGAGTGAGTTTTCACCGTATCTATACAAGATGTAAAGCTCATTTTCTCTCGTCAACTCTTCCTTTGCGATTCTCTTTTCCTCGGCACTCCGAACAAACCGCGGAATGCGCTCCGACCACCTTTGCCCCTCGATGCCCGATCGTCGTCGGTCCGTCTCGCAGTGAACGAAATGTCGACGCGGATAGACAATTTCGAGAACGCGATACAGGATCTCATGAGCGGGGATATCGACGAGCCTTCACTCTCGTTGGCGGTGTTTAATGGGAAGCGAGCATAGTTGGAGTAAATCGATGCGAACGCAGTCTGTTTTGCGCATGTACTTGTATAGCTCTCTGTGCCGGCGGCTGAGTTACTGGACTTGATTGATACCGGGTAGGCTGAAGCTCACAGACAGGAAGCTAGCGTGTGCGATGCAGATCACAACAGGGGACGTGAGTGCCCTTGTCACCGGGCCATTCCGAGGAAGCGGACTTTGTGGGAACCTGCTAGAATCAATCAGGTGTATGCAGACGAACGTCTGGAATTAGGCTGAGAGCTTCCCGTCAGGATATGCGCAGACTAAGGTCAAACACAAACATACAGAGATCGTCTGCTCCTCAAGTCTACTTGTACAAGGAGTCCGCACTTATGCACAATTTATGATGTGGTATCTACCTTGGGTTTGCCTCCATCCATTACTTAGAAATCACCATATTGAGTAATGGTACGGCTTAAAGTATTGAGAAATAGAATGAAAGAGGAAAGAGAAGAGACTGAGTTAAGAAATCAGCATAATGAATAAGCCGGATGTGCTTTAAGAGACTTTTGAGGGATACCAATAGTCAATGAGCAGAAGTATTGGAATGGCTTATAGTCTCTGTGCTTTGTTCGGGAGAAGACAAAGTCACTCGACAGTTGTTGTGCTACGTAATGCATTGTGCCAGACACGGTGGGGAGGAAAGCATAAAGGAATGATGAGTTCGATTGACCTGCAGATTGTGCTGGGATAGCCACCAAGGGCTTAAGATGATTGCTGTCACGATCGTAAATCGAAGCTCGGATAGCATCGTTGAATATCGCCAACAACAAGCGACCAGTGCTTCACTTCGGCCTTGTAATATAGAAACGAGTTTTGACCATGTTCTTTGTTCGCCGAAACAAAGGCCACGTCTCGCTCCTTTGTCTCCGATTCAGTCCCATTGTCCTCACCACGCTTCCCCTTGCCTATGACAAAACACCATTGATCTCGAAACAAGACAAGCCGAAGCCAGATGCAGCTGAACGACGAGAGATAGCGGCAGATTTTGAAGAACGAGGTGTTCCTGGATTTGCCAGACACCACCCCGTGCGCATTTCTCCTAAAACCTCTCAGATGCCCAGTCCCACATCACTTGTTTTCCCAACTTCGTATTCTCGAGGGCCAGACGGGTCTCTACCTTATTGCTGTCGCTGGTGAATAGCTTTACTAGCTCATCCTTTTCCACCGCGGAAATCCGGATTGGATGCGACCATTTCGATTGCTCAACGTCAACGCGCTATGCGGGGTGATTCAAGCATGGGAGGATTGAATCGGGCTGCTGCAAGATAGTTGGTGTCTTTCAGGATACCGGCAAGCAGTAGCAGACTGTCCTGTGTGTTTCCTCGAAGCCTTTTGGGAATGCTACTAGTCGAACCTCTTTGAGGAGGCGTTTCCGGCGGTGGGGTGCGAGGGGTGGGTGGTTGCGAGAAAGCTGGCCATGGCACCAAGTAGCTGAAATCTTGTGTTATTTGAAGCCTCACCAACTCCAACTCAACTTACAGAATCCGGATCACCCAGAGCAACTAACATGTCCTCTTGCTCTAATTCTTCATCCTCGTCTCCGTCTCTTGATTCTCGAGTCTGAGAGGCTGCTAATTAACCAGGACGGACAACGTTGGACCCTGTGGCTCAACTCCCTTTGAACACTTCCTTATATAGGAGGTAATGCTCCCAACCGCAGTCTCTCCACATCTTCCCATTTGGGTGTGACTGAAATTAACATGTCAACGCCAATAAGTTATGAAAGGCAGATCCTTTCTGCCTGTCCTTCCGTCTGCCCAACAAGGCTACCCCATATTCTATGTGAGTGGGAGTCAAGTCTCTAGATTGATTCCAGCACAAGATAGCCTTAGACACCCTTCCACCCCAACAGGGTTTTCTTGCCCAGTCGGGCGAGGAAAGACAAAAGTTTACGTTGTTTGGTCGTTTCTGCACCAATGGGTTTTGAGGTGTGAGCAGGACGTTAGCGTCACATCTCAGTGTCCAACAAATCTTCGAAGACCATCGCCCAGGGCCAGATTATAGATGCATACAATAGTCGCACATGACAATCATGGGATTGATCATTCTCCACAAGCACCGCCCATATTACTTCTCGTCCATCCCAGCCTGTAACCTCGCCATCATTTGATCCAAATCCTCCCCTTCCAACTTCTTCACCTCCCCATCATCGACTTCACCGGCTTTGATCCCCAATCCGACTTTCGCATCTTCCGCCAACAGAGTAGGTTCTGACCAAGGATTCGACTCTACTGGCGGAGCGGCCTCAAAGGGGCCGGAATATGCCGTTGGTTCAATGTAGATCGTCGTCGGTTCCGCCGACGTCGACAACGCGGCCATGCTGAACTCAGGCGATAAGGTATTCCCGAAAGGCGAAGAGGTAGTCTTTCCCGGGTTTTCGGAAGGTATCGCTGCCGCTATCAAGGTATCCGGTGAGATTGTCGGCGCCGTCAAACCCTCTAAGTCCATCCCACCACCACCTTCTTCCGCCCCATCCGCAACAGAATGTATAGTCTTCCTCAAAGCCTCGTAATGTTTATCCAGATCCCTCGGCTCGAAAGACGTCGCATCGAAAGTCTCATCTTCCTCTGCTTCCTCTTCAACATTTCCTCCAAGCACTTTGATAGTCTCCCTCAGTGCTTCACGTTCCTCCTTGACCTCTTTTAGCGATTCCTCGACTTCGGCTCGTTTACGTCGTTCATCCGCTACCATCTTGTTGGCTTCCTCGAATAATGCTTGAGACAGGTTCTCGAGTTCCGCTTCCATCTCGACTTTTCCTTTCTTCAGCTCGGCCAACTCTCTCGCCATCGCGTCCATACGACCTTGAGCTGCAGCATAGGCTTGTCGGATCCTGTAAAGCTCAGCATTGGATGTGTTTGCGGTCGCGGAGATGGTTGCAGGTGTTTTAAGCATCGATGCTGTCCGGGCCACCTGGGAGGTTGACAAGGTGGGAAGAGCGGAATGTGACGCTGATCGAGCGAGACCTGGTGTATCGAGAGATGGTCGTCCAGCAACAGTATTGGATCGAGCGAGATTAGGCGATGTCCCAGCTACAGGGAGAGGATTGTGGAAGTCAAATCCTCGTGGTTCACCTGTCGGTGTACCGGTTCTAGAGGAAGGAAGTTGAGCCATGACCTGTGCTGGACTAGGGATGTTGACAGTCCCCAGTCCACCGGGGAGCTTCTTCTTTCCCCCCGTCCAGAAGTTCAGGACGCCTTTCAATTCGACGGCAGCGGGGGATGCTGGTGCTGGTCGGTTTCCAGTCGAATAGACGGCTGGGAGTTGTAGACTCATTGGGCGGGAACGTTCCTCGACTAATCGACGGTCAGGGACAAATGCAGGAGTAGCAGGACGTTGTACATCAACGCTGACGACGCGAGGAGCCGAGGTGGCTTTGACTGTATCGCCCGTAGGGGTTGCTCGAACTGTATCGTTGCTAGCTGAAGTGAAAGCCGGGGCCGGTTTAGTAGCCATGATAGGTGTAGTTACCGGAGTCGTGCCAGAACGGACCCGAGGCACCGTACGCGCTAGCTTGAGCTGAGCCTCCAACATCTCTGTGTTGGCTTCTGACATTGCAAGGTTGGATCGGGCGATCTTCAGCGTCGTGAGCAGGGAGGAATGGGATGTGAGGAGCGTGGTTTGGGATTGTGACTGGAGTCAGCGGGATCGGGAAGAAGTCAACCCACCATTTCGTTGACTTTTATCAGGACCTCCTTCAGAACCGCTCTCAAATCCTCTTCCTTCACCTCCGTCTGCATTGCTTCTGCCTGCACTTCCTGTTCCCCCTCCGCAGGCTCAACGGCCTCCACTCTCTTCTCCGACTTCGAGTCCATCTCCTTCGGCTCGTCATGTAAGGTCTCCTCGTCACTCGGTGATCCAGGTGCCGTCAACTTCGCATACCCCGATCCTCCACCCTCATCATCACTCTCCTCTTCCCCATCCTCCTTAGTTGCCTTTGAGCCACGACCGAAGAAGCCGAAGCGTGAAGACGATGAGGTTGACCGTTGACTCTCCGTTGGAGGGGGAATGAGGGGGATGGGCTTCTCGGGCTCAGCATTCACGGGTTCGGGCGGTCCGACGGATATCCCAGCGAGTTTCGACCATCTCTTCAACTCTTCAGTTGTGATTATGGTTTTCGTCGCTACCGAATCGGCTGACTCGGCGGAAGTGACATTCTTAGCGAAAGTTTCCGAATTCGCAACGACAGGCGAGGCTACCGGTAAGGCTTCGAGCAGTTTTTTCTCCGCCGCAACAGGAGGCGATTTCTCCTTCTCCTTCTCCTCCTCTATAGGCTTAATCCTCACCTCGCTTATCGATGCCCTCGAGCTCACCAATGACTGACTCCTCCCTTCCGTAATGGAAGATCTCGGTGTCATAGGTCTCCGAGGTGGTGCATGATCATGTCCCGCAAACAAAGCAGGTGGGAGGGGTTTGTTACAGAACGGACACATGACAGGTTCATCGCCCATACCGGGGACGTCATTATTGGCCGGCACTTGTGATGAGCGTCGGAATGTGAGTGGGTCATCGGCGTTGAAGTCCTCGCTCATCTGGGATATACGACGACCGATCTTGGCTAGACGTGGTGGGAAGGACGGGACGGTGAATTCGAAAGGTTGATCGGCGCGGGAAGCAAATGGAGAGGCTGGGGAGGGTTGAAACAGATGACCGACGGGGGTATTGGGTCCGGGGGAGTTCATGTTGAGTAGTATGGGATTTAGGGTGGCATCGGGATAGGAAGCTTAAGGGTGAAACGCGCAGGGTTGATTAAGACTCGTTGGCCTAAATCATCAGGTTCATCAGGCCAGGCCGTGACGTACACGACAGCGATTGCTTCACCGGACCGCTCCACCGGTGCTTTCAATAAGAACTCAAGTCACAGACTTATTGCGCGGCTACCCCCGCCCCGCGGAGCTGTTGGAAAGGAACCTCTCGCTCGAACGTGATTTTCACGTGGAACTCTCCGTTGGATTGCCTGGGAATCTTGTCGTTATCTCTTCTACAGAGGTAACTATACTAGCTATTCCCTCCGAGCTCCAGCGGCTCCGCAGATACTCCGAATCGAACCACATCTCCCCATAGAATTGAATGGAAAATGGTTTCCAACACTGAAATTAACGGCTCGCAGGAAGGCTCCGCCCGAATAGCCATCGATAGAGGAGGTACATTTACCGATGCGATATGTTCAAGACCGGGTCGAGAGGATATCGTCATAAAGGTCGGTTTGCTCCATGAGCTAGAAGCTATCACTACAGATGCTGCTCTTCCTCGGTTGCAGCCAGACTGACGTCAGCTTCAGTTGTTATCCGTCGACCCGAGCAATTACAAAGATGCACCGACCGAGGCGTAGGCCAAATCTCTTCTCGACGGTATACGAAGCTAACGGACCTGGTACTTCTAGGATACGACGTATACTTAGCCAGCTCGAACCCGATTCCAAACCCATCCCCAAAGATCAACCTCTCTCGCTCGATAAGATCGAGTCCATACGAATGGGAACGACGGTATCTACCAATGCCTTGCTGGAACGGAGAGGAGAACGATGTGCACTGGTCACGAGCAAGGGATGGGGAGACGTCCTACTCATTGGTATGCAAGGTCAGTCACGGAAGGTCGGCGGAGCGGTCACAGCTCAAGAGACATCTCATTGGCTCGATTGGCTGACCCTGCTCAGCTCGTCCGGATATCTTCGATCTCAGCATACACAAGCTATCCTTCTTGCACGATGAGGTCGTTGAGGTAAGCTGACGTGGTTGGCTCCTGCTGACGAGCAGGTCGACGAGCGGATCACGCAGTTTCAGTCGGTCGTGTCGCCGAAACTTCCCGTACCTAAGGACGACCCGTCCATAATCACGGACACCGCAACCGGAGAGACAATACGAGTGCTTCGACGTCCGGATCCAGCTGTAGTCTCCGATCAGCTCGACTCTTTATGGCAGAAAGGGATCAAGAGTATTGCCATCGCTTTCGTTCATAGCTACTTGTGGGGAGAACATGAGCAGATGGTGGCGGAGATTGCACGGGAGAAGGGGTTTGAGGTGTCTGTCAGCAGTACATTGCAGCCAATGGTAGGTTCGAACCTCCGGAACCTGCTTACGATAGATCAAACTCGTCTCCCGGGCCAACTCATCCATCGCCGATGCCTACTTGACACCGGTGACACGGCGATACATCGAGTCCTTCGGCTCCGGCTTCGAAGGCGGTATCGAAGCGTTCGGCAATAAGCTGCTCTTTATGCAGTCCGACGGTGGTCTATGCTTTTGGGATAATTTCTCCGGATTGCGAGCTATACTCAGTGGTCCGGCTGGCGGAGTCGTTGGCTACTCGAAAACCTGCTACGATGAGGAGAGGGGTAGTCCCTTGATAGCTGTGGATATGGGCGGGACGAGTACGGATGTTTCCCGGTATGCTGGGAAGCTCGAACATGTATTCGAAACTACGACAGCGGAAGGTAAGCTTGCCATGCCTTGTTTTGGCTGATGAGGTAGTGATCCTCCAGGCGCCTCAGCTTGATATCAATACTGTTGCTGCGGGCGGTGGTAGCCGGCTTTTCTACAGACATGGGATGTTCGTTGTGGGACCAGAAGTACGCTACCTGAGAAGACCTCTGCTGAGATCAGTCTGCCACTGCCCATCCAGGACCAGCTTGTTACCGCAAGAATGGGCCACTTGCCGTGACCGACGCAAATCTCATCCTTGGCCGTCTCTTACCTGAGCATTTGTGAGTCGAGAAAGCGAGTCAAGCTGAGGAACCAGCCCCAAGATCTTTGGAACGAAAGAGAACGAAGGCCTCGACGTTGAAGCGAGTAAGACGTCCTTCGACCAACTCTCCGAGGAAATCAATTATGGCAAGTCGGACCAACTTAGCGTGGAGCGAGTCGCTGCTGGCTTCCTGCGGATAGCCAACGAAGCGATGTGTCGGCCGATCCGAACGTAAATTTAGTGATACACTTAGATATTGCCTGTTGATGGCGATCAGGTTGACCGAAGCACGCGGTTTCGAATGTGCGAGCCATCATCTTGTCATGTTCGGTGGGGCAGGCGGTCAACATGCATGTAGCATCGCAACTACTCTCGGCATCCGACGAATTATCATTCCTAGACTATCTTCCCTGTTATCAGCATACGGGATGGCTCTAGCCGACGTAGTTCGCGAGATGACCGAGCCCGCTGCCTTCACCATCTCGAAAAACAAAGACAATGAGGCCATCTCGACTCGCATGGCATCGCTGGTCGAGAAGGCCGAAGCGGATCTCCGGTCACAAGGCTTTCCCGCCGATCGTATGTCGAGCGAGACGTATCTGAACTGCCGATATAGCGGATCCTCAACACAGCTCATGATCGAGAAGCCAGAGGATGGGGATTACAAGAAGAGATTTTTCGACGAGCACAAGCGCGAGTTTGGCTTCAACCTATCACAACGAGATATCCTGGTCGACGACATCCGCGTACGAGCTGTCGGTAAGAGTGTCTCCCAGGAGACAAGAAGTCCGTACAAGGATTTTGACCAGGCGAAGAGGAGGGATTGCAATGCTGGACGATTTGGGAAGAAGCAGGTATACTTTGATGGTCCAGGTTGGATGAATACGGCCGTCGTCCCGTTGAGGGAGTTGAGTAACGGGGAGCAGGTGCGAGGTCCGGCGATCATCTTCGATGATACTCAGACCATCTTGGTCGAGCCATCGCATCTGGCCACTTCGCTGCCGGAACACGTCGTCCTTGATCTGGTCGAGGAGAAAGTGGTTAAACAAAAGATCGATTTGAACGACCTTGAACACGTTGATCCTGTCCAGCTATCGGTCTATGGTCACCGCTTGATGGGCATCGCCGAGCAAATGGGAGATATCTTGAGGAAGATCTCGATCTCCATTAATATCAAAGAACGACTGGACTATTCTTGTGCGATCTTTGCCGCCGACGGTGGATTAGTCGCCAACGCCCCTCATATACCTTGTCATCTTGGAGCGATGAGCCACGCAGTCCGACATCAAGCTCGAATACACGGCGACACACTCCAAGAAGGTGATGTCTTACTTTCGAACCATCCTGCTGCAGGAGGATCACATCTACCTGATCTGACCGTCATCACACCGGCATTCCACGAGGGGAAGATCATCTTCTGGACTGCGGCCCGAGCACATCATGCGGATATCGGAGGGATACGAGCTGGTTCCATGCCGCCTTTCTCCAAAGAGCTGTGGGAGGAAGGAGCGCAGATGAAGTCGTTCAAGCTGGTGAAGTCTGGCAAGTTTGACGAGGAGGGGATCATCAAGATACTTTCGGAGGAACCGGCTCAGTATCCAGGATGCTCCGGCACTCGGACAATCAGCGACAATTTGTCCGATCTCCATGCACAGGTCGCAGCATGTCATCGCGGGGTGGTCTTCATCAACGCTCTCGTTGCCGAACAATCACTCGTTGTGGTACAGTACTATATGCACGCGATCATGCGTACCGCCGAGAGAGCTGTACGAGATCTTCTCCGGCATGTAAACAAGAAGTTCGGAGGGAAACCGTTAGAAGCGATAGATTGGCTGGACGACGGGACTGCTCTGAGGTTGAAGATCACTATCGACGAGAAAGACGGGTCGGCGGAGTTTGACTTTACTGGGACGAGCGCTCAAGTGTGAATCATCCTTTTTCGATCAAGCTGATGAAGGAAGGTATGGCAATCTAAACACTCCCACTGCGATCCTCTACTCGGCAATCATCTACGTCCTTCGATCCCTCATCGTCTCCGATCTTCCACTCAACCAGGGCTGTCTCACCCCGATCAAAGTCATTGTTCCGCCTGAATCACTACTGGCACCGACGGATGAGGTTGCTGTTTGCGCCGGGAATGTCGAGAGTAGCCAAAGAGTTACGGATGTCATCTTGAAGGCTTTCCAAGCTTGTGCAGCCAGTCAGGGTGGATGTAATAAGTGGGTCACGCCGCGTTGTTGAAGAGGAGGCTGATCTGGGTAGCTTGACGTTTGGTGTCGGACCGAGGGAGATAGATGGGAGGAAGGTTGATGGTTTTGGATATTACGAAACGATAGGGTAAGTCGCCTTGCGAATAGTGAGTACTGGCTGATGCGAGTAGTGGCGGCGCTGGAGCTGGACCGGACTGGGATGGACAGAGCTGTGTGCATGTGCATATGACCAATGTGAGTGCTGTAGATATCGCTGCAACCGAGCTAATGACGTGTCAAGACGGCGATCGGGGACGTGGAGATGACAGAGCGGGTATACCCTGTTATCATACATCACTTTTCGCGAAGGCCGGATAGTGAGTGTCATCACGTCCCTCTCCTACTGTTCGCGACTTTTTCCGTCGTTGTCGCTCGTTACCCGTTGGATTCCCCACCTCTGAACGATTTTTCCCGCCTTGTTCGATCAGTCAAGGACTCTCGCTGATGCCCTTTGTAGCCGGTGGCTTCGGTCGACATCGTGGAGGAGACGGTTGTATCCGAGATATTGAGTTCACCGAAGATCTAGACGTCGCTATTCTTTCGCAACGGCGTGTCATTCCGCCTTACGGTATGGCAGGCGGAGAGTCAGGAGTAGTAGGAGCGAACTATTGGCGAAAGCAAAAGGCAGATGGCAAAGGGGTGGCAATGATCAATCTTGGAGGAAGTAACCAAACTCATATGGCGAAGGGAGATCATATAATCATCAGTGAGCATATGAGTCCTAAGGCCAGTATAGCTGCTGATCATTAACAGATACGCCTGGAGGAGGGGGTTATGGTGTTCCAGGAACGGTAGATGATCGATTAGATGAGGAAGTTTACAAGCGGTCGATCGTAGCGCCGACAAGGGCGAATGGTTCACTAGCGTCATTCAAATCAGCACAGATGAGCGGGTGAAGGTTCCTACGAAAGGTGACAGAAAATGAACTGCATTGCATTTGTGGCTGGACGTTCAGTTCCCTGGGTGAGTCGGCGCGGAGTGACTAAGCGACTGATTTTCGACTCGTTTCGCCACCGAAAATAAAACGCGTTTGAAGGCCAGACTGAATACTGCACAGGACACGCGACAGAACCTGCGGGCCCGTCAATGCTTCCCGATCGTCCATCACTACTGCTACGAATCCCTAGCACCTCATCCGAAGCAGCCTACACACCCTCGTTCCCCTTCTCCCACGCGTCCCCTTCTCCTACACGTCCCCCTCGTCCTACAGATCTACTGTCAAGACATACGGCTGACAAGTCCTCATTTCCCTTCCGTCGATACGGACGATCATCATGGGGAAGTTACCTGCTCATAGCTGATCAAGACTTGAGCAGCTCAACAAAGCGATCACCAGTGGAGTCACCAAGTGGGTTCGGAAGCAGGTCTAGGGCTTTGAAAAACTCTGCGCTTTTGGTATCTGGATTGAGCTTTTCCGTCCGAGATCTCCTTTCTGTTTCTTCACCACTACCTTTCTGAGTCTTGGGTCTCTCTTGGTTTCCCCTTCCCTATACTCTCGCACCCCTGCCCCTCCTCGCCCCACTTCCTCTTCTTTCCCTCCCTTCGCCCCCATCTCCGTCCTTCTCCCGCAAAGGGTCTGGCTCTGTGATCTCCCTCCGATCTCCATCCCACCTATCCTATCCCTTTTCCTACCCAGATCCCAATGTATGGTGAGACTGACCGACCTCTCCCTCAGCCAATCCCGTGACGCCCTCCTCACCGCCTCGAGACTGAGCGGCACAATCCGAGCCACCCAAACCCTCTCGGACAGTAACCACCGCACAGCCCTGCTCACCTTCATCTTAACCCTCGCCTCATCCAACCTGCTCCTCCACAGACCATCTTTCTCAATCTACAGAGCATACATCATCATTCCCGCCCGGACCCATCCCGAGAATCAGGAGAACACTCTCCGACCAGGGTATCGCCGATGTCTCATCAGAATTGTTTAGATACGCTCGGACAAGGATTAGGCCACGGAAGGTTAGTTGGGAGTACTTGTAGGAATGGGCGGAAGAGGTTAGGAGGTTGGTTTTGAGAGGTGGTTTGGTTGAGGAGGTTTGGGAAGGGATGAAGGTTGGTCCGAGGTGGAGTGAGGGGGAGGTTGAGAGTTGGTTTGGGAGGAAGGAGCAGGTTGAGGTTTGGGAGAGGGTTGAGGAGGGTTTGAAGAGGGATGTTAGGTTGGCTCATAAAAGGTTTCAACCGGGAGTTATGGAAGGTGAGAGGAGGTAGCGGCGAGAGAGGGAGGAAGGGAGAGGGCGAGAGGGTGGGCCGACGGGGAGAGCGGGGAGATAGAACCGCCTATGAGGGCGAAAACATGCATTCACGCGCTATTATTACCGTCGAGAAAAGGCTTTCTGAGCGATCTTGTGATCGATGACCAAATCAGATAGTCACAGACGTCCTCACCCCTCCCTCACCGTTGGCCTTTGAGCGCCTTCGTACTCTCACTTCCAAGTACAATGCTGGAGTCCAATATGATGGGAAGAACGCAGCACATGATGTAAGCTCCGCAAAGTCTCATACAATACATTACGTGAATCGAGCCAAAAGATGCGGAGCTGTCGTACCTATCCCACACCCGTCCGTACATGGTATGTCAGTGAAACCTCCCCATCTCGAACTAGTCATGCATTCCCCTGCACAACCGCCGACACCACTTCTTCCGCCTCACTGTCCCTCCCGTAACCCTGTTGCACCTCGCTCGCTGGACACGCCTCACAACTAGCTGCAACAACCCCCTTGACTCGCCTCGCCCTTCTTATTCACGTCCACTCCGCGCCGGTCCGCGCCAAGCGAAGCAGGTGCAGCCGCAGCTTCCGGTTGTGAGTCGATCAGGCGGGTCTTGATATCCCTGGAAGGTTCGTCGATGAGCAAATCTTTTACTGTGATAAAGAGTGATTGACCTCGCAAGCGTGAAGAAAGCCTCCTCAACACCCTCATTCGCCTTGGCACTAGTCTCAAGGAATCTCAGGCCAAACTCATCGGCGAGCGCTCTGCCTTGGTCAAGAGAGACAGCCCGCTTTTCGTCCCAATCGCATTTGTTTCCGATAAGGATCTTGTTCACGCCTGCAGAGGCGTGTTGTTCGATGTTTGAATGCCAGGTGCGGATATCTGCGAAGAGAAGGATGAGTACCCGATCGCATGGAGAATCCAAAAAGATAAAAGTTGGCGGCAGCAGCGTTTCGTCGAGCAAGAACATGGTTGAGTGGAGCAGATTTAAGAGGCTACGGATGCGGGTTGTATTTCGGGAATAGGGAATCAAAGCAATCCAAAGCGATGACTCACTGTTGAATGACTTCTCATCCGTCACATCGTACACGAGCAAAATCCCCATAGCACCTCGGTAGTAAGCCGTCGTGATAGTTCGGAAACGTTCTTGGCCTATTGGGATCCGTCAGTCATCCAGAAACTCTCGACCACCAGCGGTACAAGTGATCCGCCACGTCAGACTGACCAGCCGTGTCCCACTGCGATCATCATCAACAAAAATTAACCCAGACTCGGTTCGTTCATTCACGTACAATCTGCAACTTGATCCTCTTGCCGTCCAACTCAATCGTCCGGATCTTACTACACACCCGCTTTCGATCAGCCCCAAACCCAAACCTTATCGCGGAACCAGGATATCGGAGACTGACAAGTCGATACCGATGGTAGTGATGAAGGAAGGTGTCCAAGAATCATCGCAGAATCGAAGAAGGAGACATGATTTGCCGACACCCGAGTCACCGATTAAGAGGAGCTTGATAAGACTGTGAGTCGGGGAAGGGGGTTATATCAGCTTCTCACGCGTTGGCAGTCTATTGCATGCTGGACATACAAATCGTAATGTGCTCCGGCCATCGCTGTAGATCTATGAAAGAGTTCCAGAGGTCGAGAACACACTAAGAAGTTTAGTATTGAGCTAGAGTGAGAAAGGGAAGGTAGTGGAGACGGCTTACACTCCAAGTGACCGCAGCCCGAAGACCAGCGGAGCCCTGCGGAAATTTATCGGCTATTATTTCTTCTGGACTGCCGTGGCGGTTCTTCGCGTTTACCTTTCCTCGAACTCGCTCTTGCAGTCCTACCCATCCTCAGCTTGACCGCCATGTCAACGTCAATACCGTACCGTAATGGCCTATCCTCGAGCTCCAACGCTGCAAAACCGCCTGCCTCGTCCACCCTCAGTTCTCTTCTCGCTCAGGCGAACTCGCTCAATCATGCTGAGCGAGATCCAGAGTTACCTCAGATCAGGTTCGGGATTGATGAGATTGAGCGGATGAGTGAGACTGTTGCCGGAAGAGGGAAGAGGGGACGACCAATGAGAGGAGAAGGGTGAGTACCTGAAAGAGCTTGGCGATGTCTGGAGAGCTCCACGTTGAGCTACGCGGGTTCCAACCTAAGGCTCTTTCCCTTAGTATTTGTATGCTGAATTCTCGTGAATGTAGCCATACCCTCCTCTCGAATCTCGGCATCAACACTTCTCATCTCTCTCACACGATCTCAAACCTCCCAGCTCAGGACCCATCACGGCCCACCCGACCTAGACGCCAACGCCATGCCCCGCCTACATCCCGACTCGAACCCCTTGGCGATATGGGTCCAAGCTATGCTATGGGCGATACAGATGTTGGTGCATGGGGAAGGAATTATCATGAGATGATTATCCTCTCTGGGATCGAGATGCAACGACAGAGGGTAAGCCTTTCTAAGCCCTCCACACTGTTCGCCGTATCCTTACTGATGTGGTTCCATAGACAGTGAAAGCATTCGAGAAGCAGTTTCAAGAACGGATGCTTGCGAATTGGGAAGCTGAGAAAGCGAGGATCCTCCAAGACGAGCTGGGAGTGACGGAGGATGAACTGGCGAAGATTTCGGGAACTTCTGCCTCCGGGCGGGGGAAGAGCACGAGACGGGTGAGTAGATGGTGAGGGATTTCGGCTGATGGGGGGCAGTTCCCAACTTCGCAGACAAGCTCAAAGACATTCGAGAAGGAAGGTGGATTGGTCATGCATACTAAGATGGTGCGGTATGAGCGGGTCGTTAGCGTGAGCCTGGCAGGATCTCAGTCCGAACAGGCTGATGTGGAGCAGGAACTAAATCATAAGCGTCTTCGGAAAGAGCCGTACGAGCTGTGTCAAGCTCTAGAAGAAACGGTCAAGGGCGATTCGGTGAGCTGTTTACCCTTCCAAGCGTGTACTCATCTGACTCGGGCAGAAATACCCTCAGTTGCCCACGGCGTTTCGCATACTTGCTCATCTGACACAAGAGCCGTCTCTTCGCGATGCTCACGAATCCTACGCGTCATCATCCAGCGAACCTTTTGCGCATGCCGAACCGGTCCAGGAAAGGCAGTACGCCTCGGCCTACCTGGGAGATCCGAAATCGAATCACGCTATGATGCTTCGCGGACGGCTAGTGATGGGCGGTCGGAGGTTTCTAGAGCGAGAGTGAGTAAGGCTTAAATAGCATTTCTGATGGACGAAGCTTCGAGTCGCATATCGACGAGACCATCGCCAAGCATCCGAAAGAGGCTGCACTAGGCGGAGTGCCGGGAATCACTAACAAAATTCGAGCATATGTGGACGTGACGCTGGGGACGAAGGAGGTCCAAGAGTCCTATAAAGCGGAGGTTCGTGGACGGGTGTGGTACTCTGGCTGACGGTAGACTGTCGATGGGATCTACCTATGGGCTCAGGTGTACTATCTCCTTCGATGTGGACACTTCGAAGAGTCTCTCACTCTCCTTTCCGATCATCAACAATCCCTCAAAGGGGATGACTGGTCTTTCCCCGGCGCCTTCAAGTCGTACCTCTCCTCCGCTGAGCGTCGCCTACCCAAGTCCCAGAAGGATCAACTGTACAATGACTTCAATTCCCATATCCGCAACAATGTCAACGTCGATCAGTTCAAGTACGCCATGTACAAGATCGTCGGCCGTCTTGAGCTCGGTCGGAAAAGCCTGAAAGTTGCCGCGACCACTGAAGACTGGATGTGGTTGCAACTCAGCCTGGTGAGGGAGGTCAAGGATGATACACCGCAGGAACAGTATGATCTGGGGGATCTGGCGAAGCTTGTCACGAAGTATGGGAATGAAAAGTTTGATTCGGGTGGGACGAGACCGTTTGCATGGTTCAACTTGCTATTATTCACTGCTCAGTTTGAAAGGGTGAGCCAATTGCTTCCTAGTATTCGCCTAGGCGCCTCTCACTAGACTGATATCGGTGATTAGGCTGTGGCATACCTGTACTCCAAGTCGGCATTGCGGACGGACGCGGTCCACTTCGCGATCGTTCTGACATATTATGGCCTCCTGCGTGTCCCAGCGCGTTCAGATGAAAACGATCTGTGTAAGTCTAATTCAATCCGCTTTGCTTCCGCTGACGACCTGTAGTGACCTCTGAGGAAAGTGGCGATGGAGAGACATCTTACCTCAACTTTGCGCGTCTCATCAATGTATATATCTCGCCATTCGCCAAGCTCGAACCGCAGACAGCATTGCAATACGCCTACCAAATCGCCCTCGGATCAGACCTGGCGGAACGGCAGAAGGGGCTCTGCCTCGAGCTCGTGCGGGATATTGTTCTTGCTTCCAGGAGTTGGTCAAAACTACTCGGTAGCGTTCGTGCCGATGGTTCGAAGGAGGTGAGAAACCGGTCTATTCCGCTTCACACCGCTGATCTAGGCAGATCGGTGTGATCGAGCGGGATCTTCGCCTCCTGAAGCTATATGACGAAGCCGAATACCTCCGTGCAGTCGTCCTCGCGGCTGCAGATCATTCGGCTGTCGACTCCTCCCTTACCGACTCGATCGAATTGTATCATCTCGCCGGAGCATATGGCAAGGTGGTCGAGTCCGTCAACCGCGCTCTCGGCCAATCTCTAGCTCAGACCGCTCCTCAACCGCTCAAGTCTGATGCGGAAATTTTGGGCTTATCTGGCGCTTTTGGTGGCGCGAGCGATGTGTATGGTCTCGCTCAGAGAGTGCATTCGGTATATGAAAAGGACTTTCGCAAGCGGACTAGGGTCTCGAAGGGCACTTGGGAGACATTAGGGACTTTGTTACAGCTCAAGCATGCTCTCGCTCAGTTCGCGTTTGATCGGCCAGATCTGGCTCTCGAGGTGTGTCACCAATCTCCCAAGGTTGCATCTGGCTGATCCTGTGTAGACATTCAAATCGACAAACCTGTTACCGCTCGACAACGACCCTTCCTCAATTCCACGATACGCTCAGACCTTCAAACAACTCCTGGACCAACCGTCCATCTCATCCCTTGATGACGTGATTGTTACAGCCATGAAATGCCTGCACGTCTTGTCGCAGCAGCTCAAGCAGTCTCCGTATGGTGATCATGGGCGGATGGCTCAGATCAATGGGTACAAACATCAGGCGCAGTGTTTGATCCAATTTGCTAGTGGTTTGAGATTGAGGTTGGGGCCGGATGTCTATCGACAGTTGTCCAGCATGAGTGAGTGTTCACCCCATATAGGGACAAAGCTGATGACATCAGGCGCGTTCTTCTGAGCGAATCGGTGCCCTCAAAGAATACATAGCTTACTGTGCAGGATGCATTCGCATGGGATCCACTACAGGGGGTGGTAGCATATGCTTTGTTCGTGGAGGTAGCAACAGTGCATGGCATGTCATGTTCCCGAGTACATTTGAATTACCCCATCTAAGTACCTCCATTACTCCGCTCTACAGGAATTCTTCTCCTCTCTCCCCGCTCAGAACCCGAATCATTCGCTTGTTGTCCTATCGAACCCTGTCCACCTTCCCTGATCTTCCGGGATGTATCAAGCTGTGCCAGATGGGTGAAAGCGGATTCAAGTTGAAGTTCTTTCAATCCTGCGGCGATCTGTAAAAAGAATGGTTGGAATGAGCTTGAGTGATCACTAAAGGGGTGGGAGACGCACGTCTAGGTAATCACTGAACTCGATCGCACCCTTCCGTCCGAAATCGACTTCTCGGAGGATTGAATCTGCTTTCTCGATGGAGGCGTCGTAACCCATCTCGGACATTGCTCGGATTAGGTCGGTTCGGGTGATACGTTGGTCGTTATCCTGCGAGTCGCGAGCGAAGCGAGCGACAAGTAAGGTTATCCAGAGAGGACCGGTTCGGGATTTATCGGTTTGCGGAAGCGGCAGTTCACAAGTGGGAAAGAATAGGAGGGGGGTACGACCTGATCAACGAGATTTTGTGGGGAAAGAGGGGCGGAACGCACGAAATCCATCTGCTCAAATTGCGTTCTCAGATTCTTCACCTCATCCGGAGTGAACTGAGCCCTCGCAAACAACTGAGCATCCATCTGATCTGCCAAACCAAGAGGACCAATATTCTTCCGGTTCTTCGCAACATCGGCCAACTTCAACTTCGTTTGCTATAACCACCAAAGTCCAATTTAGTCCTGCTCAAACAAGTTTGTACAATTAGTCTCGACATACCTCTGGCAGGCCCATTGAACGTAAGAACTCCTGAGCATCATCAAACTCCTTCTCTTTCCTCTTCTGATCCCAACCTAACTCTTCACCCATGATGTCGATCACTCGAGGTAAGCACTCTAGCGTCACTTGGACGTTGAGGAAGGACAAGCGCGTCCGCCTTGCCGCGAAATCGATAGCTTTTAGGGCGTACTCGCATCGACAGGCGTAGCGGGCCTCGGCTTCGATGTAGGGGTACAGAGGGGAGAAGCGAGTACCATGGACTGGCCAGCTCAATCCTGTGTTTGGATATTAGCATTAGTCCTCGAGAAGGGGATTAGGCAGCGAGGCTATGGGAGGTGACTGACCTGTGGGAGCGCACATGGAAGCGACTGTCCAAGCTTGATCACCGTAAGATTCTGCAAGATGCTTGGCGACTTCCGTCTCGAGACCAAATTGCTGGATAAGCTTGATGTACATTGTTTTTGTCCATGCGTGTCCACCGACGAGTTTGATGTGGTCCGTCTGACTTCGACCGGTTGGCCGGAGATCAAACTCCTTCACAGCAGCTTCGACTGTCTCCTCAGCCATCGCTCGGCTACGAACCATCAGCTGAAAGAAATGCGTCCGGTAGGCGGTGACGTACTAAGTCGTCCACTTTCCTCCAGCGATGGTAAGCAACCCCGCCTTCGATGCATTGATCATATGATTCCGGACCAAACTCTGGGTATCCTTCGCATCCGGATCCCTAACCAACGGCCTAATCCCCGACCATGCCGACAAAACATCCCCTCTTCGGACTTTCACATCCGGCGACAAGTAATTCCGGACTTCGTCAAGTATCCACTGGATCTCCTTCTCCTGCGGGATGGGATTCTGGCTGACGGAAGTGGGTGAATCGGTGGTTCCGGCGATCACGTTCCCTTGCCAAGGGAGGAAGAAGATGACTCGTCCATCGGATGTAGCGGGATCAAGGAGACCTAGGCCTTTGGGACCGTAGTAATTCGGTAGTGTTATGTGAACGCCGGAAGAGGGGGCTACAATCTCTTTCGTCGTAGGTTCGTCGAGTTTACGGAGGCCATCGCTAAAAGGCCCAGTCGCATTGATCACGCCCTATGTTTCGTTAGCTTGGCCCACCTCGAGGCCAAACGTCGACCCACTCGACACCGCACGACCCACTCCTCACCCGTCATCCGATCCTTCAGCGTCGCTGCACAAATCCGCTCCGTCCCTTCCACCGCATCCATCTTCTTATGCAATCTCGTAACCTCCACATGATTCGCCATGATCGCTCCATGCTGCACAGCAGTTGACACAATCGAAATGTTCATTCGGGAGTCATTATGTTGTCCTAACCCACCCTATCAGCTGTTTATCCCTTATTGGTTTTGGCGGGCCCCACCGTCGTAGTAGACGACACCACCGACCAAACCATCCTTCTTCAGCATAGGGAATGCTTCAATCGCCTTGCCCTTCCCCATCCAATAGGCACTCTCCATATTCTCCTTCCCAGCTAAGAGGTCGTACATCTTCACTCCAGCGTAATAGTACGGTAATTGCCACCATGTATAGATGGGAAGTAAGATACTGCGAAGGTCAGCAGAGAAGCTCAATACGCGCTCAATGTAGGCCAAGCAAGAACTGAATCAACTCACGGAAGGGCGAAGGAAAGATGTGGTGCAGTCTCAAGGAAGATCTTCCTTTCCCTCAAAGCCTCTTTAACAAGCTTGTATTGCTCTGTCAGAAACTCCATCAGGAATTCGTTCCAGCAAAGATGAGCAAAGATGACTTGGGTAGGTAGAGGTAGGACCCACCGTAATCCAACTCGAACACTGCTTTTTGTAAATACCTGACCCCGCCATGAACCAACTTTGTACTCTTCGAACTCGTCCCACTCGCCCAATCATCCCTCTCGACACAAGCTACCTTCAACCCTCTACTCGCAGCGTCAAGCGCAGTCCCAGCACCAGTAGCTCCTCCACCAACAATGAGCAAATCAAAGACATCATCCCCTTCTTGTTCGACCTCCGCTTCGTTCTTTCGAAGGACTGGACCGGGTTCAGGACCACCTTCTTCGGTACGACTGATGTATTTCCCGGATGTACGGAGATGTTCGAGCATCTGGGAACGGGAAGGTGGGGACCATAAAGGACCTGGACGACGACGGGTTACAGCAGTTGAGGATTCGGAGTGGGCGGGGATGCTGGCGGCGATGTAGAGGTAGGTAGTGGTGAGCGTTAGGGTGGTGGCGGTGAATAGAAGGGCTCGACGGCCGGGAAGGAGGGATCGGACGCGGTTCATCGTGCTGGGGAACGATTATGAGGAAGGAAAGATGGGAAAGCTCGATCTGTCGTCGATCACAGGTTTAGAGGCGAATCAGCTGTGGCGAGGAGATTATCCAAATGATCGGCGTTGTTTTGAGCGGTCTTATAAAATCGACGGGATCCCAAAAGGTATAAGACAGCTCGGTGGCTCGAAACGAAAACGTTCGGAAGGAAGGAGACAGTTGTTATACCAATCCCCTGGCGAGCTATATACGTCGTGTGTGTTTCGGAGCGGGTCAAGTCGGACTTGATCTACGTGTTATGGATGAGACAGAAAAACGCTTGCCGACGCCAGGGTGAAGGTGTTGTGAACCCGGGCCGAGCGGCTGTGGCTTCGCTATAGGAACGTGCACTCGTGATGAATTCTTCCACCCAGTAGGGCTGCTAAGATACGCATTCATGGGCATTTCACTGAATCATGTGCCCCTTCCTCTCGCCTTTATGATATACGTAGTCCCCAATGATACCAACGATATCCTATCAGATCCAGTCAATCGATCGTACGGTAATCAGACACCCCCTCCAACCAGTTTTCGTGATCTTCAGCAAAGATACCCGAGACATGTATTCGAGGTGATCTCCTATACGACGTTTTCCCTGTTACTTTCTTGAAAATCCAACTAAATAGTGACTGTATACACAGTACCAAAGCGTCCAGTATCGTGGGTTATATCGCTTCGATCGCTTCGCTGAGCCGCCTTCGTCATCGGTTCGGCTTCAGTCTTGAGGTTCAAATGAGCTCATTGACCTCTTGGATTGGACATGGTGGTTGAGCGTAAGGATATCGTAGATTTGAGAACTGCTTTGCTTTTCATGCTTTTTTCTTCTCCAGTCTCATCAGTTCTGTTCCATCTCTTCAATGTGGTCGTTGTCCCGCTTCAAGCATGGAAGAAATCCTAACAAGTTTGCCGATGCGATCGCGGAAGCTAGCCGTTCCAAGCGAAGGATGTGAGTCGACGGAAGCTGATGAGCTCATTGTGTCATTGGCTCGCATCGATGCTCGTACAATATGTGAGGCAGACTGAGGTAAGTCATGGGAGGGACGACCTAGACTGCAAACAAGGTCCCCGACCAAGTCCATGATGCACCGGCAATACGAATCAGTGAACCGTGGAGGTTTTAGACAGGTATCCTCATGCATGGTATTCGTTTTTTCAATACTCTCTACAGCGTTCAACCAGCTATATGACCCAAATATAAGCCCTTTCCCTGTAGCTAAAACACAACCAAACCCACCTATCCCCCTCCCTCATTCCTCTCTCTCCAACCCCTTTCCACCCCCATAAACCCGTCCTCTAACCTCCACCCCACTCCCCTGACTTTTCCTCATCCGAATCCACCTGGAGCCTTCTTCATAATTGACGTTCCTCACTTCAACTAACTCCTTCACTCGTAGGATTTGTCCGGTGACGGATGATGAGAATGGGTGAAGGACTGATTGATATCGGTTGTGGAGACCTAGGGATTCTAGGGTTCGGGAGGAATAGGAGGGGACGGAGAGGGAAGATCGGATTAGGGTTATTAGGTGGTGTGTTGGATTTGATGAGGTCGATGAGTTCGATCCGCTTGGATCGGAGGGAAAGGGTGTGGTTGTTGGGGTGGATGAGGCAGTGATTGCCAGACGTCGAGTGAACGAGCCGTAATTGGCGGCTCGAGAGGGGAGACGGAGAAGCATGATGCCAGGCCTCGGCTTCGAGACCAAAGAGTAAGGATCCCTAGATGCCCAATGGTAACAGAATGGTTGATTGTAACTCCATTAACTGATACGCCAAGAAATCGGATAATGACGTGTGTAAATTTCTCACCATATTTTTTAGCGGTAGTCCCAACCGCTTCTCTACGTTCGCTCTACTTGCGACAGGAGTGAGCTGCAGCAAGATGTACCGATCAAAGTGGCTCGTATCTTCAGTCTTACGCAGTCCAGTCATCGTCCGGAACTACGCAACCCAGGATCCACCTCTCAAACCCCTGTATAACCCAAATGAACCAACCTTAACTCGAGAACCTCCTCACTTGAGCACACCACCTGCACCCCTCTACCCTCCCGACAAACCGATCTCAACTCCCTCCCGAGATCGTCGTCCCGTACGTTTCCCCCGCCTACCCCCACGCGGCACTCCCGAATACTCCCACAACGATCAAGAAGATGGGTCGAGACCAGCGACCGGCTTCCTCGACAAATCTTCACCTCCACCACACCTACTCACTCTCGCCGATTTAACTCCCTCGCAGATCGCTTACTTTCTCAAATCAGCTATTGTGATGAAACACGTCGTCAACAAGATCTCACCTCTCAAAATCCGAAAGACACTTTCCGGGCTGACTATCGCGTTGATCTTCGATAAGAGGAGTACGAGAACACGTGTGGCTTCAGAGACCGCTGCGAATCAACTGGGTGGGGCTGCGTTATTTCTGGGGAGTTCGGATATTCAGTTGGGTGTGAATGAGAGTCTTTTGGATACGGCTAAGGTCGTTGGGAGTATGACGGATGGGATCATGGCGAGGGTCGATTCACAAGACGATATCGAGGTGGGTGCCGTCTCTCATTCCATCAGATGTCGGACTGGCGCTAATGTATGAAACCGTAGACGTTAGCAAAACACTCAGGAGTCCCGGTAATCAACGGTCTCTCCCGAATCTATCACCCGACCCAAATCCTCGCAGATTTAATGGCACTCCAAGAAGCTTTCGACCCAAACCTCGCGACGAACCTCCCTACAGGACTCGACAAAATCGACGGACGATATTATCGACAAACAGATTTTCAAGCCAAATTGAGGGGGGAGGATGTCTTCGCTTCGCTGAAGGGGAAGAAGGTCGCTTGGGTTGGGGATACGAATAATATATCGAATGAGATGTTGGTTACGTTGCCGAGGTTGGGGATGAGGTTTGCGCTGGCTAGTCCGAAGGGGTATGATAAGGTTGAGGATGAGGTTTGGAAGAGGGTGTGAGCGATCTCGAGGGTTAGTATTGCGAGGAGGCTGATAATTTGAACAGGACTGAAGCGGGGATGGAGGGGATGGTTACGCTCACCAACTCACCTGAAGAAGCACTCCACGATGCAGATGTAGTAGTCACGGATACCTGGTATGTTCCTCCCTTGTACAGCGTCCTTCTCGGAAATAGCGTTGACCCGCGTAGGATCTCAATGGGTCAAGAAGAAGAGAAAGCAGCCCGACTCACAGCGTTTGAAGGCTACAGAATAACCAACAGCATGGTCGATTCAGCAGGAGCGAAACCCGATTGGAAGTTCCTACATTGTCTCCCGAGACATCAGGAGGAGGTAGATGATGAGGTGTTTTATGGAACGAGGAGTTTGGTCTTCCCCGAGGCGGAGAATCGGAAATGGACGACTATGGCCTGTTTCGAGTGAGTGCTTCCGCTGGCTTCGATTGCAAGGGTCAGAGTTGATTCGATCGCGGTAGTATTATGATGGGACAGTGGAAGTTGCCTCGTGCATGACATTTAGTTTGACAGTAGTTCACACGATTTTTATGCATCGGTTGATGCCTTGACAGAACTCATCCGATTTTGGTAAAGGGGTACATCTTTTCGTACTGTACTGTCGTCCATTGTGAACGAAAGCGAGCTAGCACCTGAGACTTCGTATTCACGATAAGCACCTGCACACGACTTAGCGCTTAGTAATATCACTTCCATCACGCACAGGATTTTCCGCGTGCAAGTCGAAGGGAACACTGACTAGAACTGCCACACTGCCACCCCGTTTCACCCCGACTTCACAGTATACGGAAAATTCCCACTCCCTTCCATCAACTCCCTCCATCTGTCCAAAGTCAATCAATCCGAACGGTGCATATCTCAGCATCGCTCGACCCGAATATCGCCCTCGGCCTAGTAAGAAACGGTCTATGCCCACTGAAAGTGTTATCTGTAGTATCACATCTACCTTGTCTAGTAGTACCATCACGAAGCATATCGACAACACCGAAAACCAAAACAAAACGAACAACGACGATAACAACAACAGCAGCAGCAGCAGCAGCAGCAGCAGCAGCAGCAGCAGCGATGAGCGAGACTCGATTGAGCGAAAGTCTAGAGCGAATACTGTTGGACGGACTGGAGGTGATGCGAATGGAGGGACTGAAGAGAACGACGAGACTGGTTCCGCCGCCGCATTGAGCCCCGCCGAAGAAGGGATTCACACGATGAACCCGCTCAACCTCCGTCTTCGGATGACGACTGATCGAGGACTGGGAGTATTCACGGACCAAACTATCCCCAGTGGGATACTGCTCGAGGAGAGTCCTGTCTTAATCCTTTCGAAGGGAGAGTGGGATGATGGAGAGCTTGAGGGGACTGTTCTAGGGAGTTATGGGTTTTCTTGGAGCAATGGGGCGATGGCCATTGGGCTTGGTTTAGGTGAGTTTCGGTTCGAGTCTCTAGTTGATTATTGGCTTATGATATGGTGTAGCCTCGCTGTTCAACCACTCCAACACCCCCAATGTCAACTTCATCCGTTCCCCATCAACATCCACTATCATCTTCCGAACTTCTCGCCGTGTTCAAGCGGGCGAAGAGCTCTGCATCTGCTATTCAGCAGACGAGAGCAAGCTCTGGTTCACCCCGACCGACTCGAAGCTCATGAAGGGAGATACAAGCGCGAATGGGGATCGTAGCGAGAGCGAAGAGGAATTGATCTTCCCCGAGCTCGAGGCGGGAGACCTCATCGAGCCGCTCAGGAAGGCTCGAGTGCTCGATGAAGAAGCAGAGAGCAACGAGAAGCGGAAGATCAAGTATCAGAAGAAGAAGCGTCACTCGCCCAGCTCAGCTCCGTCTGAACCTGTCATCTTGTCGCCTCAGCCAGTCCCCTTTACAGGTTCAGTCATACCCGATGCTCCTGATTTACCCCGTCCAGACCTGCCTGTACCGCTCCACTCGGGTATAGCCAAGATCTCACGACACGAGCATGTCGGTCCGGTTGAACTTACCCCGAACCTTGACTGGAGGAAAGAAGATTGGTTCGAGGAGGGAAAGGAGAGGGAGGGGAGTCCGAGCGACGGATGGGGAGAGGTTGAGCGAGTCAGAGGTCCGGCAGAGAGGGAGGATGAGGATGGAGAGGATGAGGCGATGTGTAAGTTGACGTCACACTGGCATCACTGAGACTGACGGGAGAAGTGGATGTGTGGGTGGTGGACGTGACCGATCCGAGGTTGACTCGAGAGGTATTGAAGTGAGTGCCGTTTTTTCGGGAAAGGCTGTGTCTGAAGGGGATCCCAGCTTTTCGAAGGAAAGCTGTCCGAGCGATTCACGAGTGAGACATTTGAAGCGAGTCACCAGACGTCCGCATCCCGATGGGAGTGGAAGTGAGTGTCTGACCTCACAGATGCATCCAGATGGGAACTGACAGATGTCCAGCCCAAACTCTCATCGCCCTTTGCGCGATCCCTGATGCGTCCCATGATGCTCTTCTCGCCGCGATGACATCGTTCCATCCCTCTCTCGTCATTTTATCCCCATTCATCCTCTCCGTCCCTTCTACTCCCGCACGAACGCCTGATCAACTCCGCCGGAAAGCCGCAATCTGGCCGACGCTCTATTCCCCATCGCCAGTCCGACCGACGACCTCGCTCACCTGGTCACCCGCTAGAAAGGCTTGGGTCACAGCAGGTATCCATCGAGTTTTATCCCTCGCCAAGAAAGCCAAAGCGGTCGGGGAATTACCGGTAGCTGTCTACTGTACATCCCCTCCTGAACCTCTCTGGCCCTCCTCAGATGGCTTCATCCCACCTACACCAAATCTTCGAGCATCCTCGAACGATACACGTATCTCCGAAGCTCATCCTCTCCGACACGCAACGCTCAACTGCATAGCCAGTATTGCCCGACTCAGGACAGTCCCGCCGTTCAGCGTAGTCCAACCGAAGAGGAATGGAGCGGATTACCTACTCACCTCCTTAAGCTTGTTCGTGACGCATGAACCTTGTGTCATGTGTTGTATGGCTTTACTCCATTCGAGGGTGAGAGAGGTTTTTTATGTGTTTTCGAGGAGGAAAGGTGGTGGTTTCGAAGGTGCTTTTGGAGTACATGGGAGGAAGGATCTGAATCATCGGTTTGAGGTCTGGAGGTGGAGGGGTGAGTTGGGAGGGTTGGAGGAGGAGTTGAGGGTTCGAGAGGGGATTGCGATTTAGGTTTTTTTTGGTAGATGGGACGTTGTCGGTGTCATTCGCATGGATATCTCATTCGCATGGATATCTTACGTGTCTTGTCGTAAGTCGTCCTGAGGCATTGCGGATGGTCGTTAGCCTTCGCTCGATGGACCTCGGTGTCATTCGCATGGAGATCTTTCGTGTCTTGTCGTAAGTCGTCATGAGGCATTGCGGATGGTCGTTAAGCCTTCGCTCGATGGACCTAGAGAAAACTGCATGGATTGATGGAATCAAAGAATCGCGGCTCTGTACAACGCCTTATAGGCACAAAACTGCCTTCTGTCACCTTCCTATGGTACCCGGAGTTCTGAGCCCGTGGCGACTCATCTTCCCAGATGACTAGTCCTCCTCCTAACGCCCATCGCATTACCCTCCCTCGCTGTACCTCTGGTAATGTCCACGTTGACCCTCTCGTTCCCTCCGACACGATTCTTCTCCTTCCTCGTTGAACCAAGCTCGACATACATCTTCGGATGAAACACCTCGGTAGGAGTGTATGGTACCTCCCCTTCGGATGCGGATGAAGTCGATATCTGCCTAGGCCTCTCCTTCTTCTCGCCGTTAGCGGCTACGTCCCTCCTTTCACCTCTACCTTCCTTCACTCTACTCCCTGTCACAGGTAAAGAAGCGGCGGTCCCCTCCTTCCCTTCCGAAGAAGCGACGGTGGACTTCCGATCCGACCTACTCCTCTTCACCTTCTTCGCTCTGTCCTTCCTCCCCCTTCCAAGAAGCAGATTGAGACCAGCTTTCCCAACATACCCAGCTCCAGCACCCATCACGCATCCAACACCTACGACTCCCGCAACAAAGCTCCCGATGGGGTAGAGCGCTTCAGCTATCCTGAGGAGGACGGAGAATGGTCCCACTAGGAATGTCCGAGTCATGAGTCGGATCGTCGAGGTGAGTGGGTACAGGATGGTGGTCAAGACGAGGAGGATGAGATTGAGCCCGTTGAGTAGGAGTGGGAGAGGCGTTGCGAGGATTGTTATGATCAGGTATATCGGGTAGACCAATACGCTAAGGACTACTCGCCAGGTGGATGTTCCGGTTTCGGAGGAGGAAGAAGGAGAAGAGGCTGAAGGGAGAGGTGAGGGGATATGTGAGAGATGGTACGGGAGGTGATAAGGCTGTTGTTGGGAAGTGGGATCGAAGGCGTGAGGACGAAGAGGTGCAGGGAGGTGAGAGAGGATCTCGTGATCGTCCGATCGGGTAAGGATTTGGAAGACTACATAGAGGGATATGACGTAGACTAGGGTGCAGGTTAGCGTCGACATGACGTGTCACGGAGTGAGAGGGGATGTGTCCAACAGTACGAAATGAGCGAAGTGAAGGGTATAACCATGAGAGTCGCTGAGAAGAAGAAGAAACGGGGAAGGGAGAGTTGGATATTGGCGGGCAAACACTCCTTTGAAGGATAAGACCCCACTCACAGACGACAGCGACAGGACTCATCGGCTCATCCTTCTTCCTCCTTCGTCTCGCTTTAACCTCCTCACCACCTTCCCATTCCTCACTACCGCCATCATCATCATCGTTATCCCAATCGCTTCCTGCTGTGAAGCCGGTCGCAGATGACATCGAGGTGCTCGCTCGTCTCTGATTCGGGGATCCGGGGGATGACACGGTCGTCGAGCCAGTTAAGGTTCTCTTACGCTGTGGTGCTCGATCGGATGGTTGCCGAGTTGAGGTCGTCGGTATCGAGGGCGGTATCGATGAAGACATGGTGGGTAATTGACCAAGGATAGGCGAAGGTGTAGCGAGTACTATCGAACCCGGGTGTAAAGGCTATAGCTAAATCCTCCTTGCGTGGGCGGAACCGAGATCCGATAAAACGTAATCCCCGCCGAATATGGTTCGTACGACGCGTCAAATTTATTTCAGCGAAGTGCGGAAAGGGATTGATGACACGCTTGAGAATAGAATGCTTTTACACCGTCCAACTCCCGGAAGTACACGAGGTGGTCCGAGTGATCCGGTGTTCCCTGCATCCAATAAACGACCCATGATCATCGTCACGCCGTCACCGTGTCGCGGGGCAATTTTTCCCGATACCGGCGGTAAAGTCCGGGAGGTGTCGTTTCTCACGGCTACCGGAGGACGTGGATATACGTTGATAAACTGTTTTATCCGTCGGAAAAGTTGCTCCCATCAACCGTTACTATCTTCATCATGACATCTGGAGATGGCGACTTTACCAAGCGTAAATTATGGGGGTACGTCCTGCGTCACGGACAACTGAGCTTCACAGCTGCTTCGAGTCGCGCCGTATGTGCTGATTTTCCGTAGGGGGCGCTTCACCGGTTCTACTGATCTCTTGTGAGTGAGCGGAACCCATATCTTATCTCGTATCTGCCTGAGCTATTTGCGCCTCGTCCGACACATCGTATATGATCGTGGTGTTTTGTGCTGATCGGCGCAGGATGCACGAATTCAACCAATCCCTCAAGTACGACAAGCGGATGTACGCAGCCGACATCGAGGGGTCCATCGCTTTCTCAAAAGCACTTCTCAAAGCAGGTATCCTGAATCTTCACGAGCAACAGGAGATTACTCGGGGATTGAAGGAGGTTGAAGGCGAATGGCAGCGAAACGAGGTAAAATTAATCTGGTCAGGCATGTGAGTACGTCTGATGATGAGCGAGACAGTTCGAGATCCAACACGATGACGAGGATATCCATACGGCGAACGAGAGGAGGTTGAGCGAGATTATCGGGAAGGATATTGGAGGGAAGTTGCATACTGGACGGAGTCGGAATGACCAGGTCGCGACGGATATGCGTATATGGCTGGTGAGTGAGACTTGAGGATCTCGGAGATATTGACTTGCGAATCAGATGGACGAGACAACCAAAGTCGAGGGGTACCTGAAGAGCTTACTCGGTGTCTTAGTTGCTCGAGCGGAGAAGGAGGTCGATGCTGTGATGCCGGGATATACCCACCTCCAGGTGAGTAGAGCTGGCGAATCAGCTGCACAAAGCTAATATTCGCTCGTGTGTTCACCAGCGCGCTCAACCCGTCCGCTGGTCTCACCTACTTCTCTCACACGGGCAGTCATTCCTCTCAGACCTTGACCGTCTTCGTCAAATCTACCCTCGAATCTCAGTTCTCCCCCTCGGTTCCGCCGCACTCGCTGGAAACCCTTACTCCCTCGATCGAGAACTCCTCCGCTCGGAACTCAGCTTCTTGTCGATAGGCGAAAATTCGATGCACGCCGTGGCCGATCGGGATTTCATCGTCGAGTGGATGCAATGGGCGAGTCTCTGCATGGTGCATATAAGTCGGATGGCGGAGGATCTGATCATCTACTCGACGGCTGAGTTTGGCTTTGTCATCCTTAGCGATGCGTACAGGTGAGTACGGCTCAATTTATGCGCTTGCTGACATAGGTAGTACCGGCTCCTCGATTATGCCGCAGAAGAAGAACCCCGACTCCCTCGAACTGCTCCGAGGAAAGTCTGGAAGGGTCTTCGGTCAAATGGCAGGGTTCATGATGTCCCTCAAAGGCGTACCTTCGACATACAACAAGGATCTCCAGGAGGATAAGGAGCCGTTGTTTGACTGCGTGGACACTATGGCGGCTGCTCTGCAGATAGCGGAAGGGGTGATGGCGACTCTGAATGTGGGTGCACGTCATGCGTCTGCAGCCAGGCTGATACGGTCATTCAGATTTACCCAGAGAAGATGAAGGCTGCATTGACGATGGACATGTTAGCTACGGATATAGCGGATTATCTTGTTCGAAAAGGAGTAAGCATGTCCCTCACATAAGCAGAGCCTTCTGATGGTCTTTCCCCTGCAACAGGTGCCCTTCCGCGAAACGCATCACATCTCAGGCCGAGCCATCGCTCTAGCTGAATCGACAAAATGCCAAATATCGGATCTTTCCTTGTCACAGTGGAAAGACCTCTCCCCTCACTTCTCGGAAGACGTCATGCCGGTATTTGATTTCGAGGCGAGCGTGGAGAAGCGGAATGCTATCGGTGGACCTAGTCGGGCGATGATTCAGCGTCAAGTCAACATCGCATGGAAGCGGATTGCGGGGAGCGAGCAGTCATGAGATATAGACCTCTAGATAATGTCGGCGTAGAAGCGATGAGCACACTCGCCGCTGGCTACACCAGCGACACCCGGAGATGGCTAAGCCACGACTGACGGGCGTACAATTGATACGGCAGCGTCGTACGTGTCAGGTCATACGTGCTGATCATGTCATCAGGAAACAGCACCTCCTCTCACTCCTCTACTCAGCTCATACCATATAGGAGGTCTCTACGAGTGAAACACTGTAACTTGGCAGACTTCATCAACGAGTTTTTGGCATGAGACTTGCATTGTTAGAAGCCGGATGAAGAAGCCTTCCAGCTATTCGCTTTCGAGTACCCCCGCACTGACTTCTTCCTACTGCAAATCCTACTCATCGCCAATCACTGCAGCCCACATTGACGCATTTCGCAAGATCACGCTAAAGGCAACACAGCAAATATGTCGAAGAGCAGACAGTCATGGTGTGGGAAACAGCTCATCGTCAGTTGATTCACAGACTCAGACCCGAATCGTCGTGGACCTCACGCCTGGCGCATTCTACCTTCCGGTTCGTCCCCTCCTATCTCAATCCCTGTGCCTCTTGCTTTGATGCGATAATCAGCCGCAACACCAAGGTGACGCAACTTCGACAAACAATTAGTCTGCTGGCTCTTCCAAGTCCAACGCGGGGAGCGAGACGAAGGACCAGCGAAGCATCGAACTCCAGTCGCTCAAGCCGACTTCCAAAGCTGACTCAAGCTCACGTCGGGGTGCCAATACCAGTACCAGTGAGACGAGGTAGATGTGACGATTTTCTTGGACTTTGATGAGGTTGGGAGCTATAGGTATGATCGGACAGTACGACATGTGATGGATTCATGATTTCTTGGAGAGTCAGTGTGTTGTAATGCCGGCTACCAGGTTCAATGAACCAATATCACCGAGTGAGGTACATAACATGATGGAAGTAGACATGAAGTATAACGTTATATCAACTCAGTGTGGTATGAACTTGTCTTTAACGTCCATCTTGTCTTCACCCGACCATCCGCTTTCACGGATGCAAGACCATATTATGAGTTCAAAAGCACGACCACTGAACCTAACCGACACGAGAATCATTGGTTTTATTATCATCACATTGTCCGTTTCGCAACTGATCGATCGTTTGACACAGGATTTGCTTTAAGAGCTCGAAGCGGTGCCCGAGACGGGGATCGGGGCGCTGAAGTCGTATACCTTGGGGTCATGGGTGTGATTAGGGTCGACGACACCGAATTGACTAGGGTCGAGCACGTTGATCAGCAAGGTGCTTCCATCTTTTGAAAAGAGTAAGGAGGTAAAGAAGGAGAGGGAGAAAAGAGACGGGAGACGGGAGAAGGGATAAGGGAACGGGAGAAGAGAGACGGGAGATGGGAGAAGGGATAAGGGAACGGGAGAAGAGGAAGATGCTCACATCGTGGTACCGCTTGGGTACGTTGAGCATGATCCTGGTGTGAAGACGTAGCTCGTCTCGGATTGGCTGTGGAAGAGGAAGGTCGGCTACAACGGGTCGATCCCGATCAGCTTCGCTCCAGTCATTTACTCATTGGAGATGGTGTGAGAAGGTGGAGACGGATCACTCACGTGGACGGTCGCACCATTGGTCTGGACGATGGTGAAGAGCGAGTAAGTCCCACTCCCGCCTGACCAACCGAGGTTCTCCCCAACGCCAAACTGGTCAGACCCTTCACCGCATGTGATCTGGCTTGGGAAGTTTCCAAATGTCACGTCGGGATATGGAGCGCGTGGTTCGATAGGTGTGGCGGAAGCGATGGCGAGGAAGGGAATGGCAGCGATGGCGAGTAAAGAAGTGAGCATAGTGGAGATATACGGTTCTTAAGCGGTGAAGTGACTAGTTGGTATATGTAAAGTATAAAGGTAGAAGTCGCTTTGTTGGATGAAGGAACAATTTCGACCAGAGGGCGACCGGGTACTTATACATTGATCGAGACCCATTGTATTCTTGATGACCGAAAGGAATGAACCATGAGAACGTTCCGAGCTACCGGATCCCGGACTCAGATAATAACTTTAATTAGCCCAAAAGACGCCTTTTTGGCGTTACGCCGACTCGACCGATCATAATCTTATTGTGTTTTGCACCGCCTTAGGGCCTGTCTGGTAACTCCGACGCTTTCTAACCCTTCCCATAGGATTTGTAGCTGTGAGCACACGGTGTGTGCAGGTTATCCTATAGGAATCTTCCCGGGCATCTGGTTGCATAGGAATGATCCTGCAGGGAAGCTGAATTGATTGCGTAAGATTCGTGCCTGAACTTTCAGCTCCACTTCGTTCAAGTTGGATGAACTATCCCACTTCATATCCATCGTTCTCCAGGTTTACTCTGATATCAATGCTGCAGACGCCTTTCAGCAATGCACACGACCCCAATCAACATCCTGTCAGCGCGGTAAACCGATTTGATCTTTCAAACCCTCACTCTCGACGATTCATTCAAGCCCTTCCTCTCGTCAACAAGATCATCATTCATCGCGTCCTTACTGCTTATGCAAGCCGTCTGCTGAAAGCACAGAATACATGATTCGAGGAATGATGGGTGAATCAAGATCGAAGAGTGGTACCAGCGCCATCCAGGTGCAATGCACAGCCATTTGGGCGTTCTCCCTTCGACCTTCAAGCTTGTCTTGTACGATCTTCAACTCTGGGCGGTTTAGCTCCAACACGCTATATCTCAACTCGGGTTCAGCTTGCTATCTTCCTCTACATCTGTAAGGAGGGTCTGGGAGTACGTCATGCGGGAGAAGCGTTCCAGAGAAGCTTGGATACGGTCTCAAAGTGGGTGATCCCTTTCATACCTATGCTAACGCTTAGTTCATTCAAAGCTGTCGTCCGAGCCTTCACATGCCCTACCTACTACTACCACTGGGTCCGCATGCCTACATACTCCATCCCACATCCCACCAACCTCCTCCAGGACACACGCTTCAATCCTTGGTTCCAAGACTGTATGGGCGCTATGGACGGTACTTTCATTCCCGTCAATATTGGGCCTGAACACCATCCCCGTTACCGAACTAGGAAGAAGACCCTG
>JAABUH010000702.1_pt1 | contig 44465 bp, 40 predicted proteins | sample 5559121 | NCBI WGS metagenome assembly JAABUH01 (sample SAMN10711871, study PRJNA513364) | rock metagenome | isolation source: Antarctica rocks | place: Antarctica: Victoria Land, Battleship Promontory nord | collected 2015-12-28
ACAACACTGGCAACAGAATGAGGAGACGCTAGAATGGATCAAAAATCGTCATTTGTTAGACTGGCCACCTTCTGTCGACGACGATATAGCTCTAAATGCCGAATCAAGACTGAAGCTCGATTTCGATCGTCTTTTAAGGGAATGTAAACGGCTTCAGAAACGATGCGAAGAAGGGATTTCTCTCGCCGCGTCACGCAATGCTTACGGAAAAAATGAAGTGACGAACTCCGAAAAACATATAGGCAGAAGGAGAAGTCAGTTATTGGCACCATCGGCCTTTGTTTTGGGTTTGTTGTTGTCTTGGTATTGTTCTCGTCAGTGTAAGCCCCCAGGCTGAAGCTTCGTTACAAAAGGCTGGATAAGATGTGATGACGAGCTAGGTAGACCTGTGCGGCCATTATCATATCTCAGCCGGTCGTCCATCCCTATCTGGGCAAGTCCTATAGCTCAGTTGAAAAGATGCCTATCGGGAAGCATAGAAAGCCGCAGCGACATGGTATCAGGCATTGCCGCAACATCGGTAAGTATGTTTCCATGGACAGAGGAGGATTTCTCTTCCTGACTTTTGAGATTGACTTTCGTACGCGGACGTGCTACCCTATCCTCAAAGTAACAGCTGCAATCCCTTAATCCCGGAAGCGTTAGCGATTTGGTTTCAGAGCCTGCCGAACACATCGGTCCGGCCATACGTTGACTCTTTCTCTCTTGCCTGAATTAGTCTCTCTGCGCAAAGGACCCTCTTTTTGTCAAGCTGAAAGGGGCCCCCACAGTAACATTGTGGATAGCATTAGCAAACAAAACTATATTGCTGGTACGAGCAGTGTGGGAGTAGACAGTCGAGAGCGTTGCAGATGTTTGCAAGTCATTGGTAGCCTGCGAGTACTTTCTACAGCAATAACAGTTCAAAGACGGGTTCAGCAAGACAGAGCATCGAATGCGATGAAATTCCAAAACATCATTACACCGTATAATTATTGCATATTCAATTACGATTGGAATTTCCATGACTGTCTTCAAGCCTTCCACAACGAACAACCCTGTGAAGGAAAAAAGCTTCAATTGATAACCAGATTCTCTTCTCAATCAAGCCGAGGATCCAACTACATTAATGTTCTCGCCGTCAGGCCTGCCCGAAAATCAAAGCAAAAATATTTAAGAGGAGCTCCCCTAAATTTGCTGGGAGCGAGTAAAAGCTGCTCACATACCTTCGTAGATAGATATCCTTCCGCTTTTGCTTCCAAAACCAGCACGAATTGGGTTTCCAACCCCAAGTCCCCCTTTATTTCTTCAAAGTGTTCGCCAAATCCGCCAGCGCCTCCTTCCTCTTAAACCTTGCATCTGCATCGGAAGAAAAGTGTGCAGACCATTGCACGAAAGTCGAGAACTCGTGAGGGCCAGATGTGACGGGGTAGAGTCGTATGGTTGAGATGACGCTGGAATAGGTGAGGGCTGGTGTAGAGGCGATGACGGCGTAGGTTATGTAGTGGTCAATTGTCTATCAAGAGCAGCGGTCAGTCACTATTCTATTACTACTAGACAGAGTTCAAAGTAGAGAATAACAGCAGAGCTGCGGTCGTGGGGTGAAGCCACGCACCTCGAGGGCTCACGGAACAGTATTGGTCCGCACTTCGAGGGTCCACGGAACAGTATTAGTCCGCCCGCACCTTCAGGGTCCACGGAACATTATTGGTCCGGGGATTTTGGCTACTAAAGTAGTTTGTTGGAAGTAAGGTAAGGTAGGTAGGGGAGCGTGGGGAGATGGTGCCTTCATAGGGCTGGTAGGGCTGGGGCCCGCTATTTCACCTTCCACCTCCTACTCTATCCGTACCCCGCACTAAGTAAGCGAAGAATGAGCTTAGTGCGGGGTACGGATAGGTAGCCTCCTAACAGCAACAACCAAAATAGTTGAGACATACAGTATATTCAATGCTTCATATGTGGTCTATTAAATGCTTCATATGTAGTACCTTATATGTGACCTATTCAGTAATTCGCACAAGAGGCACTAGAGTCTGGATAGACTACTCACTACATATGAAGTACTGTATAGGTCACATATGAAGCACTGAATAGGCCACATATGGGGCACTGCATATATCACATATGAAGTATTGAATATACTACATATGAAGCACTGCATATACTACGTATGAAGCATCGAAAGGGCAGTGAGGTTGATTTTACAACTCTGGTTCTTATTTATACTTGGAGCGAAAGTGCGGGGTACGTAGAATAAGGTTGGAAGCTTACCTACTATTTCCTCCGGAAGCCACCCGTATCTCAGAGATGTTGTCATCCTCAGCCTCAAACCCGTCGATTCTTAACGCTTGCTCTCGTGGATTAATCCTTTGGGTGTGAGCTTTATCGATTTGCCGCAAGCCTTTCAGGACAACACATCCTCAGGTACCTGTGTTGAGATGTGTGTGGTGTGTGTGGAGTACTGGCCACTTGTCCAAAGCCGCCGTCGATTGCTCAAAAAGGTCCCGGGCGAATAACCAGGAATTTTGGCTGGGATCTCGACCCATTCGGATCTCAAGAGCTTATCATCAGCAGCTGCTGTGTAGACTCACGCTGCCAAAAATGGATGCGTTCCCAACATGCACTCAACCGAGCAACTTGGGTCCTAGCTCAGATCTAGCGTCTGTGGGCTTTGCATCTTCTGCGCAAAACGCGGGGACCTCTGGCCGCAAACAAGCTTGTGCTTATTGCCGACAGCGGAAAAGGAAGTGTGATGTAAGCTTTCGATATCTCTCTGGATCATGGAATACCTTGATTGCTTTGCTAATCCATTTCTCCATCAAGGGAAGAATTCCCAACTGCTCAACCTGCATCAAGAACAGAGTAAGATGCTCTTATATTCTACCCACAGCTCCATCAAATGCTGGCGAGAATCAGGTGGGAGCGCCTGGGCATGGGAATACGCCAGCCAGCGACCCTGAACATCTACCCATTGCCTCGTCGGCAGCAACGTTATCCGGACTCTTTCCTATGAACCCGGAAGCCGCTTTTTGGAACCCGTCTACAACTATGGCCTGGGATGCCGGTGTTATGCACAATTTCCTACCGCAGCATTCTGTCCTTCCGTCTAGCAATCTACAGAACGAGGCTTCGCTACAACCGTCGCAGCTGCTTCAATATCCGCCGAGTACACCGAACTACATCGAAGGGATTCAGACCACCTTCCAGATGCAAAAAAATTCACATCCTGGCGAACCTGCTAGAGGTGCAGTAAACTCTATATTCGGCCGCGGTTCCCTGGGACGAAACGTCTCCTCGGGCACTCAATTAAGAGAAGACAGCTTCTCAAATTCTAAGGCTGCCATTCAAATTGATGATTTATCTCAGGTTCAACCTACCGCCTGAAATCTCGTCCTCTAATGGTGAAAATATGGTGAGTCCACAGGTAAGAGCACGACATTCCTCCAATATCTCGAACTCTTTAGAACCACGGAGTCCATCCTCCGAATTAGATCGAACATCGGAAACTTGCACAGTATCCCTCCAGAAAACTGCACGCCTAGCAGAATCGGAAGATTTACTGCCATCGGTCTCGCACATTTTGGAATTGCTTGATATATTCTTTAATTACTATCATAACTATTTACCATGCATCCATCGGAAAACCCTTACGGAACGCGTCAAAAGCAGACTGGAATCGGCTCAGTCCTCTCCACTTCTATGGGCTGTTCTAGCCGTGGCTGCGCCTGCACATCCTAACCTGCACCTACAGGCCCTTCAAAGTCGCTGGCTTGCTAAGGCAAGATCGACTTTTGACACAAACCTCAATAGTAGCACTTTCCCAACCCAGTCCTTGCAAGCGGCAGTATTCATCATCTTTCAGGCGTATATTTCTGCCGATCTAACTGATGCATGGTTCTTCCTCGGAAAATCCTGTAGACTTGCTAATCTGCTTGGAATTGACAGGGTTGATTGCACTCGTAGCGAACGTCTCATCTCTCTGGCACCTCGACCGCGTGATGCTATCGAAACAGAGGAACAGCGGAAGACGATATGGGCTTTATTCTTTCTTGATAGATCCCTTTCCTGCCTTGCCGGCTTTTCCTTGGCAATAGATGATCGAAACTACCAGGTCAACTTTCCACTTGAGGACGAATTGTTCCAAAATTCAACATGTAATGTGAGTATTTATGGTAACCCCAATTAGTGTCCAGTATTTTATCAATCACTAAGCACATAAAGTAAATGTATTTCTGAGTTTTAAGTCCTACTCTCCCCATTTAACCTGATGTCTTGTTTCCTTAGAGGAGAACTAATAATTCCTAGGAATATCTGTCTGAAATCGCTGGGGAACCATTCACGACGGACATGACCGTTCTACTAAGCCCTGCGGTGTTACAGAGCATGACTTCTCGGCCATCTATGGCTCATATATTCAGAGCATCTGTATTGCTCGGCCAGATCATGGTCCTTCACAATCATTTACACCTGTCTCGGAACCCTAAAGAATACCGAGCTGAACTTGCAAAGCTCGAGAATGGAATGAGCCTGTTCTGTTTTGCTTTGTCCAGAGGATCAACCCACGGGCGAGAAACGACTTCAAAGGAGCTGCAGTTGTATAGTTGGCTCAACACACTCGTACAAATATGCAACATTCTCTTGCATCATCCGACTACCGCAGACAATCCACCAATTCTGTTACAACCGCCCAAGGATGCTGGGGACAATTCTGGCTTTCCCTACTGTCTTGATGCCATGCGCCACATCCTCGATACTCTCAGGAACTTAGCTAAACGATCCAGCGATGCTGTTTCCAACCCATTTTTGGTGACGGCTTATTTTCTATGCTGCCGTTTTCTCTCTATTAGCTGGCACGAGCACAGAAACCAATCTGATCGTGAGGATATCGATTTTGTCCTGATGCTTGTGGACCGTGTTGGAGAAAAATGGCCTCCATTGGCCAAAAAGTTCCGTAAAGGTATCATGCGGGATCTAGCGAAAAATCCCGAGGAAGCAAGACGGATGCGAGTAGGCACTGGAAGCTATCTTGATGTTGAGTGCTCTTAGACACCTGTTATTTCAGTTTTGCGCCAAAAAGCTTTTTATTTGCACCACAACGGCTAAAACTCTTAAGACCGATTAGAAATTGAAAGATTTAAGACCAGCATTAAATACACAACTAAAGAAGACGTCCGCAGCGCCAGTGCTGATTTCCAAGTCAGCAGCTGACGCTGCAATTTTCTCCGATGTTTTGCTTCGAAGTTTGGAAGGACGGCTCTGAGGAAAGACATGGTTAGACTAAGGTTACATGGTCATACAGCTCTGGCCAAAAAGTTTTATTTTTTCTAAATGAGCGTTCTTCTCTCTATTGTGTCTCAGATATTATCGGACTTCGCAAATGAGAAATATGATATGTTCTAGATGGAGACAGATCGGTATTTGCTTCGATCAAAAGTAGTTTGCGTCCACCATATTTGCAGAAATGCTCTCTTTGATATCCAACTCCTCAAGCATCTCACACGCATTCACAATCTGCTTCTCAGTCGATCTAATCTGTCATATGAATTAGGTTCAATTGTCAACAGTAAGTGGCAGGCAGATTGTCTTGACGTACATGCTCCTTGAAGAACAGATTGAAGTGGTGACCGGGAATATCAAGAACAGCTTTGATCAAATCCGAGCCAAAATGTTCCCAACCAAGAAGGTCGCAATGCCAGGCAACATCAACTCTATAAAGTGTATTAGGGTTGTCAACCTTAGATACTAGCACGTAGCCTTGACATCGAAGGAGAATAGTTGGTGGCATTAACAAGACTCCTACATTATACCCTTTAGGCGGAGTTCTATGTGTCATAATACTCGCTACTAGAGCCGTCGCCTGAATCGGTCGTGATGGTCTCTGAGGAAGGCATACATTGAGAATTGTCGTGCCTGTTGGTGAACACGTTTTTCAGTCTGCGTTTTGGATCCACGGGAGAAGAGAAAGGGCGCTGTGGCCAAGACGGCATAATCCACTCCTCGACCATCTTCGATAAGTCTTTCAACATATTGGAGACAAGTAGCCTGATTTCCGGTTTACAGTGGTCGGAGAATATGGGAGCATGAGACACAACGTTATAGATCTGGCTCTTCAAGGCTCCGGGGAAAATGCTATCTATCATGACCAGACCAACGACGGTAACATCCGCTGAATCGCGGAGAACGCTCGCGATCTTAAGAGAGAGAAGACCTCCAAGCGACCAACTTTCCTTGAGTGTGAGCCATAATAACTTCTGGACGTTGTGAGGATAAATAAGACAACCTCCCAAGAGCACCTTCCCCGCTGTTATGACAGTACGGATCAGGTCCGCGTAGACCCTGCCCATGGTAGTAACTCCACCTGCCCAGCTTTGGCCGGAGTAGAAACGTGGATTGTGTATGGTATAGACGATGCGCTTAAGGGAGCCCAGGCAATGAATGGTAAGAGAATGTGGTTCCACCGCCATCGTGGATGAGAACTAACGATACGGCCTCTTGCCTGGATAGGGGAGCGACCTGTGCTAGAAATAGATTTCTCTGCATTCAGCAAGCAACATCTATTAAGATAGATGACTAGGTACTGAAAACACATGAACATGAGTGTTTTTGAAACGAGAGAAGTTGGACTGCTAAGGAATACTCGTAAACAATGCATAGCTGGATACAAGGACCTCGATGGAGTAAATGTCAAGACGGGAAAGAAATATCACAGCCGCCAGGATGTGGCTCGAAATGAGGCCTCCACACTCACTTTCTTCAGAACTATGAAAACAACGGGGGGTTCCCTACAAAGAGTACTTGGCTACTTTCTACCTAGCGGCGGGCTGTCCATGCTAGTGGCGGGATGGCCCTGCTAGCGGCGGGCTGTCCCTCTAGCGGCGGATTTCTTTGCGGGGAGCCTAGCCTATCTTAGTCCCATGATGATGTTGTATGTTTTGATAATGGTTGATAATGGTTACAGGAAAGATCGGAAAAGAGATTGATCCGGTGCCACCGGGCGTGGACCGTTATCACCCTGTGTGCTTGGTAAACGCTGAAGCCCGTTGTCCCAGCTATCTTATTACCTTCCCCTTCAGCAGAATGCCCGTTTCTCGAACACATGCACGTATAATTTCTTCTTTGCTATCAACCTCGAGTCGCCTCAAAAGTAATACCAGTCATGCCTGGCTCTTCGAGTGGTGAGCAGACACCGTTTGATTCTACGAAACACGAAGGGGACTCTTCTGCTATGACGGACATCGGCCTCCAACGGGAGAAAGAAAGCGACAATGATAATTTGGACGAGGTAGAGCCCATTTCGCCGCGGAAGATCCATGGAGTATCAGTACGTGTATCTCCTCGCGCTTGATCAAACCACTGAGTATGCTGACGGCAATATCAGTGGGTCCTTGTTATTGTGGCCACGCTTTCCAGCATTCTACTCTACGCGCTCGATAATACTATTGTTGCTAATATTATACCGGTATGATGGTCCACTTTTGAGGACGAAGTATGGGTGATAACAGTCTACAAGTCTATCGTCGACCGTCTTGGCCACGTAGAGCAATTAGCGTGGCTCTCTGTTGGGTGAGCTGGATGGTAACCGTAATCTCGATACAGTCCAGTGAGCTAATGTGTGAGGTAGATTCATGATAGGTGGTCTTAGCGTCGCCCTTCCAGTCGGCAGACTTTATGGGCTTTTTGACGCAAAATGGCTTTATGTCATCTCCATTGTTCTCTTCATGGGTGGCTCTGCCCTGTGCGGCGGCGCGCCTAACATGGCTGCCTTGATCGTTGGACGAGTCATTGCTGGCGCTGGTGGTAATGGCATGTACGTCGGAGTCGTCACCTTACTCTCCGTCAATACAACAGAGAAAGAGAGACCTATGTATCTCGGCTTAATGTGAGTTTGAACATCAACTCGAATCGTGGTTTTGTCTATACTGACTGGAACTTAGTGGCCTCGTGTACGGAATAGGTACGCTTCAAGATATGTCATAATAATTCCAAGGACTACATCTGCTGCAATACTTCTTGTACGGTCTTGTTACGCTTTACTGACAATGTTGATAGGGACAGTCATTGGGCCAATTATCGGAGGCGCTTTTGCGGATTCGCGTGCTACTTGGCGTTGGGGTTTCTATATAAATCTTGTGGTTGGTGGTGTCTTCACTCCGGTCTACTTCCTTCTCCTGCCGTCCTTCGACCCCCGACCCAATACCAAAATGTCCACTCGGTTCCGGGACTTCGACTACCTAGGTGCCGTTCTCCAAGTAGGCTTCTTCGTATCTCTGCTCATGGCCATCAACTTCGGCGGAACACTCTATGCCTGGAATATCGCCCAAACCATCGCTTTGTTCGTCGTTGCTGGAGTAGTGCTTATCGTGTTTGCTCTGCAGCAGACCTTTACAGTGCTTACACACGCCAATGGTCGGATGTTCCCAATCCACTTCCTCAAGATGAAGGAGCCAGTCTTGCTGTTCATACTCATGGCTGCGAACAATGCAGGAGCTTTCGTGCTCATGTACTACATTCCGCTATACTTCCAATTCACCCGTGGAATTGGTTCGCTGAATTCAGGCGTGAGGCTTCTTGCACTCATTGTCATGGTTACAGTCACTATTATGGCCAATGGTGCTGTTATTTCCAAGACTGGATACTACCAACCGTGGTACATTGTTGGAAGCGCCCTCATATTGATTGGTGGAGTTCTAATGTGTAAGTCAAAGGTGTAAACCGCCATGCGCTTTCAAACATTGTAGAAGCTAAATGATCTGCTTTCCTGACAGCTCGGATTACCGTTACAACCCACGCTGCAAATGTTTATGGCTACGAAGTTTTGCTTGGCGTAGGCGTCGGAGCTTACCTCCAGGCCGGCTACGCCGTGATCCAGGGCGTGCTCGATCCCTCGCATATGTCCTACGGCGTCACGTTCATGTTGCTCGGTTAGTAATCCGTCTCGGCTGTCCCTTTAGGCCTTAAATGCTAATCTATTGCGTAGGTCAACTCCTTGGTATCGCCCTCTCGCTCTCCATCTCCGGTGCCGCATTCGTCAACACCGCAATAAACGGCCTCCAGAAAATCCTCCCCAACGTACCCCGCCAAAAGCTTCAAGCGGCGATTTCAGGCACGAGCGGAGGGTTCTTTGAGACACTCGATCCTGCGACGAAGGCTATGACCTTGGATGTGATTATGGGCTCTTTGCAGAAAACGTGGGGCGATCTGGACATTTTCCTTTTTCGAAAATACAAGTGGGCTAACTGGATTAGATTCACTCTTGTCTACGTCGCTGGTGCGGTAGGCTTGGTGGCTTCTCTATTCCTTTCGGTAAGTCATCTTTTAATTCACCATTGGCACATGGTTTGCTGACTCTGATGTCTCAATTGTAGAGAAAGAAATTGAACCTGAGACCTGCTGCTGAGAGGTAGGTCGGAAGTGAAGATGCAGCTTACAGCTCGTGACACGAAGAAGGATTGGTCTGACAACGTGTGGAGTGGCACACTAGAATTTACTTTTAGACTGTTGGATTGAGAAGAAGAAAAATACTTGGAATTGTTGTACGAGTGCACGTTATCCCAACAGCTGTATGGGAACGTTCGGTTTAAATATGCTCGTTCCTGGGGAAAAAATCTGTGACGATCGTCAATGCGAAAGAAGTATTGATATTTCTAATTACCTCTGCCAAACAGGCGAGGATTCCTAATCTTTGCTATCGCTTCATCTTTTGAGGCACATCTTTAGCCTAATAAATTTCATTTAAGGAAAGTGAAAAGGTTTGCTAGGTCATTACACATGCTGAGTAGCATTTGTTGCCATTGTTACTAGAAATTTTCTAATTCGGAGCCTCACTTCAACAGCCTACCACCATCACTCGATATCATCGCCCCGGTTGTAAAACCATCCCTCATGAAATAAAGGTACGCCTCCGCCAGATTCTCCGGCGTCCCCACCTCTCCAACCAAAGTCCCATCACTAAACCCTTGCAACACCCCCGGCAACTTGTCCTCTGGAATTTCGTTGAACAATTCCGTATGCACCGCCCCGGGGCTCACCATGTTGACCCTCGTCGGCGCAAGATCCACCGCCAGGCCCCTCGTGATTCCCTCGATACCAGAACCCCAGGCTGCGATGAGCGTTCAGCCTTTGTTGGGTCGGTGCGACATGGTGCCTCCTGTCAGCGTGATCGAGGACTTGGGCCCGGGCGCGAGGTATTTGGGCGCGAGTTTGGCGAGGATGAGCGGACCGAGGAAGCGCACGTTGCCCGAGCGATGGATTTCTTGGACCGTGGCTTCCGAGACGGGGACGATTTTGAGGGGGTCGCCGGCTGTGAAGACGATGTGGTCGATTTTGGAGCTTGCAGCTGCGAATTTGAGAAGGGTATCGAGGTTGGACTCGAGGGATTGGGGCTGCGAGAGGTCGCACGTTAGGCCATTGAGGCGGGAGTGCTTGTCTGGGTAGGCGGACTGGAGGCGCGAGAGGGCGGTGTCGAGTTTTGGCTGTTTGGAGCCGGAGATGGTGACGTGGGCGCCGTGTTCGAGGGCTGCTTCGGCGACGCAGAAGCCGATACCGGATGTTCCTCCGAGGACTAAGATGCGGGAACTTTGAAGTTTGGAGGTATATTTGTTGGAGGAGGAGGAGGTGGTGGTGGTGGTGGTGGTGGCCATTCTTAGGGAAGGTGTAAAGGGAGCCCCGAGAAGATACAATGTAGGTGTATTGATTGCTGAGAGGCGATGACGACGAGAGTGTGTAAATGCAAAGATGATTGCCATCCGGCGGCCAGCACTGAGCAAATGCTTACACGAGCATGGAGCACTCGGTCTCAAGACGATATGTCCGAGATGGACTTATGGTAGAGGAATCCCGATGGTCGATTAATTGCTCCGAATGGATTTGTCAAAGACCGACACCTAAGTCCGAGGGGTGGAATTGACTTCAGCCACCCCGCCATCTCCCCGTACGCCCCGCTAGCGTGTCCGCCATCCCGCCCGCCGCTAAAGTTAGCCTTGTTTTAAGCCTTACGTTGAATCTTCGCACAGTGTTTTTACACGCCACCGGCCAACATATTCACCGAGACTCCCATGGAGATGGCTGTGTGCAGTGTGCCGTCGTTGGCCTCATTCGCGTATCAAATACGTCAACTTCTTACTGAGACAATCCAAATTCATCTCTTCTTGTCTCTCTCAAGTCTTGCCAGCCGAAAAGATGACGCCATTTCCTTTGACGCTTTTTCAAGCCTTTGAGCTTCTAAGTGTTTCAAGCTTCTCGACTCTGGCAATAGTTGCCATATACCCTTTCATACGTAATTATTTTTATGGAAAACATGACATGAGCTATCCTATATTAGGCGATAAAGAAAGCACGAATCTTAGAGAAATCGTTGAGAAGCAATGGAGTAAAGTTCGTCCTCAATATCCCATTTTCTATATGTTCCGTGTCTCGACTAACACTGTTGCCGGTAGGACAAGGAGCAGAAATATATACTTCAACTGCCTTTCCGCAAATTGCATGTACTTCCCAATCATTATGTCAATGACTATGCATGGAAGCCAGAACATGAAATATGTGAGCAAATTCTTGAACGAGTTTGCGGAACAAAACCATTCCTCGGCGAGGATTGCAAACTCTGTCTGACAGGTGTTAAATAGCCTCAAACATAGACCTCCGCGAACGACTCCTAGGAGGATGGACTCTTTTGGGATCAATGACACCCGAAACGCCGGGTGACCGTACCCACAGTGCTATCACCTTCATTAAAGGAGAAATGACCAAGAACATGGGCCCCTTCCTCTACGGTGTGCATGAGGAGGTGAAGGCCTCCATCGATCAACACATAGGTGGATGTTCGGAATGGACTCCTTTGAGCGCTTACAGGCTTGGTGTGAGCTTCAACCTACGGATCTTTGAACGCGTCTTTGTTGGTCTAGATCTGTGCCGTAACAATCAATGGAACGAAGCTTGCATGGGCTACTCCACAAGCGCCATCGCAACGGCAGCGGCATTAATGAAATATCCGTGGTGGCAGCGACCTTTAGTTGCTCCTTTTTTGCAAGAGACAAGCAGCTTGAAAACACATATTGATGCTCTTGAAAGTTTCTTACGTCCCATTTTGAGGGCACGCTTAGAGGCACTGCAAAAACCGGATTTCAAGAGGCCCAACGATTTTATTCAATGTTGGGTTGAAAATGTTCGGGAGAAGCGCGCAGATACATATGCCCTGACAACAGCACTTATCCAACTCAACATTGCCGGCATACAAAGCACGGGTATGGTTTTGATGCAAGCACTTTTCGATCTTGCTAGCCGATCCGAGTATCTAACACCACTTCGTGAGGAGCTCGTCCAAGTCATGGCCGACGAAGGTGGAGAAAACCTCAGCCCCAAATCTTTGGCCAAGTTGTGGAAGATGGACAGCTTTCTTAAAGAATCCCAGCGGCACATTGCCCAAAATATTCTTTCCATCTATCGCAAAGTCATGTCGCCCTTGACCCTGCAAGACGGCACCGTTCTTCCCGCTGGCTCCTACGTCTGCATTCCCTCCATCGATCCAGAAGCGGATCAATCCACCCTCTCGCGGGATTTTGATGGCTTCCGGTGGGCGAAGCTACGCCAGGTCCGGGGGAACGAGAACAAGTATCTTAACGTGACCACAGGGTAAGTGAGGCAGCTCCCAATCCGCGAGAGGAGCTAAAGAACGTGGCAGACCCGAGTCCCTCGAGTTCGGCCACGGCTCCCACGCTTGTCCGGGCCGTTTCTTCGCAACCAACGTTCTTAAAGCTTCCCTGGCGCCGATCTTGCTAAAGTACGATCTCAAACTCCGGGATGGAGAAAGCAGACCGGTGCCGAAGTACAATCGGATCTTGGTCTTGACGCCCGATAAGGAGAGGGCGGTGGAGTTTCGGAAGAGGCGGAGTTGAGGGACTGAGAATGAGTTTTAGGGGATGCATTGTGCTGGGCTTGGATGATAGAAACGACAGCGATAGTGCGGGTAGGAGATGGTGAGCCGCTACAAAAGAGTCGGGGCTTTCAGTTGTGGTCATCAAACTACGCGGAAGAGATTCGTAGGTTTAGTGCAGCGCAGCCGTCAGGATCGGCTTCAATCGTTTGCCCCTCATAGACCTTGCCTGTATGTAGTCTATCCGCTTTAGTCGATCTTGTGAGAGGTATCGGATTGTGATGTCGACCTACTTTATAGAGAGTTTTACCACCGTCAATGCTTTAGGTGTCGCAAATTAAAATCATCGACACAGTATCACGACACATATGCAATTGAATCCCCTCATTTCAAATCCAATTGACGCTATAATTTTCTAAACATACTCTTCTAATAAGTCTATAGTTAAAACCCCCCACCCCCCCCGGTTTTTAGAAGAACGAGGAAAAATGAGATACAGGCTTCGGTCATAAAATTCGATACTGAAATCTAATATTCAAAGATGTTTTTCCCAACTGCAAAATCACAAGACCAACCCCTTCCATTTCCGCCAGCCAGCCAGCTCCTCAATCCAACTCTCAAATCCTCTAAAACCCTCTAAAACCCTGCATCACCAACCACAAGCCTCAACAACATCTCCCTTCCCACGACCGGCGGCACAATCCCTTTCTCCGCCCTCAAAAGTTCCAACGTCTCCCTCGCCTGCAGCCCAAACGGTACCCACCCCGCCTCGCACCACTTCTCCAAAACCTCCGCCTGCATCGTCATCTCCGCATCTCCCCTCGCCCGCAGCGCCTCAAACCAGTCTTCCGGCCTCACTGTCCTCATTTTCTCACCGGCATGAGACGTCTCTAGCAGCGCTGCCAACTCCGTATAAGGCACATGCTTGTCCGAGACCAGATGGTAGATTTTCGCCTGCCCGGTCGGGGGCGCCGGCCGCTGTGACAGAAACAGAATGCTCTCGACAAGGAAATCGGCCGTGATCCAGCTCATGCCGCCGCCGCGAGCGCTGCTGAAATCGGGCACTAGGCCGATCTGCAGACTGCCCTCGAGGATACGGCGATTGATATCCGTGCGGGCGAGGGAAACGCCAGAACCCGGGGAACCGCCGCACATGCACGAGCGGTAAATAGTCACCGGGAGACCGCGGCGACCAGCTTGGTACAGCAGCGCTTCACACGCCCAGCGGGCTTTCAAATAGCCCAGTGTGCCGTCGGCGCCGGGTTTCATGTTTGTCATTTCGACCTCGGTGGTTAACCATTCCGCGCTTGATAGTTCTGTTTTGGTCCAGGCTTGGAGGTGCGGTACGCCCCAAGTAGAGAGGTAATGGATTGCTTTGATTTTATTGACGTTGCCGAAGGCCAGGGAGATGAGGAACTGGAGGGATCCGACGTTACTGGCGCGAAGGCTATCGTAGCGCTTGAGGAGAGAAACTTCGGAGTCTAGCTGGTAGATTGCGTCGACTTCTCTGTCAAGGACCGAGATTTGTTCCTCTGTTAGGCCGAGGGTTGGATGGGACAAGCTGCCCTTGTATACTACTAATCGGTTGAAGGCCCTGGGCTCGATACTTTCGAAAAGACACCAATTCTCCAGTGTGGATATGACCGCAGAGAGTGCTTTTTCTTGGTTGCTAGCCTCGGTTGCAATACAATAGATCTTTATGTCGGTTGTCGATAGAACGTGGTGGATCAGATGGGCTCCAGCCATAGTAAAAGCTCCTGTGATGGCGATGACAGAGGCGGGCCGAAAGCTGTTCGTATCCACGAACTGACCCAATCCTTCAGGGAGCGATCCTTCCTTCTCCCAATCAAGGAACGGTTCTTCGGAAGTGTGCCCATTTGTTGTGATATCATCAGTGCCTTTGAGACGTCCAATAGGCTTCTTTGTATTACCCAATTGCGCAACCACCAGCTCTTCCATTCCAGCAATTGTTGGGTTTGCAAACATGTCTCCGAGAGACACAAGGACATGGAATTGCTCTTTGATCCCCTCCTGAACATGAAGAAGGATCAAGGAATGGCCCCCGAGCGAAAAGAATTCATCCATAGGAGAAAGATCCGTGTCGATATGAAGAACCTTCTTCCAGACTGATGCAATCTTCGATTGAAGATCATTTAGCTGAATTGCTTCATAACCAGTACCGCTGACAGGCCCAGGCTCCGGCGAGGGTGGTGACCATTTCGAAATTGCCTTGTAATCGATCTTTCCTGATACCATTCGGGGAAGACTAGGTAGAAATACGAATGCGCTGGGAACCATGTGGATAGGAAGTGTTGCCTTGAGCCTTAGCTGAATATATAACCTCAAGGATCGCAGCATTGGGGCATCATCCGATGTTGTGGCTAAGTACGCTGCTAAGACGCCTTCCAAGTCCCCAGTCCGATGATATACCACGGTGACAAGAGAAATTCGACACATTTCCGGGTCCTCGACAGAGTTGCATGAATCGTAGATGACATTCTCGATTTCATCGAGCTCTGTTCGCATTCCACGAATTTTGACTTGGCGATCACCCCCAATGCGTCCAATGGCTTGTATGGTTCCATCGGGCATTAGACGGAAAGAGTCCCCCGTGCGGTATAATCTGTCGTTACCATCATTGGTTTCTGCCAATGAAGCAAAAGGATCTCGTCGGAATGCATATGCCGTGATATCTACTCGCTTGATATAGCCCTTGTTTACGGTCGGTCCTCCAATATAAAGCTCCCCGCCCAGACCTATCGGCACCGGGTTTTGGTTTTCGTCGAGGATATGAAACCTGGTGGGAAACAGGGGACGTTCTAAAGGTATTTCTTGCCTTTTTGCATCTTCTGGAAGTAGTCTAAGGAAGGTTAGGTCATCGTTAGGGGAGTAATGCGAGATAATACTTTGACTTACTTCCTCAGTGAGTTACAGACCGTGGTCTCAGATGGAGCATAACCATTGTAGATGCACGCGGATGGTAGCCCCAGATTATGAAAGTCTCTTACTACCCAGGGTGGAATGTGCTCTCCACCAACAACCATGCTGCATAGACTTGTCCATTCCAAAAGTTTTCTTTTGTTGGGAGCTGTGAGTAGCATCTTCAGTTGAGTGGTCGTAAAAGTGCAACTAGATATTTGCAACTCCACCAATTGATCAATCATCTTCGCCGGAGAATAACGTGCTAATGAAATTAGTCGCAGTGCACTCGAATAAAGCGTGGATCTATAGACGAACCTTCTCTAGAAGCAATGATCATCGTCGCTCCGCGCAGAATTGTGCCATAAATTGAAGGCAATGACATATCAAAAACCATTGCAGAGGAAAGGAGAATGCGGTCCTCGCTTTTGGTGGCGATGCAATTGTGGTAACCTTCCATCTGGTAGCGCAGCTGCTTATGGCCGATATATATGCCTTTGGGACGTCCAGTACTTCCACTGGTGAAGATACAACAAAAGGAGTCGGAGACGCCCTGGTCACGAGAAGGTTTCCGTGTCTGTGTGTTCTCGCTGTATGTTGCGATAGTATCGATCACATAAATCCGCGAAGACTTGACACCGCAAGTGATGAGTTGCTCTTTCAATTTGTCTGCATTGCGATCCACAAGTACACTCTCCAATTCAACATCCTCAATCATTGAGAGCATTCTTTCTTCGGGAAAGTCGGGGTCAATTGGAACATAGACACAACCAGCCAAGATAATGCCGTACATTGCGATGATCATGTCGATGCTTTGCTCGCAGCAAACCCCTACACGATCTCCAGTCTGAGCGCCATTTTCAGCCAGAAAATTTGCCACGTGATTGGTTGCAATGTTCAATTCGTGGTAGTTGAGCTCTCTCATTTCATCGATTATGGCCGTTTTTGTAGGATTTCTAAAGACAGCATTGAAAAATAGACTGGGGAAGAGGCTACGGTCTAGTTCTTTCAATGACGGCTCATGTTTGAAGCTCGGTTGTAGTATTGAAGAAATAAAGTTCTGGTCATCGGCTGGGACCAGATTAATGCTGTCAACTTTTGCAAACCCTTCAGTTGCCAGAACATTTTCCACCAAGACCCTAAACATCCTTGTCAAGTTAAGAATAGCAGACCTATCGTATAGCGAGGCGTCATAGTCAAAAGTGCAGTCAAGCATTCCATCCGTCGTCTCCTCGACATCGAGTGCAAAATCAGACTGAGACCTTGCGTTATAGTGGTCGTATTTTGTAAATTTGAAATCGTCGTAGTCACATTCAGGGAAAGATCCTTGGATTTGGTAATTGACGGTAATCTGAAAGACCGGTGCATGACTGGTGCGGCGTGGAACTCCTAGTTGTTGCAACAGATAATCAAAGGGGATGGCACGATGCTCATAAGCTTCGAGACAAGCATTGCGATATTCTTCAAGTAGACTGACGTACGAAATGTCCTTGGAGAATCTACTACGTATTGGCAGCATGTTGACTGTGAAACCTACAAGGCGATCAAATTCCGTGTGTCCGCGATCTCCATCAGCAATACCAACGACAATGTCATTATCGCCGGTTAATCGGTGAACAATAGCACTCATGGCTGAAGCCACAAACATGAAAGGCGTAACAGCGTTGGTCTTGCAGAAAGCCTTGATTGCGCTAGTCACGGAAGAGTCGACCTTTAGGGGCACAGAATCAACAGAATATTGTTTCAAAGTTGGTCTCTTAGCGGTGCGCGCTGTTGGTAATAATGAGACTGCTTCGGGTATTCCATCAAGCTGAACTTTCCAGTAATCAATATGTGGTTTTACTAGTCCTGGCCTGTCCATCCATTGCTCTTGCCAGATTGTGTAGTCAACGAACTGATACGGAACGGGCGACAACGCGGATTCAAGAGCCGTTCCTTTTGTAAGAGCTTTGTATATCGCTGTAGTCTCATCGAAGATTGTTGGGACAGAAGACCGATCCCAGGCAAGATGATGTGAAGCGAGGAAAAAGCGCATCCCGATTGGCGATCTAAGAAGCCATCCACGGACTAGCTCCCCAGCTTCAAGGGCGAAGACATGGTTCTTGGCAGTTCGAGTTATAGCCTCTATCTGACTTTGAAATGTTAATTCCGAAGCCTCGACTTCGCTAAGAGTGAACCTGGGATGTTCGATTGGAACCTGTTGTAAACCGTCCGCTGTATCAATAATTCTGGAGTGGAGTACCTCATGGCGCTGAACAAAGACGGACCAAGCTCTGGAAAAGAGTGGGACATTTATCGTTCCAGAAATATGACAAACCAGAAGGAGATTGTACACGGTTTTATCAGGAAGAAATTTGTGAAGAAACCATAGACGACTTTGGGAGTGGGATAAGGGTCGAATTTGCATCGATTTGCTTTGGTAATGGACAGGCTGCGGAATGTCGATCTCGTCACCTAGTTTAGAGTGATTTCTCACTTTATTTAGAACTCTGGAGACAAGCTCATTAATTGACCTTGATCCTAAGATATCGAAGACCGGCACATCCGTTTCAAGCTCTGTACTCCGTCAGTTTTGCGCAAGTGCTAAACAGGAAAGGACAACTAACGCTTGAAAAACCAGTATCTACAAGAAACGGCATTTAGAGAGTCTAGCCCATAAGAAGTCAAGGAAGATGCCTGATCAAGAGTAGCTATATCATAGCCTAAGACACTACTAATGCAAGCCAAGAAAGCTCGTAGTAGGACTTCGTGGGCTGCCTTTTCATCTTTTTCGTGTAGCTGCTCTCGAAGGGAAACCACTTTAGCTGCTCCCATCCTGGTAGATTTGTGATCAAGGAGGAATCCAAATTCAGGTGACTCCGTCCAGAATAATTGGTTTTGTTCTGGCCTTGACTGGACAACGCCATCCACCGTTTCAAACATCTCAAATCCTACACTTAACAGTGTTCGATCTGTATGTTGAGACTCAAAGATAGCGGCTTCCATGATTTTTGTCAGGTCGTGGGGCCCTAGACTTTGTAGTCCAGTCTGTGAGAGAGTTCTAAGTAAATCTTGATCGTTTGCCAGGACCCCGATGCCACTCATTGCACCGAGTGCGATAGCAATACCAGGGAGACCCAGAGATCTCCTATATTCTGCCATTGCGTTTTGGAAGGAATTTCCAGTGGCATAATTGGCTTGAGTCCTGTTGCCAGATATCGATGAGATGGACGAAAACATGATGAACATATCTAGATCATCGCATAGAGTTGCTTGGTGCAAATTCCAGGTACAGTCAATCTTCGTCCGCAGCACTCGATCCCACTGCGTAGGCTTCATGGTCATGAATGGTGAGTTGTCAAGTACCAAAACCATATTCAAGCATCCTCGGATGGTGCGGGTTTTCCGAACTTCAGTCAACGCTTGATCAACTGCTTTCGCATCGCCAGCGTCTACTTTGAACACCTTAATTTCCGCCCCGAGATCATGAATCGCTTGGACGGTGTTACGAGCTTCCTCCGAGGCAAGACCGCTTCGGCTGAGAGTTACGAGCTGTCTTGCGCCATTCATGACCATCCAAGTAGACAGATAACGACCAAGACCCTCTAACCCGCCAACAATCACGTATGCAGCGTCATCCCTAAACATTTGCGTCGGGATCTTGTAGTGCACTATAGGTCTTTCGACCTGCTCACAGCTTGTATGCACCAATACCGTTGAAATTGGTTCAGTCAGAGCAATTTGGAAAGCTCTTTGAAGGTCTTCAAGACCAAACACAGATATCGGACTTTGTATGCGCGGATCTTCCAGTGAGTTGGCACTAGAATACATCTGTGGCAGACCAGATGTGATATAGTCCTTTACTGATACGATTTTGCCATTGACTCGTAAGCCTTGATGACTATTGTAGGTGATTACAAAATCACTTTCACCTACCAGATCAGTACTTGGAATTACGCCAAGGTAATTGCATGTTTCCGTGACCATTTCTGCAAGAAGCCCAGGTACTTGAACATTCAGCGTCTCTGTCGGTCGAGCTCTCGCAGTTTCACATACAATAGCAAATGCCACAGTACTCGCGGCATACCGAGCGGCCGCTTCTGCTGGTGAGACGTTCTTTGGAATGCAATGCAGCCGAGAGCTGGGGACATGCAGCTTCGACCTATGTGCGCCAATTTGCCAACCGACCACTAGAGTTCCAGGTTCGTATGAAGAATCTCCAGAAGATAAGACTCTGCCAGCGAAGAATTGGCCGAGGCTATCCCATGTCTCTGGTGTACATTGAGAGTTAGAAAAGGACATCGCGTCGGAGTGATCAATGACAGAAGCTTCAACCGCCACGTATACATCTCCATTAGCTGCCAGATCGTTACTGTCGAACCTTTCAGAGAGTATAATTGCTGCACTAGGCCCTGCCAAAGATACTTCGTAATTGCTTGATCCGAGACCTATGCTTGAAGTGTGAGGAGAAATTATTCCTACAGCGGCAGCCAATTCGTCGTCAGGCTGATACCGAAGCGCGCTGACTTGTAGGTCATGTGCGACCAGCTCCACTTCATTACTACCATGAAGCATCTTATCATGGACTTCGAACACAGTCTTGCTAAGAAAGTCGCTGTCATTATTGTCTTTAAACAGAAGGCTGGCCGCCTTCATCGATGGGTGCTCTGATTGAATTGTTCGAATGAAGCTGCCTGAAACGTTGCTGAACGGACTCTCGCCGGTTTGACACGAGACCCACAAGAGGTTACCAACTCGCTCGAGCACTGCCTGTAACCAAGGAAGAAGGTCGCTACCTGCCCATGCTGCGAGCATAGATGCTTCTCCGCAGTCAAGGACGATCAAATCGAAAGCGTCCTGCGACTGCTGTTGCCCGGTTGAAATCTTAGCGGTGGCCTGTTTCTCCAGCTGAGTGAATTCAAAGTCCCCAAAGTCACCCAGCAAAGAAGGATTGAAGCCTTCGTTAGCGAAAATCTTTAATTTCCGAGTGGGCAGCCCTCCATTTTGTAAAGGCTTAAGGCGACCAAGAAGCCAGCCACAACTCTGGAACCCTGAGACTTGGCATATAAGGTCAATCTTGTCTTCGATAAGATCTTGATCGTCGCTCTCCTCAGTCCTCACACATACAAGGCCTGCCTGTAGCATATGTAAAGTATAAGACGGGAGGTCTTGTGCACTGCAGAACAGCAGATGAAACCTTTGGTCTGCGCCAAAGCTCCTCATCGTTCTCACTCGGCCCAGGTCTGAGGTAGGCGACTCACCAAGAATGTTCAGAGATCGAAAGCGTGGTCTTGCGGAAACTTCATGGCTTTGGACGTGCGAATTGAGGGTACCCAAGTCGTCAGAGGTCAAATCCACGATAGCAAAGTCACTCATCGGCCATTTGTGAGTTACCAACTGTATAACCCGAGATATTGGCAAAGTAGTTGTTGGCTTCATATACGTTATATCGGGGAGGACCTCAGGCTTGTAGAATAGCGACTTTAGAGCAGGTTCCTTTTTAATCAAATGGCTAGTCCTGAAACGCATACCACCAAGAGAGATGTAATGACCCTTGCCATCCAGGATTTGCAATTCGGCTTTGCTTCGCGTTGGGCCAAGTCGTGTCAGATCTGCATTGAAATCTCCGTCTCGAATTCTCCACGAACCCAGAGGTACTTCTATGTTATCGATTGAACCAAGCTTATATGACGCTGGAAGGCCACAACCAAGTAACAGCATCATTGGTACCTGGGTCAGTGAAGCGAAGAGGACAGAGGCTAGATGGTACTGCTCGTCTTCCGTGGTATATGAGGTGAATGTTCCGCTCGCACGATCGCCATTTATTCGGATAGTGTCTAAAGCCAGCGGTGGTAACGTCTTGAAGGATTCTATGTAGTCTAGTAACTCAGAGTCATGGTTTATGGAGCCCTCGAATGTGGGCCTATTGCTCGTCTTCGCTGGAAAAGTAAGAGTACCTGAGCAATGTTCCTTCCAGACACGATCAGACTGTAGACTTGTAGCAGAAAAGACAAAAGATGTTGACTGGATTCCTTCAAGGCGCCGAAGATTAAACTGCGTTTCAATTGTGGAGTCGTCGTTCGTCAACGCCGATAGAAGGAGACCTTCGGAGAAGTCAATATTTGTTAACTTTATCGAAGCCCCTTCTACTTTTTCTAGGATTTGGATTTGCCGTGAGGCCTCCAATGCCATGAGAATAAATGCACTCTCTGGCAAAGCCTTTACTCCAAGAGCCTGTTGAAATTGTCAGGTTCATCAAACTGCGTTAAGACATTACGGCCAGCTTACCATCATGTCCTCCAGCCACGGAACCTCTGCGAGCATTAGCAGGTTTCTCCACATCATGTTTAGAGAAGAATCATTATTAGATCTTGCACCAAGCAATTGATGACGTGGGAATATTCTAAAGCGTTGGTTCCGGCTCACTCTTGTTTCGGCCCAATGAGAAGAGGAGTGGTCCCACTGATATCTGGGCAAATCGGTCAGAACTTTATCAAATTCGAAATAAGCGGTCATTCCCTCGATTTTCTCGATGCCGTTGACGTTTCGGCATACAATTGGCAATCCAGCATTGATAACTTCACCGACTGTTTCGAGCATCACTTCCAGATCAGGTCTGTTTCGGAAACAAGAACCAAAATACTCAATCTCAGTCTTTCCAAGGGCGGCCAAGGTATCCATTGCCGGCCCTTTCAATGCTGGATGTGGGCCTATCTCAACGAGAAAACTGAGGTTATGACATCGCATAGATTCGGTCAAGGCAGAGGCAAAGCGAACTGTGGAAACCATGTTTTGACCCCAGTATCCTGGAGTGCATTCTTGCGGCAACACCCTCTTCTGCGTTACAGATGAGAACATTTCACAACCGCGGCATGTGGCAGGGATAAGAGTAGAAATTCCGGCGTCGAGCAGAGATTGCTCGTATGGTGGCGCCAGGGGGAGCATGTGATGCGAATGATATGCTGCAAGAAAACGGATTAGCTTGGTCTTATTCCAGGACAGTGCTGGTGTAGCTTTCTAAGGAACTCCAAGAAAGAATATAGCTAGAAGAGTTTGAGATTACTTACCCATATCCACACGGAGCTCTCTGCAAAAAAATCCTCGTTCTTTGCAAACACCCACTATTTCCTTGATAGCGTCCCCATCGCCGGACAAGGTACAACTGCTTGGTGAATTCACCGCCGCTAATGCCAAACGTCCACGACACAGGTCCAGGAGTGAGCTACGACCATTTTCACTGATGCCCACTGCGCACATAGCTCCCTTGGCTCCAGAACAGGTTTTTCGGTTGTCGCTCCCCATATATACTCCTCGGTAGTATGCTACGATTACGGCATCGCGCAGAGATAAGATTCCTGCGGCATAAGCAGCACCAATTTCTCCAGACGAGTGGCCGATAACAGCACGCGGCTTTATTCCCCACGCCTTCCATATCTCTACGAGGCCGAGCTGGAGCGCTGTACAGATGGGTTGAGAGAAGCTCGACGAGTTGATTCGTGAAACTTTCGATGGCTTGATTAGCTCTTCCCGGATCTTCCAAAATGGTCTATCTTTTAGAGATGCAAGGACTCTGTCACACTCATCGATAACAGCAGCAAAGAGTTTAGACGTCTGCATCAATTGTTTGCCCATTTCTGGCCATTGGGCGCCTTGCCCAGTAAAGATGAATCCGATTTCGGGAGTTAACATGCTTCTTCGCATTAAGGCTTTCGAGGAGTCGTGTCGCAAACTCTCAAGCTTACCTAACAGCTCGGTGTGGCTTGATGCAGTCAGAAAATGGGACTTTTTGAGAGTAGAGCGACATCCAAGTAGCGTGTGAGCAAGACCACTAAGAGAAGGCTTTTGCACTGCAACATATTCTGCGTACGAAGATACCAATGCGGCTAGCGAGGAATCACTTGCTGCAGACAACTTGAACAAAAACGGCCGACTAAGAAGCTCAAAATCTCTAGGCTTCGCAGGTCTATGATCCAGCACAATATGACCATTGGTGCCACCAAAGCCAAATGAGTTGACAGCCGCAGTCCGAACACCGTTCTTCCTTTCGGGCCAGCTCGACATGGTTGTGGGAACGGTCATACTTTCGAAGTTGATCTTTGGGTTTGGATTCGCAAAGTGCATTTGGGGTGGAATTTGACCTCTCTCCAAACATTGTACGGTCTTGACGATACCGATCAAGGCAGCGCAAGCTTCGAGGTGCCCAACATTACTTTTCACCGATCCAACAATCAACTTCTCCGTCCTGTGAGATTCAGCGAACACGGATTCGATCGCCGACATCTCTATGGGATCTCCAACTGCGGTACCGGTCCCCTAAAACTGAGCGGTTACTAGCGTCCTAGCTAAATTGAGCGAGGGGGGATCCTACGTGAGCTTCGAGATACTGAACGTTGCCCGTAAAAAGATTGTAATCTTTATACAGGGCCTCCATGTTCTTCTTCTGTGCTTCAGATGACGGTAGCGTTATACCATTGGTTCGGCCATCTTGGTTTATGCGCGTGCCTCGAATAACGGACCGAATTGGATAACCGTCTCGAAGTGCTTCGTCCAGAGGTTTAAGTAGCAATGCAACGACACCCTCACCTCTGGCGTAGCCGTCGCCTGAGGCATCAAAACTCTGACATCTTCCACTTGGGCTGAGAAAGCCAAGCTCAGACATGTGTACAAACATGTCCGGGTTGAGGATGAGATTCGCCCCACACACCAGGGCCATTCCAGCGTCTTTTGCCTTAAGACTAAGCACAGCTTGATGAAGAGCAACCATCGTCGAAGAGCACGCCGTATCAATAACCATTGAGGGTCCGTGTAAGTTGAAAAAGTAGCTCAGACGGTTTGCGGCGATTGAATTCGAGGTACCCGTGGATTGGTATTTGGGCATAGCATCTATATCACGAAGAAGGCTGATACCGTAGTCGCTAGTAAAAAGACCTATTCTAAGTCAGCATAAGACCGGAGCCATTGTATTTTCACCTGGTGATGGCAACGACACTGCTCTTCATTTAGGGCATCAAGGTTTGCGAGAGGTATCAAAGTCGCTGGGAAGCTAGTCCGGCGTACATAGGCTGCAATGCCTTTAGAAAATCGCTCGCCAACTGTCTGAAAAGAAGCCGAAAACAAAGCTACAAAAACCGTAGTCGAAAGATGCTTCATGGCCGCCTCACCGACGGAAATACCCAAAAGCCATGGTGATGTAAGGAGTAGGATGGTGAAAAGTTATGTGAAATCGAAATTGTTGATAAAATCTAATATTCACCTGTATATACAGCAGTATCTGTGCCTTGAAATTCTTCAAGTGGGATACCCGCACTTTCCACTGCCTCGTACGCAATCTCAAGAAGAAGTCGTTGCTGAGGATCCATCGCTAGAGCCTCGAGTGGCGGTATCGAGAAAAACGCGTTATCGAATCGATCAATGCCATCATCCACAAAGTAGGCATGACGGACATTTGTCAGACCCTTTCGTGGTCCACCGTCAGAACTGTAAAAGCCGGCGACATTAAATCGAGTGATTTCTGATCGTACGTCCTTGGACGAGGCCAGCAGTTCCCATAACTTCGAAGGAGAATCGGCACCAGCAACCCTGCAGGCCATACCGATGATAGCGATGTCATCGCCAGCTGATCCGGGGGGCATCTTGAATGGTCAAGGTGATAGTCGTGAAGGTAACTGAAAACAAAATCCAAAAGAACTAGTTTACAATGGAAATCTCTGAGTCTTCACGGCGCTGACAAAATATGAGGATTGGAAGTGAGGGCTACTGATGTGGAACGACCGCGTACCAACCTGATCAGCAATAAGGCTCAGAGTGCGGCTAAAGCAATAAGAGGAGATGGTCTGACATGCAGTCGAATGCTAAGTTGGCAAGGGCGGCCTGCAAAGCGGTAAGAAAGTAGATTCGGACCGCCCTTGGTATGAATAGAAGCATGGAATTTAACAAAGAAACGTAATGAAGACCATGTCGATAGTCCCCCTGTCTACTCAATGTGCTGATTCACGATATTTCCCGCTACGGATGGGCCTCACTAAGATTCTTTTAGTTTCCTCGAGAGGTACTTCCAGACAATAAGCCACATAGTAGACGACTCCCTTCATCACCAACACCAATCCTACTATGACATCAGGTGTTGGTTTTCCTCATCTGCCGCTCTACAGCCCTTCCGCTGTCGATGTCTCGGCCTCGCTACACCTGTGCCGCCTTTGTGCCTCGAGTAGGCAGCCGTAACGAAGTGCTCCATCCTTCAACACATCCTCTTAAGATTCGTTAAGCAGGGTTCTAGACTGTCCGCCTGACATCCCGCCCCTCCTGGAGCGTGTTAAACGTTTCCTCATCCCATACTCTTGCCGTTGACTCGCTACTGCGTCTTGCAATTCGAGAATACGGGAAATTTGGGTTAAGGTGCTGGGATGCCACGTTCATTCGATAGGTATTGTGATTCCGGGTTCATGGAGGGTAAATCAGACGACCAACGCGATACAGAGTACGGAGTAGTATGACAGGTTCAGCGTAATTTCGAACGTCTTAGCGCCCAAGGTAGGTACACACGTACGGTGCCACGGTGGTTACCGCGGTACCTTCCGTACCTTGGCGGCGGTAATCCCCCAGCGGTGTAGGTGTCGTGGCTGTCCAGATGCAATCCTGAACTGGCACAGTCATTTTAGAAAGCTGAGTGGAGGAATGATGTCTATGCTCTCCTCCAGCATGATTGCCCAGCTGGTTGAATTCATAAAGACTTGTTTGAATCTTTGGTTGGATTCTATCAACGCATGAACACCACCGTTGCGCAACGCATCACTTCTCTCTAAACATGCCGAGTGTTATCTCTCTGCTTGTGAGCCTACTGGGAACGTTTAGTGTCTCTACGAAAGCCCAATCCCTCTTCCACGGAACCTCTATCGTCCTCTATCCCAATGCTACTTCAGCTTGGCCCGGCGACAGCACCTTTGTTGCTGCCAACTTTTACTGTTATTTCACTCCTACTGGCTACCTAAGCTTTGGCTGGTAACGTGGCCCCCTTATACTCAAGGCCGCCTCACTAATCTCTTCAAGGTGGCTACCTGCTACAACTGCTGCCAACCATTCTCACTGCAACCCTCGCCCTTCCGCATTTGATTGGTATGAATACACGACTTCGTCCAGTTGCGATGAGCATGGATGTCGTACCCATGCAATCAACTTCCTCACTTCCAACCCCGAGGAGCCTTATTTCGAAGAGGATTACGTCCTCGCCGCGCTTGACTTGGGAAATGGTCGACTCGGGAAATTGGGCTTGAGCTACTTTGACAAGCCCGGCGGGGGCTACGCGGTGGGCACGAGGCGGACTCTGAATGGAAATGATGCGGATCCTCAGATGACCATTCATTGCCATGATGCCTTTCAGACTTTGAAAGGAATAAAAGAAACATGGAAGCTCAATTTACCATTCGAATTGAAGGATGAGTGTGGGATTCAGGGTCAAGGGCCGAACCAAAAGGTCTTGGGTTGGTGGCAGTGACTGCTCATTTACTGCCAAAAGCCTGCAGGAAATGTGTTTTGGCTCGGATTCTATCTTAGTAATTCGACATTCATCATGTCGATTAGGACTTGTAGGACCTCACATCCCTCTTCGCCAGGATTATAGCAGCTACTTCCTAACAAGACCAATCAATCAAAAAAACTTCAACGCACAAAGATCCACTTTGGACAGCTGCTGAGCTTTTCGAGAGATTAATAACGCTATCCAGCCATGATAGTATGTCAACTTCCTAATCAATCCGCTAAATAAACAAAAACTCCAACTAACCTTCCTCACAAATTTAACTACCATTAAATGCCGCTGGATCTAACCAGTTTCGCATCAGCTACGCCTTGTGCATGGCCGCCATCACTTCGTGCCTTACTGCAAGCCATGGTCCCACACCAAGTCCCCCCGGCCGAGCGGCCTGCCCGCCCGCCGCCGCCTCCGCCTCTCCTGCAGGTGTTCAAATTCGTCCCTGATGTTGGTTTGCCTGAATCAAGCTGACACTGACCGCTTCTTTATTTTTTGGTAAGCAAGGCGAACGAGAAAAAGTAAGAACTGGATCACACATGTTGGGGAGTACACCAGAACTAATGATGTCGTAGCGCACTTTTCGCTCATAGGAATTTTGGGAGTGTTTTCCATGCCGGTGCACAAGTAACGACAATGTACTATCCTTTCAGAAATTGAACTTTCTAAAGAATTTTCGGCCATCGTCGTTAGGTGCACATCTTCCTCTACCAGCAATGTCCCAGTTCCCTAACCCGCACTCTCCTCCGCCTCCTTACTCTGTCTCAAGAACACTCACAGTCATCGGCGCCATTGTAATCGCTGAACCGCTTTCCGCTACTCTCCTTTTCCCATTCGTGTACTTTATGGTCCGCGGATTCAACACGGTGGAAGAGCGATATGTTGGATACTGGGCTGGACTAATCAGTACGAAAGCTCTTTGAGTGTTTCTCGTCTTAAAAGAAACGGTTTTGATTGTTCTAACATTGTGTGAACCAGCTGCTGCGTTCTTCGTTCCTCAAATGCTTACGGCGACATTATGGGGCATAGCTTCTGATAAGCTCGGACGGAAACCCATAATGCTCTTGGGTTTGCTGGCGAGCGCTGGCTGCATGGTTCTCTTTGGTTTTTCCGGATCTCTGGTTTGGGCGATATTATCAAGAGCACTATGCGGCTTCTTCAATGGTGACAGAAGCTCCGAGGTGTCTTCAAACACCCCGTCTTTGAATAAAAGCTAACGTGGATTCTCTGCAGGAAATGCTGGCGTCGCCAGAACGGCTGTTGGTGAGCTGGCTCATAACGCTCGTTTGAACCAAGGCGAGGCCTTCTCGCTTTTCGGGTTCTGCTCCGCCATCGGATACATAATTGGTCCCCTCATTGGAGGATTCCTAGCAAACCCCGCAGAAAGGTTTCACTTGAAAGGACCTGGAGATCTCTTCCTCGCATACCCCTTCCTCCTTCCCTGCCTTGTCAGCGGTTGTTTCAATATCGTGGTTTCTGTACTTTCCTGTTTCTTGCTTGACGAGACAAACCAAAAGACTCGACTTTCGAAGAGAGGCACGAGCGGTGCGCCAAATATGGAAGAAGGCCAGACGGAGGGGACAACGGAAGAAGATCCCCTCCTTGCTAACTCAAAACCGGATCCAGTTCTGAGCTCGAAGTCCGAGGAAGGCATTCATTCAAGATTGACAACGATATTTTGCATTTTGGGGATAGTGTAAGTTGGCAGAACCTGGCTAAGCGCAGGTATAAACCCGTGATAAGAGAGTACTAAGGTATAAGCAGCTGTATTTCCTTTCACGCCATCATCTTCGATGAGATATACGCCGTTTTTGCAGCAACGAAAGAGAACGTGGGTTTGAATTTTACCTCTGCTAACATTGCAACGTCACTTTCTCTCATGGGGCCGGTCATATTCCTGCTCAGCTCGTCCTCTTTCCTCTTCTAAGCAAGCGTTTCTCGGCGCTCGTTCTGTGGCGTGCTTCAGCAGTAGTGCTTGCTATCGTGTATCCTATTTTCTCCCTATTACCCCAAGTTAGCATCGGCCGTCATGGTTCAAGTAGAACGGTGCAGTGGACGTTCCTTCTTACTCTGCTCACTATTCGCTTCACTGCCAATGTCGTGGGCTATACCAGCATGGCGGTTCTGGTACGCCGACCCCTACATCTCTCCAGAATCTCAACACCCGTGTCTGCTAACACGGACTCCAGCTGAACGAGGTTGCTTTACCAGAGAATCGAGGTGCAATAATGGGGTTAGTTCCCATATAAAATCCCGTCGCCCGCAGATATTCCCATCCCACCTGCACCTCCATGATGAGACTAATGCTAAATAAATTCGATCTTATAGGTTAGGTCAAACAGCGATTTCTTTAGGACGTGCAGTGGGTCCCGCTATTGGCGGCTTCATCTGGTCGTGGAGCCTTGGAAACGGGTTACCTGCACCGCTAGATTCGCATTTTCTAGTAAGTTCTTACATTTTGGTAATTATCTGAACACGGTGTTGATTGAGATTGATCGTACAGTTTCTATTCGAACTCGTCCTTGCCTTGACGCAGATACTAAGTTCGGCTGGAATCAAGTCAAAAAGCTGAGACGGTCGAGAACTACGAATTGTCACTTGAACCTTGAAGCATGTCAATTATGTTGAGATGAGACCTTGATCTTGATAACAGTAGTCAGAAACTGTAAATCTATCAATCATTCAAAATAAATGTTGACTCACTTTTCAAATATACATCGGCATTTCGAGAAGTTGACCCGCAGAAATGATGTTGCTAAAACAGCTTTCAGCAAGATTTCTGGCTCGAAGCCGATTCAGAGCCAGTCAAAAGTCACATCAGCGGCTTTGTGTTGGAAACAGGGAACAGTACTGTTACCCCTGTGGTTAGTAATCTCCGCATTCATCCGGGGCCGCATTCATCCGGCGCTAGTGGATGGGTATTTACCCTTCGCCCACTTCTTTCCTTCCTCCGTAATTCACCTACTAGATAGTCAATATATGCACATATTCGCTCTGACCCTCATATACCAATAGGTTATGAGCCCGGGTTAGCTCTATTCCGCTACCGCAAACAAACCTAAGGGCAGAAGCCGAAGCATCGAACTCGCTGTCACCAAAATCGGCGGAAATTCCCCTATCGACCAATATCCCCTCCATACCTCAACCACAATGGAAGGTTCTGATACGTATCGGTTCCCTAAGCTAAAGGGGAGCGACAATTACGAATCTTGGGGGGTAGATGTAACCAGTGCCCTGAAAGCCAAAGGTCTCTGGTGGATCACCTCGGGGAAGCTGGGGAAACCGGAAATCCCAGAATCCAAAGCCGCGACAGCAGCCAAAAGGGAGTACGCCAGTGCTATTAACCACTGGAAAGATAAGAACGACAGGGCCTGCGGTGTGATTAACTTCAGCATCGAACAGGGACTCAGGGTACATATAGTCAAAATACAAGACGCCACCATAATGTGGTCTACCCTGAAGACTCAATATGAGCAGTCGGATCTTACTACTCTACACCTGGCAATTAGGGAGCTCACCCGATCAGAGCAAGGGGGCCACAGCGAACAGAGCTGCTGGTACCTAAACCCGAAGCTCCTCCAGAAGGATGAAAGCCTAGTCAGGAAAAGAAGGATCGAGCCAAAGAAGGCTCGGACAAAACCGACTCCGGAAGAAGCTCTGGAGCCAGGATAGTCAGATCAATGAAGGTCTCCTTCGCCTGCCGAGCAGGCAGTCGTACCAACGCCTGGTGGATAGACACCGGAGCTGAGGATCATGTCTGCTACGACGAGGACTTGTTCGATGAACAGTCATACCGGAAGGTCACCGGTAATAGCATTGTTACTGCAAATAATGAAGCAGTAGTCATTGTGGGGAAAGGCTCGGTTATAATCGATATTTTGCTGAAGGGTCAACCAACCAAAATTCGGCTAACCGATGTTTACCACTGTCCAGAACTACATTATAATTTGATGTCAGTTGGTCAGGTGGAAGCCAAAGAGTATACGTGTAGTATAAAGAACGGCAAATTCCGTTTCATGAACCCTAGGGGTGCCGTCGCCCTCATCGGCTCGAGAAATGATGGGGGAGCCTACTTCGTGGACACACCATCCAACCCCCCAAATTCCCGATCGGTCACTCTGACAAGCAGAACAAATGGAACAGCCAAGGCGTCATGGCGCCAGTGGCATAAACGGTTAGCTCATCTGAATATGGCAGACGTCAAACGCCTAGCCAACATGAGCATCGGCATCGATGTGGATTCTGCAAATAGCCTAGAAAGCAAAGAATCCCCAGAATCGGTATGTGAAGCCTGTGCCATAGGCAAGCAACATAGAACGCCAAGCCGAAAACCTCACACCAGAGCCACCAAAGTAAATGAGCTAGTACATACGAACCTCGCCGACGATGGTAAGATACCTAAGACCGATGAAGAATTCAGATATGTAGCTACTATGATTGATGACTATAGCCAATATACGACCACCTACCTACTAGAACGAAAATTCGAACTAAAAGATGTACTTCGAAATTACCTGAAATTGATGAAGACTCGAGGCACTTCGGTTCATCGACTGCGTTCAGATAATGAAGGTGAGTATGCTGATCATCAAATCATCGAATTGCTCGATGAGCATGAGGTCAAATGAGAGTCGACGATATCATATAACTCGAGTCAAAATGAAGTTGCAGAGCGATGTTTTCGCACCCTTTTTGAACGAACTCGCGCTATACTGACTAGCGTCAAATTGCCGGCAAGGCTATGAGAGAAGGCAATAATGACTGTCACCTACCTGAAAAACAGAAGTTCTACCACTGCGTTGAACCAAATAACTCTCTATGAGGCGTGACATGACAAGAAGTCTGACCTTAGCAATCTACATATATTTGAATGCACAGCCTATCATCATATTGAGAAAGCTCATCGAAAGCTCAATGACAAGAGCTTAAAATGTCAGTTCTTGAGCTACGAGAAAGTCAATAAGTTTCGCTTGTAAAACGATAAGAAGATACTAATATCTAGTCACGTTCAATGAGACGAGATAGTCATCGAAGTCAAGAAGTATGAAGATCTTTCGATAATAAGCTTCGATGATCAAATCGATGATGAACCTTCCTTGATAAAAACCACTGAAAATGCGAAGATCGCGAAAATTGTCGACGATCATCAAACAAGAACATCAGTCGCTTCACTGAAAGTTAGTAGAAGCAGATCACTAGAACTAGAATCAAGCGAGCAAGACTCAAGCGATTCTGATGCTTCAAGCGAACGTCTCAAATGAGTCGTCGCTGAATCTGTTGATTACAGAGCTCTCAATGATCTCTGAGTTAAAGACAATCAAAGCTTTGTCAGTCGAGCAAATTGAGTTCAAATTGAATTGAATACTTCACAAACAGTGAAACAAGCTAGAGTCAGTCTCAATAGAAAACAATGAGAGCTCGCTTGCAGAAGTGAGCTTGATGCTTACATCAAAAATGACATCTTCGTCGAATCAATGAATACTGTCGATGATCATGATCTGACTGTCAAACAAATCGTTCGTTATCTAGTCGATATTGCTGAGCTGAAACTTCGATATGAATCTTTCAAAACGAAAGAAGTTGAGAGAGTTGAATTCAATCTCGTCAATCATCTTTGAGCTAAACACATTGATACATCATATCACTATGTTTGAAACAAGATAGAAGAGAAAGCTGACTGATTGCTGAATTGATCGATCTCATCAGAGAAAACTGATTGATTGCTGAATTGATTGATCTCATCAAAGAGAGCTGACTGATTGCTGAATCGATTGATCTCATCAGAGAAAGCTGACTGATTTTTGAATTAATCAATCTTACGAATGAAAGCTCGCTTTCAGAGCTAGAGTCAGTTTTGATAAAGAACAATGAAAGCTCACTTTCAGAGCTAAAGTCAGTTTCAATAAAAAACAATAAAAGCTTTAGATTGATTGCATCAAGTCGAGTACTTGACTTGAAAAGTATCAAGTTAAATTGAAATTTTTTTGAAAAAGTATCAAGTTGAATTGAGAAGTTGAACTTGAGAACTCAAGTCGAGTTGAAAAGCTTGATTCAACAACTTGATTCAAAAACTCGATTCAACTCAACAAGATATTAGATAGATGTAAATAGCTTGATCAAACAGTCTTCATCATGAAAACTTCATGATTTTCATCATGACTTTCTATTGAACACTCTTCAAGATAATGCAAAAAGATAATGCACTATGAATTTATGATTAGAACTTAGAAAGTAAGATAAACGCTGCTTGCTAGTTGAACAGCATTACTATTTTCTTTTTACTTTCATTATCATCTTTCTTTTCACTACTGATAATTTCATCTTCATCATGTTGTAGTTTTTTCTCATTCTTCTTTATTTTATAATGCATCTTTGCATCATTATTTTCTACTATGATGAAATCATTCAAATCAAAATTTATTGCATGTATCAAATTCTAAATTTCTCATTCTTTGATAATTGAAAAAATGATAAATTGTGTTGCAAAATTCTGAAAAACTGTCATAGAATTAGTATCATCAGTCTGCTTTAACTTCTTTAAATCATCATGATGAAGAATTCTTTGTTGAATTAAGTGAACTATAGACATCATGTATTTTGATATTTCTTCATCAACATTCATTTTATTTATTATTATTTTCTAAAATTGATATTAATTTTTACAACTGAGAAATAATGTATACAAATAATGCATATCTGTCTCACTTTGAAAGCAACTTCTTTCTTTGCATTAATTGCTTATGCAATAACTGTTATTTTTGCTTACTCTGTTTTTTCAGCTGCAATTTCTGCATTTACTTTGAGTTTAATTTTCAACTTGAAGCATTCAACTATAAACAGATCAACGCTTTATTTAGTATTGCGTTACTGAGATGCATTATCATGAATTTTCTTGTTCTTGCGCTCTTGTTTAATCTAATCTCTTACATTGTTCTTCATGATTACTTTGTTAATCTCATTCACTTCTTTTCAAACATTGAATAATCTAAGTTTGTGTAATCATTTAAACATGATTACATGATTGATGTTCTGTCACTTGTAATGTTCTTTGATCTCATTGAATCAATTTTCATCATGATTTCAATTTGTGATAAACTTTGAATTTACAAATAAAGTGAACATTATTTGTTAAAATCAACATTGTTCTCTTGATTATACATTTGAGTAACGTAATAATATTATTGAAATTTGAATAGTTCAATAAAATAGAAACTAGTAAAGAATTTTGTAAAGTAAGGAAAAAACTCATCAAGTGAGATGAATTTGAGTGTAATGAGAAAAATTTAATTATTATTCTTAATACTTATTTCTTAATACTTATTCAATATTTCTTAACATTTATTTAATATTTTCTTCACTTTCTTTTTTAATTTTTCAATCACTTTTTCTATCATATTTTCTTAAATCATTTTAGTAATCAACGCTTCAACAAATAATACAGTTAATACTTTTGAAAATAATACTTTCAAAAATTAAGTTTACATAAATTAAATCAATCATTCTTGATAAACAATGACATGCAGCAAGAATGTTATTGATAATGCATATTGATAATGCAATATGACTTGTTTATTGCTGACAAGTTCATTTTTAACATATGCATCAGCATATAAAACATCTAAGAGTTTGATGCATTCAACTGATCATTATGTTATCAAAGAAACTTCAGTCTTTGAATTTACTACTACTACTAAAAAGATAATGCATATGAATAATACATTATTTATTAACATACTAATGCTTTGCAATAAGAAAGATGTTACAAATCAGACATTATTATGCTGCACAAAATTTGAAAATATCAGAAGTTTGCAAAAAATCTTATTCTCAAAATGATCTTTGAAAGACTGATTAAAAAGATTATGCATGATTATGCTTAAACAAACATGCTACAATATGATTTTTGCATTCAATGCTTTGCTTTGAATGCTTTATAAGAAGCAGTGAAAGAATTTATGTGATCTTTTATGAAAAGTAAGTGCATTACTTTTTTACATTATCATTCTTATTGTAGAATTTTCATTGACATTTTGCTCTATGCAAACATCAACTTGATGATGATTCATGTCAAATACATCATCATTTAAGATAGAAATATGAAATTCATGAAAACTATAATGATGAATCTTGATATCATGTTTTTTAAGAAATTCTAAGAAATGTTTATCTTCATCAGTTAAAATAAACAGTATAATTCTTTAAATCATATTCACATTATTTTTATGCATTACTTTTATACATTGACTTAATTAAACTTCTAATAAGTACTTGCTTTAAATGCAAGACTTTTAATAAATATGATAATATTGCAAATTTATGAATAAATATGAGTTAAAACAGTCTTCAAAGATACTTGAAATGAATCAGCAGACTCATTAATCTCTTGATTATCATTCTTCTTTCTGCAATAAATCTTTCAGAACTCAGTAATAATTTCATCTGAATTTAAATTCATAGTTTGATTGTAATGAAATAATCACAACGCACGCAAAATAAACTTTTGAAAAGAGCATTATAAACGAGAGAAAAAAGATCAAGTAAACGAATAAATGATGATGAATTGCATGAGCAGCAGTAATGCTGATTCAATGATGATTGCAAGCAGCGTTGACTCATCACAAAGAGACAGCGACGTGAAGTTTAAACACTCACGCAATGACGAGATGAAAGTTATCAGCATCATCGATCTACTAACACAGACATCAACGTTAAAGAAAGAGAAAAGCAAAGATCATTCATGAAAAGAAGTAATTTTAGAGCTGATTCAACGTCTTTGAAACGTCTCAAAAAGAAAGATTGAAAGTCAAGACATGTTCATTGCAAAGAATGTATAGAAGTTGAAGACATTCATTCAACTTCTTAATAAACAACTACAGATACAAGAAAATATGTGTTTCACATTCAAAACATCATCATGAATTAATGTAACAGAAGAAGAAGTGACAATAAGAAAGCGATGACTCAAAGATGATCTGTCATCACTTCACAAAAGACGTAAGATTCTAGTGAAAATAGTGAAGAGAAAAAAGATGAAAGAAATATAAAAGAGATCGATCGATCAGATCTTTCAAGAAATCGCAAACATGTTGATGATGTAATGAAATTTAATAGTGTCGCTTTGCAAGCTTGAAAGCAAAGACATTGCACTTCACATAATGAGTTTGAAAGCTTGAGCAGTTCTAGAAAAGTCTCAAACATGAATGAAGAAAATTGCAAGCTCAGCGCATGTAATGTGTAGAAGCTTCGCAATATTAGTACATGATGTACAATTGTACACATCATACTGAACACAAGCAACCAGAAAATGATCATCAAAAGACTGATAAAGAACAATGCAAGACTTCATGAAGGTTTAAAGATGCTGAGAATAGCTTGATTCAAGAAAATAGTTGAGAGTGAGAAAACTCACTTATCACTCATCATAAAGATCATGATCAAAATGATGATAAATTGACTGCTAAATGTAGACATGCTGAACTCATATCAAGAATGCTCATGCAAGTTGTTTGAAAAGAACTGTCATATTACACAGTGCTATAAATGCTTCGATTTTGATCATATGACTAAATTCTGCAAAAATGAAGAGCGTTGCTTCAAATGTGCAAACAAACATCACATCAAGAAGTGCGTTGTGTTGATGAATAGAAGATGATGCGTAAATTGCAATGATAGTCATGAACTCTGAAGACACTCATGTCTTAAGTGAAAACTACAGATAAAGCAATCAGAAGAAATCTTTTGAAACAGATCAATCAGATATTCTGAAGCGTTGAAAGATAATCACTCATTCTCTTCTTTTTTTTTGAACTTCTTGAGTTCAATGAATTTCATGAGTTCAATGAATGTTTTAATGATGACAAGCAGTCGAGATGTTGACGAGTCAACATGACAAGTGATGAAAGTCAAGAAGAGATGAGTCAATTGCTTTTCATACATGATTAATGACTCAAAAGACATAATGTCTGAACAGACACAGAAATGTCAAATCAGAAAATGTGAAAGACTCTTGATGATTAAAAGCATACAAAAAGCTGTCTCTGCACAGAGTCAACAGCAGCTACAAATATCTTTATAATGAATCAAATCTTTCTGCGAATTTTACAATACAACATCAGAAAGTCATTAAAAATTCAGAAATTATTTCTGATAGACAGAAAAGTTTGTAAATTTGTCACGAACTGAGAGCTGAATGAAATCAGAATGAAATTCTAATAACTAGATTTTAGATACAAGACGTTGCATGAAGAAGAAAGAAAAGAAAGAGATCATTCAGAGATTCTTATACTTCATGAACGCTGAGTATCATTCGTATCAAAAGACTCTCATAACATCACTGATAATCTTACGTCTATCATCATCTATAATATTGTTCAACATCATCTAAGTGATTTAACATCTCTTTTCTCAACATCTTTCGAGTAACATATGCAAAAATTGTGACAATAGATCTCTCTTTTTGAAGTCGAAGTTTCTGCGAGACTTTTAATTCTCTGATTCATATTCAGAGTCGTTGCTTTCTTGCACGTTAGCGATTCATGAATTCTTACTCGAACGATCGAAATTTCGAACGTGATAGACGTTCATGACTTCGATGACATTCATCATATTCGCAAACTTTACTCAACTGTTTTCTTCTATCTCAGTTCACTTAATTAAATACTCTAGCTGAGAGTTCTTTACTCGAAAGTTCAATATTTCGTTCATCTTTCAGCTAAGCACTTCTTCAACGAAGACTATTGAAAACGACGCGAGAGATATTTGTTCAGATAAGAGATCATTGATCGCAGAATGAAGCAGATAAGTATGAAAGACATCGAAACAGAATCAGTCATTAAGCAACTCTAGCTGATAAGAATGAGAACTAACAATTTTGATGATTCTGAAAGATTTCTCGAATTTATTAGATAACTTCTTGCTGAATCGATGAATCATCAGATTGCGAGTGTCACGATTCTAGCCTTGTCAGACTCAGTCTTCTAGTCTTGTCAGATCTGTCACGATCCTAGCCTTGCCAGGCTCAGCCTTCTAGCCTTGCCAGGCCTATCCTCGCTCCGTCACCTTGACTAGTCCCTATTGGGCCTAGCGTCGGCTGAGGAACACACATATGTAGCCAGCTTCTTTCCTGTAGCTACCTTTCTTTCTTAGCATTTATCTTCTAGTTAAATGACACCCCTATCTGACCCGCTCTAGGCAGGCCCCTAACATTAGATAAATGCTCACCATCTACTACTCTGCTATCGACGAATAGACGATACGAAACAACCTATTCAGTAAGGAAAATTTGCAAGGGATTCTTCAAATTTGCACCACCATTTTAGGCCGCAAGAGATTCTTCGGTTCTACACTCATTTTCACCATTCTATTCGCAAGGGATTCTTCGGATAAAGCACTCAATTATTACCTGAAATTCACAAGGGATTCTTTGAATTTCCACTCATCAAAAAACATCAATTCAAAACATCAACCCCCCATCTATTCTTACCTCAACAACTTCTACCTTCTCTCACCATGGCACGCGACGCCGAGCCAGTTGAGCCCCGAACAACTCGCCTGCTTAGAAGCACTGTCAATAGAAGAGTTTCACTTCTACCCATCGATGCTTCAGTCGAAGCTGAGAAAGCTGCCATCCCATGGAACATAAACATCGAAGAACAACTGTTTCATTGAGCCAGCAATCAATTCGACGAAGTCATCAATATGCTGAACGAGCTTCGAAGCCAGCGAGACTTGACTCTACAACTCAATGAACACTGACTTCTCGTACAAGACGATCACAAAAAGAGAGCGGAACAACTAGAAGCCGCTTTTGATAAAAACGATGAGCTAGAGGAAAAGATCAACCAGCTACAAGGCGAGCGGTTGAACTTCAGAGCGGAACAACGTCAAGCTGATCGGCCTATGCCCCGTCAAGATACTCAGCCAGCTGAACAACGAGCCAATCAGAAAGAAGCTTCGGTTCGCCGCTCTGAAGTTGAACGAAGCTCGACTTCCGAAGCTCGCTCCCAACGAGAATCTTCTACTCTATCTGGTAACGGAAACGGGAACGGTCATCACAAGTCCGTCAAGCTTCCGAATCCACCCATCTTCACCGAAACAGGTGACCCTACCTGAAAGACATGAAACATCAAAATAGCTGACAAGCTCGATGCCAACGCGAACCATTACCCTACTGAAAAGATCCGTATTGCCTATGTGATTTCCAGGCTAGAAGGCGATGCTGATCAGCAAACCTATGCAAAGCGTCGTGTTGACGCTCTCTCACCCTATCAATCCCTATCAGAGCTACTGAAACATCTGGAAGAAATTTACGAAGACCAGGACCTGATTCGAAAGTGTCGCCGCGAATACGTCGCTCTGAAGCAGCTCAACAAGCCCTTCAGCTCTTTCTATTCAGAATTCACTAGAATATTCAGCTTCCTGAACTACGACGATGCCATCCTGATGAACGACATTCAGAATAAAATCAACAATCGCCTTCAGGACGCGTTGTCAGTTTGTCTCATAGAGTTTAGCTCGCTTGATAAGCTCAAGACCTTCCTTCAAGATGTGAATAACAAACAACGAGCCAATTACCAGCTACGTGGCGAGCAACGAACAGTCAAACCGATAGCAGCTCCGAAAAAACGTTTTGTTCCTTCGTCGACATCAGCTTCAACCCCGGCTACTAGCTATGTTCGACCCGCTACTTTTTCCACCCCCGAACCTGAACGATCAAGAATGTCAATCACCTGCTTCAACTGTAAAGTACCGGGTCACCTTTCAAAGAACTGCCCTCATATGAAGGCTAGTACTTCGACATCTCGTGCATTCACCCCTCGCCTCAATGAGATCGTCATGCCGGAAGAAGAGGAGGAATTATTTACAGAGAAATCGAAGAATGAGGCAAAAAACTAGTGACTTCCATCAAAGGCGCGGTGAAAGATGTGTTAATTTCTTCAACAACGAGCAGCCCAAATGACCTCTTTGCTCCGGAACCTTTGACTACTGAATGTGTACTATCTAGCAATGAAATTAGTTACTCATTAAAGTCATTGATTGACACTGAAGCAGCTGGCTATTCGTTCATTGATGAATTAACCGCGCAGAATGTTTGTGATCATTTGCAAATCGAACCTTTACCTTTAACCAAGCCCAAACCAATAAGAGGATTCGATGACCATTATGCAAAAAAGCTCATTATTCATGCGATTTATTCGAATCTAACTGTTCAAGATCATATGGAACGTTCCGCCCCTATGCTGATCACTCGATTAGGCCAACATCAGATGATTCTCGGAAAAACATGAATGAACAAGACCGAGATGACTATTGATATGAGAGACGATCGCCTTCAATTTCCTAGTTCCGAAGCTCATATCAAAGATTCTACCAAAGCTCATTCGGCTGTCCTTCCGAGCAAGAAAATCGCGATAGAACAGAAGAGTTCGACCCCTACCCAAATACTAAAGAGATCTACCCCTTCTGTCGCCACCCGACTCAGCGAGAAGTCATCTTCATCCAGTAAAATCGTGAAACCATCTAATTCAGTCAACTTCGCTTCGCCTTTCGGTTCAATGAACATAGCAATGATAGGGGCTGCAGCATATAGATCACTAGCCAAACGGTCGAATGTGACTACTTTCGCGATCACCGTCACGGAAATCGATCGGCTTCTAAAAACAGCTAGGAATAAACCCGAAGATGTAAATCTACAAGAGCTTTCACACGAAGAGACCTTGAAAGAAGTCAAAGCTAAGCTTCCTTCGAAATATCATGACTATCTAGACGTGTTTGACCGAGCGATGACTGATCAACTACCCCCTCATCGCCCCTACGATCATAAAATTGAGTTGACAGACGAGAGAACACCTCCTCGAAGTCGCCTCTATCATATGTCTGGCTACAAGCTTCAAAAGATGAAGAATTACCTGATCGAGCATCTGAATAAAGGCTTTATATCTTCTAGCTCAGCTCCATACGCTTCGCCCATACTATTCGCCGAAAAGAAAGACGATAGCTTGCGTTTCTGTGTAGACTACAGAAAGCTCAATGCTTTGACCAAACGAGACCGCTACCCCTTACCGCTAATAGACGAAACTCTCGCTCGTATTCAAGGTAGCAGATATCTGACCCGATTGAACATCATTGCCGCCTTCAACAAACTGCGTATGCATCCGAGCAGCGAAGATTTGACTACCTTTATCACCTCTTTTGGTTCCTACAAATATCACGTGATGCCTTTCGAATTAATCAACGGCCCGACTTCCTACCAACACTATATGAACGACGTGTTATTTGACTATCTTCATCAGTTTTGCCAGGCCTATCTAGATGACATTATCATCTACAGCAAAACACTGAAGAAACATAAGCGACACGTACGATTAGTTCTACATAGACTACGAGAGGCTGGCCTTCAGATGAATATAAACAAATGCGAGTTTCATGTTCAGAAGACCTCCTTCCTGGAACTATTGCTATCCACCGAAGGACTAAAGATGAACCCCAGAAAAGTACAAGCAGTAGTCGAATGACCTACTCCTACAAACCTCACCCAGGTGCAGTCCTTCGTCGACTTCTGCAATTTCTATCGACGTTTTATAAAGAACTTTTCGAAGATTGTTCGTTCTCTGATTCGGCTAACCCAAAAAGAGATGATATTTGAATGGGATCAAGCTTGTCAAACGACCTTTGACCATATGAAGAAACGAATGACTGAAGCCTCTATCCTTCGCCATTTTGATCAGAATAGGAAGGCTATCCTTGAAACAGACTCATCCGACTACGTCAACGATGACATACTTTCTCAGTATGACGACGAAGGAACATTGCATCCGATGGTCTACTACAGCAAGAACCTGAGCCCCGCTGAGTGCAATTACGAGATCTATGACAAGAAACTACTAGCAATCATTCGTGCCTTCGAGCATTGACGACCTGAGCTGAAATTGACTGAGCTACCCATCAAGATGTTCACTGATCACCAAGCTTTAACGCCATTAATGGAAGATAAAGAGCTAAGTAGACGTCAAATGCGCTGGGTACAAAAGCTCGTCGACTTCAACTTCAAAATCATGTATCGCCCAGGCAAACAAAACATCAAAGCCGATGCATTGACTCGCCGAGCCGATTCAGTTCCTAGAAGCCCCGAGAATGAACGATGTCGCTATCAGCGAACTACGATTCTCACGCCGAATCGGATGAAAATCGCTGATCTAGAAGAGAAAGAGAACGATGAACCAATTTATCGATTGGTTCTAGAAGCTAACAGAACCAACGAGAATTGTATTCTACTTCGTGAAGCCGTATTAAAAGGTGAAGCTCAATACGAAGATACTAAATTAAGGGATTGCCGAGTTCAGAACGGAATACTATACCGGAGTGACCTTCTATGGGTTCCCTCCGATGAGCACCTTCAAATGAAGCTAATTCGGGAAGTTCACGATCAACCTTCTATTGATCATCCCGGAATTCTCAGAACGATGAAGATCATAAGAAGGTACTACTATTAATCTTCAATGCGAAAGACAATAGATCGATATATCCGGAACTGCTACATTTGCCAGCGATCAAAGACTCCTCGGAATAAATTCAATGAACTACTACATCCTCTACTCATACCCGAACAGCGATGGAAGGACATAGTCATGAATTTCATCACCGACTTACCTTCTTCGGAAGGCAAAAACGCCATACTAACAGTGATATGTAGACTGTCAAAGGAACGGCATTATATTCCTTGCTTCACTGATGACGAGAGAACCACAGCAGAAAAAACAGCTGAGCTAATGCTTCAGTGAATATATCGGATACACGGTTTACCCGATTCCATTGTTTCGGACCGAGACCCCCAATTTACCTCCATTCTATGAAAGTCGCTTTGCAAAAGACTAGGCATTAACCTTCGGCTCTTCACAGCCTACCATCCCCAGACCGACGATCAAAGTGAACGAGCCAATCAGAACGTCGAAAGGTATCTTCGATTCTTCTGTTCGTACATGCAGAATGACTGGGCTAAGCTACTACTCATGATCGAGTTCGTCGACAATAATGCTCTGTTCTCAGTCATCTTCTCGACCTCTTTCTTTCTAAACAAAGACTTTCATTCTCGTATGAGCTTTGAACTCGATGTCATCGAATATGAAAGTTCTCGTGAACGCTTGCAGACGACTAAAGCTGAGAATATATCTGAACATATGAACAAAACACTGAAGTTTGCTCGCGAGTCGCTAGCCAAAACACGAGAACAAATGATGAAACAAGTCAATAAGCATAGAAAAGAAGTTGATTACAAGATCGAATCAAAGATGTTCCTGAATGAAAGAAACATCGTTACAGCGAGATCTTTCAAGAAGCTAGATGACAAAATGCTCGATTCTTTCATCAATCTAGATTTCGTCGACTCTTCATATAAACTGAAATTATCAGAGTCTATGCGTGTTCATGATGTATTTCATTCTGACCTGCTTCGCTCTGCCGTCGACGATTCCTTGCCTGGTCAAAAGAACGAACCCTCAGGTTCAATAGTGGTAAACGACGAAGACGAGTGAGAAATCGATGATATATTGAATTTTCGTCGGTATCGAAGACGACTTCAGTATAGGGTCAAATGAAATGACTATGACAATGATCTCAATTGATACAACGCTGATGACGACGAATTTATGAACGCTCAGAAGATCGTTGACGATTTTCATATTTGATACTCGAACAAATCGCGCTAATCGACGATTCAATCAATCACGATTTAACAGGCTCAGATAATCAATCGAGTCGAACAGAAAATACATTCATGCGAACATAAATCGTCGAAGAGAGGGGGTAATGTCACGATTCTAGCCTTGTCAGGCTCAGTCTTCTAGCCTTGTCAGGCCTATTCTCGCTTCGTCATCTTGACTAGTCTCTATTGAGCCTAGCGTCGGCTGAGAAACACACATATGTAGCCAGCTTCTTTTCTGTAGCTATCTTTCTTTCTTAGCATTTATCTTCTAGTTAAATGACATCTCTATCTGACTCGCTCTAGACAGATCTCTAACAGCGAGCATCTAATCAAATCATATCATTAATTGCATACTTGAAAGCGTGTTGTCGATGAACATTAGCGAATTGTTTCTGATATGCTTGAGCTAAGATCATTTGTTCTCGCAGAATTTCATTGATTCGATTCATTTTCTGAACAAACAGATCGACATGTATTCATTTCGAGTGTTCAATAAC
>JAABUH010000704.1_pt1 | contig 44325 bp, 51 predicted proteins | sample 5559121 | NCBI WGS metagenome assembly JAABUH01 (sample SAMN10711871, study PRJNA513364) | rock metagenome | isolation source: Antarctica rocks | place: Antarctica: Victoria Land, Battleship Promontory nord | collected 2015-12-28
CAACTGAAAGATTCGACTAACCTCTCCCAGTTCTGCACACTACCACCCATCGCAACGCAACGCAACCTCCTCTAGCCACGACGATTCTCCTCAAGGCAAATCAGGCGACTTGGGCAACCCTCAGTCCGTCAGCAACGAGCAATCAAGCATCAAAACCTCGCGTGCTACAGATGGCGGGTCTCCAGATACGGCAAGCATCCAGACGCCAGTGTCAAACCAGTCGAAGATTCCTGCGGAGCAAGATGAGAGCACACCCAGCCACGATGAGGTCAAGAGAGATCCGAGCGAGCCCGCGAAGGAGAAGAGGAAGCATGTAGAACGACAGGGGGAGAAGCCATTAGGGGAAGAGAATAAGCAGTAAGAGGATTTGGTGAGGATAATGTGGTGGCTGCGGCGGGAAAACCCTATCGGCGGGATTATGTAATCCAACTCAGGACGACAACAGGCATTTGCGGCTTTAAATTCATTGGTCGTTTGACACGGACTATTCATTGGAATGACTTTGTACTCATACTGCACTTCTGCTCAGTATATGCTTCGATCCTCATCCTTCTGAAATTGATTCGAGGGATCACTTAGCCTTGCAGCCTTCGGGTAGGCGTCTAACCTTGACCTATCATCACCCCTCCAAATGGACATCCCGCTCAGCCTCAGCATGAATCCTGTAGGACATCCTCCATTTGAAGCCTTCTACAGGGAAGCGCATACGCGTTTCTTAAGCATACTTCTCTCCACTCCCCAAGCCTTTCTACGGCTTGGCAGGAACATTGTGCTCTACGTTCATTAAGTCTATACACTCATGACTAGATCAAACGATGGAGGTCGTCGCGATTATCAGTTGCGTAGCTGCCGTTGTATCTGCCTACAGAGATGGACAAGTGATTGTTCAACGAATCAAGGACAAACGTCGAGCTCGTAAGGCGCTCCCGCCAACAATATTACTAGAAGAATCACTCCAAAAAGGATCGCAAGCAGTGGAAGAAGCGAAGGAGAGTGGGGTGAAGCGCTTTGGACCCGAGTTTGCGATTGGAGACAGTGAGTGATGCCCGATTCTGCTCTGATTTCGCCAACTGAGGAATTCATAGGAATCGCTACCGACGCCCTCAAGGATGTCATAATTGAGCTCCAAGGATCATTGATCAAACATTTGCGGCAAGCATCCGAGGATGATGGCATGACCGATTTTTCAATCCTTGTAGACGCCTCAGATGAAGGGAGAATCAAGGCCGTGAGCGTACTCAACGATCTTTATCTGCGAAAGGCAAGGACGATATCTGTATCACCAAACATACCTCAAATCCTACCTTGTATACCTTTGCCTTCCAACAATGTCAATGGTGAAGGTCAAATTGATGGCAGAGCGCCGCAACCTGACACAGGAAATTATATAAGATCCATTGTTACCCCATGGGATAATGAGGTGGGAAACGTTCCCAAGTACCCTTCCCAACCACCTTTGCGCTACAAACATACAGAAAGGCCCGAGATTTCTTCCAGCTCTGCCAAACGCAAGTTCCGTGGAATATTCTCGCACATACCAACATTTGGAACAAGGGAATCACACGGAGGAGAGCTTGGCTACCCAAGAGGTGATTCGAATGACAGCATGCCGCCACATAAAAGCGCGCCGAATAGTAATCGTTCCTCGGCGATGACGATTTCGTCTCAGGAGCTTTTGGATGAGAACAATCCATGGGCTTCAGAGCTCTCGAGATCACCAAACGAGACTCTAACAACGAGTCTTCACGCACGGCAAAGATCGCAAACAGAGCCATCTGGTGGTTTACAAAGGCAATCCACACATGAATCGAAACTCGCATCGGGGGATGTCTACGGGGGCTTTTGCAAGGGGGCATACAAACTGCAGGTTGGACTCAGAGACGGCCTAAAGCTACGGAATCAATCGGGCTCTTTTCAGGGTGAGGGATACTACTGGGCATGCGGAAGCTCGAAATGCGCCTTTGAAGGTCGCGCTTGCAAAAAGGACAAAGAGTGGGCTTTCGATGACGCAATCCGCGAATCTCACGGCGTTCGGTATCGTTGGACATTCCTCGCAAAGTCTCATGTTGCGTTATCCAAGGTCAAACATGGTATATACGACTATCGATGCGTTTTCTGTGTTTCGCAAAGTCACGAATCACTAGTGTTTCGAAATGCCAAGGCCTTGATGGAGCACGTCTCCCAGCACCGAGGTCAGCATCTTGATGAGGCAATATTGCGAAAGGCAAATTGCATCAACATGAGAGATGCCGCGGACGAAGAAGACTTTGACATCAATCTTACGCCCGTTGACGCTAAGGCAGAGCCCGGGCAAGCTGTGGACTGGATGTCAACAGATGGCGTTTCGAGTGCCTGGTCTACAAGCGAAGAAACCATGTCGGATACAAACCACTGGAGAGATCTAACGAGAGAAAGTATTGGGCCTGGCAGGGGCTAAGATGGCGGCTACCACGCTTCCCGCCATCGTTTGGGAAGTCGGGCAATGCCTTACATTATTCAGTCAGTACGACTCTTTGATTGTTCCGAGTATGACCTTGTGTACGAGGCACACGGAAAGGCATTACAATGTATGTGTATGTGTCCAAACTGCAAGCCCTAAAGCACCGGAATTTGCATGTGAAAAGAAGATGGGTGGTTTACCACGTGACCTGAAGCTTATGCGCAGGGATGATTTCAGCCGAGGCTTCTTATAATATCACTTCGGCATGGACTCACGAATAAATATGTAGCCATCACCCGCATTAAATCCTGAAGGCACTCAGGCATCAACAAAATTCACAGTCACCAAACATGTCTCACGGTAATACCCTCCAAGAAGTCCTTTTCCTAGACTACACTGACAGACTGCCCATAGCACAACAACGCCTTTCTCAAGTGCAGTCCCACCTCGCCTCCTCGGAGATTGATATTCCTCGAGGTCGTGAGAGTATACTTGCCAAATCACCTCACGACGTAGTCGTTACCTGCGCTCTTCGTACGCCTTTCACCCGTGGCGGCAAAGGTGGTCTTAAAGATACTGCTGCTGCTGATCTGCTCGTCCACGCTTTCCAATCCCTAATAGCACGCTCCAAGATAGACCCGGCTCTGGTGGAAGATATCGCCGTTGGAAACGTTCTTGCACCCGGTGGCGGAGCTACCGAATACCGTGCTGCAGCCCTCGTTGCCGGGTTTCCAGAGAGCACCGCAGTAAAGTCGTTGAATAGACAATGTTCAAGTGGGCTACAAGCATGTGCAGACATTGCGAACGCCATTCGCTCCGGCATGATTGACATTGGCGTCGGCGCTGGCGTGGAGTCAATGTCTTCTCAGTATGGTCCTGGGGCTGTGACGGAATTTTCCGAGCTCTTAGAGTCACATCCAGAATCCAAGAACTGCAAAGTACCCATGGGTGCGCTAAGCGAACAGATGGCCAAGGACCGAAAGATCCCACGGCAGGATCAAGATGCCTTTGCCGCTTCCTCTTACCAAAAGGCCCTCAAGGCGCAACAAGCGGGAAAATTCAATGAAGAGATCGCGCCAATGACGGTCAAGTTCGTTGATCCAAAAACAGACGAGGAAAAGACGATTACAGTGGACAAAGACGACGGTATCAGGCCTGGTATTACAGCAGAGAGCCTGGCCAAGATCAAGCCTGCCTTTGCAAAGGATGGAAGCATACACGCTGGAAATGCTAGTCAGATTTCCGATGGCGCTGCCGCGGTTTTATTGATGAGGAGAAGTACAGCAGAGACACTTGGTCAGAAGGTCATAGGCAAGTTTGTCACGAGTGCTGTTGTTGGCGTGAAGCCTCTGCTCATGGGCATTGGGCCATGGAAAGCGATTCCAGTTGCACTACAAAAGGCCGGGATCTCGAAGGATGAAGTAGATGTCTACGAGATTAACGAGGCTTTTGCTAGTCAGTGTGTTTGGTGTGTTAAGGAATTGGGACTGGACGAGAAGAAGGTATGTTATACTCTTCAAGGATGGGTTGCAATGGTTGACATCTTGAACAGGTTAATCCAAACGGAGGTGCTATTGCCTTTGGTCATCCTCTGGGTTGTACCGGAGCCAGGCAAGTATCTACATTGCTTAACGAGCTAGGCCGAACTGGCAAGAAAGTTGGTGTAACAAGTATGTGCGTCGGCACAGGTATGGGAATGGCAGCTCTATGGGTCAGGGAGTAAACTGGGTTCATGGGGGGTATCTTGTAAGATAAGCAAGCCAACAATGGAGCAAGGCACTGGTTGATATGTTAAAGACGCTACTAATGTGACGACGATCTGTGCCCAGAGGTGACAGGAACTCAATATCATTTCCTTCGCCTGCAGGTAAGGTACTATCTCTCATTAAGAACAAGAATTGATATGTGGAAACGCTTGAGCCTACAGTTCTACTGCGTTTTCTTTCCGTGTAGATGACGCCGGCTGTAGTCCGCGTAAGGTGTGGTAACAGGAACAGCTCCCTCAATGTACAGACTATTTGTCTCATCGTAACATATCCACTTAACGGAGATTTGTGGTGACACAAGGCTCATCCACTCTTCTTCGTGTATCCACCGAGCTTTGTTCATGATACCGCTAGACTCCATTCCTCAATGGGCTTGGGTGGATATCATGCTACACCACACAGTTTATGATCTAGGAGCTATTTTTGGAGGCCTACAAGATCATGACGCATCTATGATCATCCATACAGGTACCGTTACGAGGTACTGGGATAATGGTGTAAACAGTCCATTGCAAACCTGCGCGAAGCAAGACTTGACGCTAAGTTCTACACTCAGAACCTGATAGCGTCTGGCGACGCAGGCCCGTTAATACAATCTTACAGACCTACACTGACACAGTCCTTTATGATAGACGAGGAAATCACCTAAGAATGTGCTGTCACCCCAGGCCCGATCTCAGCGACCACCTTCGGCCCAGACGCAAAGATTTCCATAACACGCTTCATTCAGCATACAGGACTATGGACCATCAAGGGAAAAGCAGATGTCGAATTCGTCGATGAAACTGGGAAGGCCATCTTTGAATGGCATCCCTGAAGAACTGTAAGACCTTGCAGCGTTGCTCGAACATTGGTCCGTTCTTCTTCTACAGTTACTTTTCAGTTCCGAATTCCATTTCCCACAGTATCTTTGACTCCTTCTGCCCCATCTGCATCGTCAACTTTACCTTCCAACCAAGTACAGAATCTTCGGAAGTCAAAAGCGGCCAAGGCGTATCGGAAATATAATGGAGGTGGGGCATCCGACAAACCAATTGGTGATCCATGGCCCGTCCTCGAATACGGAGAACCAAGCAGTTGTGATAGGCTCGACGCCAATGCAGCACATGAGGCTAAGGATGAGATCATTCTACCAGTATACACCCGAAAAGAGCCAAAGGCAGATACAGAAAGCAGCGCAAATGGTGAAACAGAAACTGAGGAGCCGCAGGATCTACATCTCAAAATCGAGTATTTGTCCTGCGATTCCGAGATAACCATTGTACGCATCGAAAAAACCTCAGCCAATATATTGAAAAGCTCTGCTGAGCAGTACGTGAAGCTGAAAACAGAAACGCTGACCAACGGCCAAGAAGGCGCTGGCATTAAAAGGCGAAGAGATATCGGGGAGGAGCAACATGATGCAAAGCGTCAGCGAAAACAACTCGGGTGGGAGAACCTGCAGATATCGTGTAAAGCCGATGAGATTGTCACTTGCGTCAAGACAGAGAGTCGAAAGCCCGTTCTCAAGAGGCAAAGAGATTCCGATATTCAGGAGGATGAACACATTTCCAAGCGTCAGCCGAGACGAGTCGTGTGGAATCAAGTGCAGACATTTTATGAAGACAATAAGGTTGTCAGTAGTATCAAGGAAGACGTTAAACATTTTGTTCTTAAGCGGGAACCAAACGCTGAGGACAAGGATGGACATAATACGAAGCGTCAATGCCTTGAAGCCAAACAAGAGAATTCGCAGGTACCAGAGGATAAGTCTCGAGGCGAGAGCGGATCTTAAGAATGACAATCGAGCTTAGACTATGATTATTGTCAAGCGAGCGTTCGCTTGTGACTTTTATCTATGAGGATCGATCCATGAAGGCCCAAGTGCTGGAATAATATCCCACCGAGTGATGCTAGGCATGAAAAGGTACTAGAAAAGGAGACTGTCTGCTTATGGCTGGGGAGTAAAAGGTCTTGTATATATGTCGAAGCTTTGCAGGCTCCAAGAAGCCATTAATTGCAATAGGAGAGACTGCCGAGCTATTCCCTGATATAGCTTTTCTTGTTGTCGGTATTGTATCCACATTAAACCGCCAACTTACACGATATCTAATCTACACTTCCAGAAACAATTTCCTTAGAAGCCTCAACGTCCAGAAACATCAGAAAAGTAAATCCAGGACTCATCATGGCCTCTCTGCACTACCTACTACCCTTGATCGTCCCATACCGTCCAACCCTGACTCGGCGTCATCTTTAGCAATCACAACACTTATCCGCAATTTCCAGGCCCCAGGCTCTCTGTGGTCTTGTTCAGACTGCAACGTCGCCCTTTTTCCCTTACCGCGTACCTGTCTCCACGTGTAACACTTTGCGTGGCATTGTCCTGAGGCTGAACAATCTCACAAGGCTAACCTAATCTGGACACATCAGCCCCAACCTCAGCAGTCGCATCGCATCGCATCGGTTACATGTAAATTTCCAACCTTGCGATATCAAAGATACATCTTTTTTGGTTACTCTGGCATTTGCTCCTGAAATGGTCGCTGTGCTAATTCAAGATAAGCAGGGTGGTCTTATGTGACGTTGGAGCTTTGAGCTCAGCTCAGGGAAATCTGGAACGTCTGGTGATATATTTGGATATATAAGTGCGCTTTCCCATCTCTTCTTTCTCCCCATCCACCCTATACCTCCTCAAGCCCCTTCCTTCTCCTCCTCCTCCTCCGTACCAAAATTACCTAGTCGAATCAACCCGAATCACACATCCACCCATTATCTAAACTACATCTCACACCCTCATACCCAACCATCCCCAGCTCCACCTGTTCTTCCAAAACCCCCCCTCGGCTCCGCAACCATGCTCGCCACCTGGGGCTACAAAGCCTACAAAAAGCACCAGGAGAAAAAACGCCTCGCCCGTCTCTCGGAACCAGGACAATCCCCTGAAGAAGTCCCTCGTAATTCATCTTTCCACCAAAGCCAACAAACGCAACCAACACAACAGTCACCACAGTCATCCGCTACCGCGAGGCAGCAGCAGTTACAGGCATACGAGACCGAGGGACGGAGGAGTGGGGAGGAGGAGATGGAGAGCAAGAGTGGGGAGAGAGAGAGGCAGGGCGTTTGATTCGGGGGTTTTGCTTGAGGAAGCGCTGGGGGATGCCGGGAGGGGATGGGGTAATAGATGGCGTTGAGGTGTGAGGTTTCGAATTCTCAACCGAATCTTTCGTTGTGTTCTGTGGTTGGGACAGAAGTGCGAGGTCTCCTAAAAAAAACACCTGAAGGGAGGATTGCTCATCGCAGAACCTAGAACTACTCGAACAATCAACGGCAAGGAATGCAGATCAGTATGCTTGGAAAATTTTACCCATTATCCCAAGAAACCACCCCGTGTTCCCCCTTTTTTTTGGCTACAAGTTTGTTTAGTCGCTAGCATCACAAATGTAGAGAAGGGAAACCAACTTTACGGGAAATATCTCCTCCCCATTTCCAAGATATCTTTATCGAAAGGAAAATTCAGCAAAGCGCATGAGAAGAAAAAGAGCAAAAGGTTCAAGAACACCAGACCATCCCAGCCATCAACTAACTCTCCAGACACCGGCAACTCCGCCATGGAAGGAAGGTGTGGGTTTTGCGCGCCACTTTGATGTATATACTACCTTACCTACTGCAACACCGCCCCATCCCCACCACCACATCTAACGAACAAAACCCATTACAGATCTCATGCCCTTCACCACCACCGCCTGCACCAGTACTCTTGTTTTTAAGATTTGGGCGAGTGGGAACGATCTGTGCGCCGTGTCACTCACTACTTCACTAATGTATTTACGTTTTAAATTTTATTACTTTAATAATGGCTCTTCGGCTGCGTTTTTAGCGCGGACGTGAGCGGTGTTGCTTTGGGGTTTTGCGTGGGGGTGGGGTTGGAATGGAATGGTGGTTGGTTTTGATGTGTTTTGATGGGGTGTTAGGTGAGAGGGGAAGGGATGGGGGTGAGGAGGGGAAGGAGAAGTAGGAGTATGATGAATGTTATCTTAGAAGAGTTGTGTTCCTAAAATCATTTGTTGAGAGTTTCAATACTGTAGGGAAAGCTGCAGCATTAGTTATTCATGTGCTTTGTTTTGTTTGCAAAACTCAGGAAAGTGTTCGTGATCGGTAGGTTTTGTGACTTGGTGGTCAAGTTGTTTAAGATCACGTCAGAGTGAAACAGTATATGAATAGATATACCAAATTTGTAGCTTTCTACAAAAATCGAGTTGTGCAACAGGTATATAGGCTCTTCTTATTGTGGCTTGGATAAATGTTTTAAGATAGTCACATGAAATCTAGGCCAGTGCCTTGCGCCCAAAGAAGAAGTTGTGGAAGATTCGATAAGCCGCGCAATGTTACTTGAGAATATTTCAGGTAGACAAGAAGCATATGAGAAACCCGCCTACTTACAGTAATGACGTCTGACGATCTTGGGGGGAAAGAGAAGAAAAGACTTACATATTCACACCATAGCCCCAACACCTTCGGATAATCCTCCTCCCTAAAAAGCAATGGGTTCCATTTGCGAGCTTATCGGAAAAGAAAGGCCTCACCTGCCCACCTAATCCGAGATCCCCAGCACAACCTAGCCAAACCACTCCGCAACTATCTCACCCCTGCCTTCTCGACCCACTCACATGGACATCCTCAAACGCCCTAACCAGCCCAACATCCTCCAGATATCGCCCAAACTCCTCTCCAGACTCTAGCAACACGATCCTCGTCTTCGCTGCCACGACTTCCGGCGGCACCACCTTGGTGGTATCAGCGGAGTAGAAACGTCTACCCTCAAGCCCGTAGACGCCTTCGGGGTGGGGCTGGGTGATGGGGCAATTTGAGGCTTGGTAAGGGCCTCGGGGGACGCTGGAGAGTTGCGCCAATTCTTGAGAGGGGGGAATGGTTTGGATTAGAGCGGTTGCGATTATAGATTCTGTTGTTGCGACTGTGGGTCCTGGGACATAGGAATCAGCAACTGAAGGCTTCGAGCTCTGGACGTGCTTCATTGCTGCGGAAGCTTCGAAACCTTCGAGTGCCTGCATTTGGGGCGGCTGCGGAGCCGGGGTTTGAGGTGGAGAAGGCGCGCAGCTGCTCAATTTGGACGGTCGGTCGTCTGCCTGCTCGCGGGGTATGGGATATCTGGGCTGCTTGTTGGATAGACGTGTTTCGTCTTGGGTTGAGGTAAAGACCTGACGGATGCGGGAGGTAGAGGGGTTCAGTCTCCGGCGTGGGGTGACGTTCGAGTCTGGTGCTCCGGACTCGCTTGGGGCCCACTGGCGGTATCGAGGGATACAGCGCGTTGGTCTTAGACCGAAACTTGAGGACTTCGGGGACCATATTCGTCCTGTCGTCCGAGCAGGATTTTTGGAGCCGCTCTAGATTTTGGGTCGTGAGGCGATCATTGTTGATTTGCTTGGTATCGAACGTTCGTTCTCTTAGATGAGTGGAATTCTTTACCGTTGTTGACGGCGAGTTTTCCCAAGAGAAGAGCTCAGGGATTTGAATGGTATCGTCTATCGATTGTGTCAGCGATTCATTGTCGAAGGGGGTCAACATGCCTGATCCGATGGCATTGCATCCAAAACGTCTTTGCTCTTCGAGGCCGAGGCTGAATATGCGCTCTTTGAACGACCGCGTATCAGTGAATTCCTTGGCTTGGCTTTCTGTTTGACCAACACTATCCACCTGCTCTACCGGAGCTAGGCTGCGAGCACTATTTGATATGCTGCCTGAGGTCGAATTGGACAGAAGCGTTTGTTCTTGAGCGGCTGATATGGCTGGTCGGCTTCCGCGTTGCCGGGTATTGAGAGGCTCCTGAAGGTCGTATGAGTTTTGGGCGAGTTGATCCGCTTCCTTTGAAAGCTTCGCGTTGCCGAAGAAAGGTGGGACTGGCTTGCGTGAGGAAGACGTTCTTTTCCGAGGCCTTGAGCCAGGGTTGTGATATTGCTCTGGACCAGTGTAGTCGCAATTCTGACACGTTAATCTGATTTTTGTTTTCCCTGAATGAATAGATGGTGCCATGTTTGGTTCCTTGCCTACTCCAACGTCCAAACCACACTTCGGACATGTATAATAGATGGTCATGATATCTAAGTTGAAACCACCGGCTCAAAGGACTTGAATTTCGTTGAAAAATGCAAGTAATTGCGTGGTGCAGCAATATTGGTCAGAGTAAGATGTTATACGTCAGTTTTGCAGGATCGTTAGCAGATATTGATGGCTTGTGGCAAGCCTGAAGGGCTGTCATGGACAATGCCATTGTTTACGAGGATGACAGTAACAAACGATTGCTTTTGACACAAGGCCAAATATGCTTTTGGACAAAGGAAAAAGTCACTCAAAGCATTGACCTGTGAGACCGACTGTCTCTTTCATTTGTCAAGGACTCTTCGAGTTCATGAACTAACCTGGGCCCAAAATGGCTACCAGAGGCAACCGCTTGAGATGGTTATTGCCAGGGGATTTTATTATCCTGACGCAATCTTCTTTGTCCACAAACCATCGCACGAACAAGGTGACGTGGAATCAATTCAGTATCTGAGAAATTTTCGATGCAAATGGCAGTACTAAGAATCATCTAATGCATGTGGTCGAGATCAGCTCGCATAATGTCGAATACATCTGTAGAAGCTTACGGAATACGGGGTTACAGTTGTGGGGGGCACGTGGGGGGTTGGAAAAGTTGAGCCAGGGCCGGAACTTTTTTTTTGGTTTCGGCCCCCGCTCAACTTTCTGCATATGCTAACCATGAGTTCAAAATTATTCCAACCCCGGCTCAGCTTTCTGCATATGCTAATCATGAGCTCAAGAATTGATATTATTTAGCTAAAATAGCTAGAAGACAAACAGCAAGAGCGAAGTATTGAAGCCGTGCATATGCACAGCTTGAACGAAACATCGAGAAAACAGCACAATCACAGACCACGCATATATCATGAATAGCAAGACGAGCGAAGATTCTTCTACATTAAGCGAAGAACTGAGCGAAAGTGGGGGGCACGGATAATGCTCTTGGCATACCTATGCTTCGCATACATACCTTACCTTAGGCTCCGGAGCTTTTCCAACCCGACGTCAAGTCTTGAATGTGCGGGGCATATGCAATTTTTAAAGTCCAACCCGACGCCAAGAATTTTTTCCAACCCCGGCTCAACTTTTTCAACCCCCCACGAACTGCAACCCGGAAGCGTACTTACTAGGATTATCGACGTCCTCGAGCAATAGTGAGGGGAGGAGCGGGGAGAAAGGGGGGAAACGAAACGCGTCTGGTCTCACTTGAGTACCTTATCTCTAGCGTATGGAATGTGGAAATGGCCTAACAGTACTTCGTACGAATGTATTGATCAGTAATTTTCAAACCCATTCGAGATGGCTGGTGCGCGTTGCCTAGGATGCTACCTAGACTGCTGCTATGAACACGGGGACAGACTGCTAAAAAAGCCCTGTTGACCACTTCAATTTGGCACTAACCAACTCGATGAAGCCCGGCATGTCGAATGAATTCCAGGAATTGCAGATCAACACGACGATGAAAAGGTTTCGCCCTGAAATTCTCTGAATCCTGTCATGGATTTGAGAACGGAAATGGAGCGAGGATGATAAGGCAATCACACGGTTTTGCCGATTATGCATCATATCCATTGACAATGCTGCGATGCCCGCAAAAGCTGTCTTGTCGAAGAGGGTGGGGCTCCATGGAGCACGCAGGATTCGCACCTGTGAATAAATCGAGCAACTCTGAGCCTGGCGTAAGACTTAGGAGATATATGGAGCGCGGAACATGACCGAAACGAGCTTGCACCGGATGCACGTTCGCTCGTCTTGGTAATCTTTCATTCGATGGAAGCTAATCGAGACGGCAACGCCATGATATGCAGTTATCACTGTTCTGGTTATTTCAGATCGGGATAAGCTCAGCCCACCTGCAAATTCGATACTCGAGGTAAGTAATCGAGTATGGAGGTTTTAACGATCAGGCTTGATTATCGGAAAATGGAGATGTTCTCTGTATTTTACTAGGGTAGATTATCACTACCAGTTGGGTCTTAGAGGTTATAGCGTATACGTACCTTAGTAGATGCCCTTTTGGTATTCACCTGTCACGTATTTTATCTCGCTTCATTTGTAATGTTTCACATGTCTTTAGACCAGAGCTTGATGGATTTCTGAAAATCATAACCTCGAGTACATCTTCATACAAAGACTACAGTATACAAAGATGAGACTTTACTATCACGACAACCAAGCTGTAAGCTCCCATGGATATCTCAAGAAGTAACACTGATTCTTCCAGGGCGACTGCCGCCTTCCTCACGATTCTGGGGTTGGGCTTTCCCCAAAAGATCTTTCGGCCATCGGAGTGCTCTACCATTGCTTTCCACCTTCATCTCCTTCGTCTTCTTCCAACCTCGAGAATCTCGCCAAAACTCGCAACTACGCCAACCGCGATGAGATTACTGTTTCGCCAAGCGCCATGGGTTCGGCGTACGAGGATAGGATCAAGATGTTCTTTGATGAGCACATGCACGAGGACGAAGAGATCCGATACATACTGAAGGGGAACGGATATTTCGACGTCCGCGACGCAGATGACAAGTGGATTCGAATCAAAGCGGAACCGGGTGACCTGCTTGTGCTTCCAGCTGGTATATACCATCGGTTCACTGTAGATGAGGACAATGTATGTATCTAACGACTACTGGTGCAATGCGACAGTGCTAACTAAGCCTCCATTCAGTACATCAATGCTACCCGTTTGTTCCAGACTGAGCCAAAATGGGCGGCTTTGAATCGCAGCGAGGAGACTGAAGCTAATGATATCCGCAAGAAATACCTAAGCTCTCGCGGACGAACAGACTAAGAATACCTAGTATTTAGGAATCAAACCAAGATTGCTTGCATTGATATTCTTCTTCCTCTACAGAATTGCAACATCTGTCTTACCACCAAGGATTCGTAGTAGACTGTCAGTTTGTGTTTCAAGCACTTCCAATCCGTACTCAGGACGGTTCTAGTGGAACGATACCTACTTCGGGCGATTGGTTGATCTGGGCTTCTGCATTCTAGTGTCTTTCCCATTATCAAAAACCGCCCTGAGTGGGCACGTTATTTGTTTCATGCCCTGGTAAGGTACGCTATATATTGATCCCGTCATCCAGGGAATAACGCTCGGAACCGCATTAGTGGGGCAACCATTGGGGCTTAAATCCTACTCGGACTTTGCCGCTCATACCTAGTCGCACGACTTCTGCACCCACTGGTGCCGGATCTCGGTTTATAGCTCAACTTGCTGATAAGGAAGTACCCTTATGCATTTCTCGTCGATCCGTGTGCAGCTAGATCTGTCTCCCCCCCTCATAAGGTACGCTTTGCAATGTCCGAAAGGGCTTGGCATACCGCCCCCAATCTACATAAAGCGCTGCTTACGGCTCTTGATTATATGAACCACCAGTGCCACCTTGGACTACTGCTGCTTCCGTTATACACATGAACATGTCTTTCAAAACGCCTATAGTTCCGGGCCTCGATATCAACGCCGACTATGGACCTCAGATCAATGCTGTGGCCATTTTCTTTATGTGCCTGTCATTTGCTACGGTTGTGCTCCGTTTCTTTTCACGTGCTTATACGAAGATCGAGATTGGCAAAGATGATTGGCTTTTGTTAGGCGCTGCAGTATGGCTCTTGATCCCGTTCCCCTTGCTTTCATCTAATAGCTCGATCTTCAGATCTTCTCTTGGGGCTATACTGCTACAGTGATTGCGGAAGTGGAGCTTAATTACTACGGGCAGCATATAAGCAAGTCGGACCCATTTCATGTCGAGGAGTTTTTCAAGGGATTGTACGGCTTAGCGATTACCTATCCAATTGCCCTTACTCTCAGCAAACTCTCCCTCTTGGCCTTGTACTGGCGGATTTTCCGTGGGACAAAGGGAAAGCTTCCAATACAGATAGCGGCGGGGCTGAACATTGCCTGGATGATTGCTGCAGTATGTATCGGATCTTTAACACTAGTTAGTGCTATTCTGACTGCCGTTGTAGGTCTTTGTCGGATTTTTCAGCTGTACACCTGTTCGAGGATTCTGGGACCTAAATGTCCCAAGCCGATGCATTAATTACAACATCTTTTTCACCTCCAATGAGGTTTTTACAATTACGCTAGACCTAATAGTCATACTTATACCCGTCTATTTTATATCAAATATTCAGAGATCTCTCTCCCAAAGACTTTCTATAAGTAGTACCTTTCTTCTCGGCCTTGTGTAGGTACCATCACTTCCTAATAGAATCCGTGTTGATCCTGGTGCAGTGTGACTGTGGTCTCAGCGGTACGGCTATGGCGTCTCGTTCTTGCCCAAAGATTACCTGGATTCGATCCTACGTGTGAGTTTTCACGTGTATGGCTATCTGTACTTTGAGCTAATTCGCATCGCCCAGTTGACGAAGTGGACGCGGCACTGTGGGCCATTATTGAACTGAACCTTTGGGTATTTGTCGCTTCAATCCCGTCGTTGCGACCTCTCGTTGGGAAAATCATCCGTGACAGATCGGAGAGGACCCACGTTGCATTGCCAGGACAGTATTATTCTGGAAGTGGCTCAAGCAAGACCCTCAAAGAGCGATTATGGCCCTCGAAGAATAGATCGGTTCCTCGCTCAGGCGGTTATGCTGCCACTGGGGCCGAGTCGTTGCGATCTAACGAACACATCCTGGGGCAGACAGGAGAGGACTCAGTCTGGACACCGGGTGGCGTGGGCCGGAACGCTGAGCGCAATATTCCGCTGAAGCACCTACCCGGCATACGAGTAGATAGAACTTGAGGTCTTGGCGATTCAGCATGACTTACTGGAAATGCAATACCTAGAACATGACGGGATTGTATGAACGGAATGTATCTAGACAGTTGTTGCCTACCTACCTTATCACTTAGGTTTGAGAGTATGAAGATTTGAGGGTTCGAGGTTCCAGCTACCAGGCTAAGGTTGCCCGCATCACACGTGGTAGGTACATTAGCCTCGAAATTGTACGGAACTTCCCTTACACCACCATGGTCCACGTGTTGAGAATGCACTAAGGTATTACCCCGCTCCCGGAAGCCAATCGTGCTCAACTATGTACCTTAAGGTATATAACAGTCCGTCCCGACGCATGACACATGACGCATGGGGCTGCGGCGCGTTTCTGGAAAGGATCTTTCTTACGTATCTCCGTACCGTACTACTACTAACTAGTAGTACCACAGTACGAGCAGTCGGAAATAATGCGAAAGCTTTTGATGAGAAGTTTCTACCCTATTGGAGGGTGAAAAGTAGGAATCATCCTGTGATTACCCTATCTCCATGATGGAGTCTTCTCACGCCAACAAAAACTCTCATCCTGCTCGATCAACAAGGCACACCTTTGCCGGCTTCCTTATCGACTTGGATGGTACTATTATAGACTCTACAGAGGCAGTGGTGAAACACTGGCACAAGTGAGTGATAGCTTCGTCAGGAATACCTTTCCCGTCTCGTCACCACGAGGAGAAACTTCAATCTCGATGGTCCATACCACTATTATGCGCCGTATTCGTACTTACGGCACAGTACAGATTAGGTGACGAACTTGGCGTCGATCCCAACGTTATTATTCAGAGCTCGCGTGGCCGACGATCTATCGACACGCTGCGGTTGTATGATCCCTCGAAAGCTAGTTGGGAATGTCAGCCTCATTGCTCTTGGTTATCCCTTAGTCTGCTACTAACCTAGCACAGACGTGAACTACGTCGAAGGCCTCATTCCAAAAGAATACGGCTCCTATGCCGGGGAAATCCCAGGTGCTCGCCAGTTCTTGAACTCTCTGGATAAGGCCTCGGCCCTATGGGCCATTGTCACTTCGTGCACCCACACCCTCATGTGTGGCTGGCTTGACCGAATGTCGCTATCGCGACCTCCCGTCTCTGTTGCGGCAGAAGATGTATCCGCAGGGAAGCCGGACCCTGCATGCTACAGGCTTGGGCGCGAGCGCATCGGCTTAGCGGAGGAGCAAGAGGTGCTGGTGTTTGAAGATGCGCCGGCAGGCGTGAGGGCAGGGAAGGCTGCGGGCTGTATGGTTTTGGGGCTTGCGACTACGCACGACAGTGGCAGATTAAAGGATGCTGGCGCGGATTGGGTGGTGAAGGACCTGAGGAGTGTGGAGTTGGTGGGGAAGCGAGAAGATCGCTGGGAAATTAGCATTGAGGAGATTTGATTGGGAGATACAGATGTAGAGATTGGGATAGACTTTTAATAGACGGAGCTCTACAGGCGCGCCTGCCGAGTTAAAACCTTCAGATATCATTCCGATCACGACAGCTGCAGCAATGCGATACTGGGCGTCTAATAAGAGCGAGGTTAATGACTACTGCAAAACATCAAAAAGCTGAAACGTTGACCACACCAAAACCCAGTAGCCACAAGAATGGAGTTCTTCCTCAGCCACACAGCAGGCAGTCTCTGTCACAGCTCCTTTCGTAGTCAATTCATGTTGATGATACGGCTGCTGAAGAACGCCTGGTGTATTGGAAGTAGGGACGAGGGGGGATTAATAATCTTGGCCTCATAGGGCTGACCACCGCTAGTAGATTTATTACCTTTTCTTCCTCCGGAGTCCGGGGTAACGAGCTCTCACCCAACAACCACAACAACCAATATACAATATGTCCCATACGACGTCGATATATCAACACAGAGCAGAGGAACAATCACGAACGAGACATTACTATTGCATATGGTGCTGGCTGTGCATTGACAGGTCGGAGAACGGCTTGAAGGAATGATTACCTGGAAGACTTATGAGCCCGTTCTGGTTTTTGATTGTAGCGTGGTTATAAGTTTTATCATTGAGTGTGATAATATACGGGCGTGTTGGAAAACTGCCATATCCGATCGCTCTGTTACCATGCGAGATTTCAACATGCATCTTGGAAGAGAGTGTCTAGTACGCCAAAGAAAAAGTTTTTAAGGAGCATCTCCAAGCCTTGCTCGAGCCCAAACACTGAGGATGGCGACTTGAACCCTTCAAGAGAGATTTACGGCGGCCACCAAGCCCAAGTCTGACAAGAGGGAAAGTTTATGGGATCACTAACATGCAATGTTTCGAAAGGTAATGGAGTCCCAACGGAACGTTTTGAACTCGTGGGCATAAGGGTGGAGAACTCGGTCCTAGGGCCGAGACTACGGAATCTGTCAATTTTTTCTTCACTGCAGGTCTAGAGAGATTCATGGAAGACGTGGAAGACGTGGAAGATGTTTGGGCGATTTTTGAGTGATCAAGCAGCGAGTTGGTGGGGTTTAGAGCACATGGGAAAGTGATCCAGAAGGTCTTCAACATTTGGATGACTTCTTCTGAGTACAAGTGCTGTGCTGACGAGGACTATCTTACTGCGGAACAGTCCTTGATGCTATCAGTGTGGTAACGAGCCTATATATTCTTCTTTCTGTCAAGAAACACTTTTTGTTGGAACAATCGATTCTTTCTACATCTCGCATATTGTACTCTGGATACCTTGTCCATGCATACCTGATGTGTTGTCCTTAGATTGGATATCGATAGGTCTTCGTTAGGCTCAGGACGAAAGGGCCTAAACTAGTCTACTCACGTGGGGACACAAATACACTAATTGGTTCCATCTTTCTCAGAACAATCACTAGAAGTCACGTTCTGTGGCCTCTTGAGGTGAGACAAGCGTGGGGCCTGTATCTAATCGGCTGCTGTACGAGCCTCTTGCATGAGCCAGGTCACAGGCTGCTGTGTTATGATTTTAGTGGATCGAATCAGCGTCTACGTTCGATGCATAGTAAAAGATGCCATACATCCTCTTCGAACGTCCTTGGGCACTCAGAAGAATTTGGCATCGCTCCAATCTGCGAAAAGAGAGAGAGTACTCCCAAACTCTCGTTCCTCTAGGCCACCAATACGATGAACCCAGCCACTACAGTAGGTCTTGCTGCTGGTGTCGCTCAAATAATCACTGCCACCACGCGGGTTGTTGGCTACATCAATGATATCAAAGATGCGCCGAATGATCGGGCTAGGCTTGCAATAGGAGTAGCCAGCCTTGCAACCGTTTTCACTTCTCTGAGATACAGAGTAGAAGAATCGACTTCGAGTGACCCCTGGCTTTTGGGCGTTCGGTCGCTAGGTGTGGACAATGGGCCACTTGATCAATTCAAAGAGGCTATGGAACTTCTGGCAGAGAAGCTGAAACCGCAATCTGGTTTAAAGAAATTTGGGTCGAAGTTGCTTTGGACGCTTGATCAGAAAGAGATTGTTGATATTTTGTCTCGCATAGATTGTATAAAGTCGCTTGTTGGACTTGCTTTGCAAAGGGATAATCTGTGGGTTTTCGTTGTTCGTCATTGTCGTCTGCATGATACCATATTGTTGGTCTCGGTTATCTAACTCTACCTGTTCACCATTCTATGTTCTTGCCGTTTCGATCGTCCTAGAAGATTCTGTCTACACAAGCGTCACATTTGCTGATTAGTTACAGCGATTTATCACATGCAGTCAAAGACGATCTCACCAAGGTGGGAGACACTGTTTTGTCGGTCAGAGATAATGTTGCAAAATTGCAATTAGACTATACTTGTAATTCGAACCGGATACTACTCCCACTGTTGATAAGAAGCTAATGTAATCTAGCGCAAGAGGACCGCGAAACCCTATGCTGGCTTTCTTCCCTAAGCTCCTGGAGCAAGCAAACTGATACTTTCGATAGAATTTACGGGGGAACAGGGAGGTGGCTGTTGGACGCCGATGAATTCAAAAGATGGATATGTTCTTCTGATGAGACCCTCTGGTGTCCTGGAATGTGTAGTGTTGCTCCCTGAAATTTATTGTACTCACATCGTGCTGACAAGCTGAAGCCGGCGCTGGTAAAACCACTCTTGCGTACAAAGACTCATCACCACTGATTTTTCGCTGACAAGACTAAAGTGTGGACGTGCCCAGGTCCTCTATCATCAATCATCTTGAGCATAAATTCAGATCCCAAGATGTCGGTATCGCTTACATCTATTGCAATCATAACGAACGAGATTAAACGCCAGTGAATTTGCTTGCTAGTTTGCTAAAACAAATCATGGAACGCCGCTCTATCATGATGAAAGATGTTAGAGACATGCATAATAGCCACAGTAGCAAGCAAACTCGACCATCACTGGCTGAATACTCATCTATGTTGCTAAAAGGTTGTACGTGGCTTCTCAAAGGGTTTTATCATTATCGACGCCCTGGACGAATATATTGAGCAGAACGGCACCAGAGAAATCTTGATCCGAGAAATTCAAGCATTGCAGCCGGACGTGTATTTGTTGGTAACCTCTAGATTGTGCCAAACATCCAACAAGAATTCAGATCTCTACAACTGGAAATTCGTGCTGAAGACGACAATACTAAACATTATCTCGAAGCGCGAATCTTCGAGGCGACTAGGCTGCGACGTTATGTTAATGAGGACGAAGGATTGCAAGAAACTATTGTCTATACGATTATTGAACGTTGTCAAGGCATGTATGTCCAGTCGCAAACAATGCTTCGCGGAGCTTTGCTTGGAGAAAGCCAGGTTTCTACTCGCCCAGCTTCATATCGACTCGCTAGCCAAAAAGTCTAACGAAGAGCAATCCGCCTGGCCCTCGAAAATTTACCCAGAAAGTTGGACAGCACTTACGACGAAGCTATGCAGAGGATTGAGAACCAATACATCGATGATGCTAATATAGCACATGGAGTCTTGTCCTGGATAGTCTATGCCAATCGACCGTTGAATATTAGAGAGGTTCAGCATACCTTGGCTGTTGAGCCTGAGCTGACATACGTTGGCGATGACGTCCTAATCGATGAAGACCTCCTCACATCTGTGTGCCTGGGACTTCTTACGGTTGATCGCGATCGCAGGATAGTTCGGCTGATACATCATACAACTCAGGAATACTTCGAGCGAAAGGGACCGGACTATTTCCCTGATGCTCACAGAAATATTACGACAACCTATCTTACTTATCTCTCACATCATACAAACCCCGGACGTTCGAGTTTTGGCTCTGCCCGAGCCCTGAAAATCCCCGAAAGTTTGCTGTCAGCCTATGCTTTTCTTCAACACACCGCTCGGAATGGGGGCGTTGTTGTACGGGGATCTATAGGGAATAATCTTTCGGACTTTGCGTCAGACCTATACGAAGCCGTCAATGAAATCTCTTTAAGACAAGCTGGAAGCGTTTTTTTATACGCGTCAAGCTTCATGGCAATAAGCATATCTCTCGCCTTCGGCTGGCCGTATGTTTCGATTTACAGATCACGTTGGTGAACTTGATATGCAATGACGTCGACGTAAATAAGCCAAGAAGAGAGGTTAGAAGACATGTATTTGTGTGGTGGTATCGTATGGACTTGTCTACGTCAAACAATTGTTGCTAGAGCAAGGAACCAAAGACAACATGAAGCCAAAATATCAGAATGTACCGCTGCACCTAGCAACGGCATGAAATTCCAGTTCGCCCATTTCATGATTGCTAGAGGAGAGTACGGATATAGAAGTAGAGCTATCTACATCACACGGTCTGGGATCTCGCCATGAACAATGACTACGCTAACAGCATAGAGACATTTTTGAATAGCAGCACCAAGCCAATAGGAGTGGAATTAGTTGATGGAAATTGAAAACGAGATGAATGTTTATCTAAATGACGGATTTCTGCATGGCGGTTCCTTGGACCAAACTATTTTGGCGTTTCACAGATGAGACCAGAGTGCCAGCCTACTACCTTGGGTGACATCGCTTGAAAAACATTCGAATCTGAACCTTTCCTTCGCGAAGCCAAGGACAACCTGTTTCTCCAGTTGTTGCACAAATATCATCTCGCACCGTCTGACCCTCCCCCAGACTAAGCGAACAGAAGATTTTCACTTATATTCCTAACTCCCAACCACAAGCAATGGACGAATCGTTTGCTCACGCGCTTCTAAATGGCGATCTAACATACTCGATGAACGACTAACCCAACTCCATGAACCGAATCAATCAATATTTTGGACCATCTCAATTAGTTGATGAACTTTCCACTTGGAGAGGCTGTCAATCCCATCGTTCATCCCAACAGACAAAAGGCACATTTCACTGACCTGTATCGACCTCCTCCTTGGCAACTCAGTCAATCTCAATCTCAATTTCAACAAGTTCACAACTTCATCCTCTATACATAACCATTCCGTCTTCACTCCCCTCACTACCTCTTCCCTTTGTTCCCCCCTACTCTTAACCCCTTATATTACTTCCCACCAAGCGTTCAACAATCCGATCTCGCTCTCATATCAAATCAACCATACATCGTTCCCCCCTTCACTCACCCTCCCTCTCTTACTCTATACACACCTCTCCTCTCATACCAGAAACGTCCGTCCACATAAATAGTACGTATACCTTAAAAGCTAGCACCGAAAGAGATTCTAAACAGTCTCAAGCATGATATTCAATATTCAATATCCAACACAAAGAAAAGCGACCACCCCGAGAAAGATGATCAGATAATCCTATAAAACAAATGTCAAAAAGCCTTACCACCTTTCCATATCCACAGCATCATCCCATCCCATTTAGAAAACCCCTTATCACACAACCCAAGTCCTCCCCCCCCACCAATCTATCGCCCACAACACCGCGCACGCTCCTCCAAACAAAGATAGTACAGTATACCCAGAAAAAAAACAACACATCGCCACCTTTTTTCAACCAAAATCCAAGCCAAGCCAAGTCAAGCCATATCCCATTCCCAAAAAAAACCCCATTCCCAAAAAACCCCAATACCAAAAAAAACCCCAAAAACCAAAATTCGGAATACCCCCGCCATATCTAAGAACCGTTCGAACCCCATATATATTCCCCAGTTAACCAATCCCACCACCACCACCACCACCAATCCTATCACCATCACCACCACCACCACTACCACAACCACCACCACCACCATCACTACCACCACCCACAACCCCACAAAATCCCCACCATCACAAACGACCCCATCTTCTCTCTACCGCACTCCGCGAACCACTGTCCTACAAACATCCGCAGCACCAAACCCCCCCCGAGAAATCCGCCTCACAAATGGTCCGATAAGTTTGTATTGGCGCTAAACTACATATGTTATTCTGTTTGCTCGATTGCTGCTTCCAGCGAGGGGTTTGAGTTGGCACGGTTGGCTGTAGGGTTTGTGACAAGTGTAGTACTCGATGTTTTTCCAACAAGCTTAAACCAAACATGCCCAGGGAAAAGCTATGTATGCTGGCACTCAACCCCGCAAAAACCGTCCTCCTCCTACGCAACCCCCATGCACTTCAGCGCACCCCCCCAACCACCCACCCTTCCAACCCCCACCTCCTTAACCGTCTGAAGTCATCCACGCCCTCCCCGTCCATATCCCCCTCCCCACCATCGTCACCACCCTCACCCTCCCCCCTCTCCTCCCCAAGACACAACTCCCCCAGCAAACTCCACAAATCCTCGCCCTCCCCCACCCTCACCTCCACCACCGCCGCATCCTCCCTCCTCCTCATCTCCTCTTCCATCTCCGCCACCCGCCTCGCCCCAAACCCTCGCTCGGACCCCGGCCACGGGATCTTGATCTCCAGCAGCTCCCAGTCTTCGCTCCCGGGGGCGGGTTCGCCCCAGCCGTTGGAGGGGATGGTGATGTCGAGTTCGCGGAGTTTGGAGACGGGTTCAGTGGGTTGGGAGGGGGTTGGTGGGTGGGGTGGAGAAAGGGTGGCGGGGTGGGGGCGGTGGGGAAGGCGGTAGGCTGGGGCGGAGTCGGCGCGGCGTTTGCCGGGTGCGTTGGAAGGGGGCTGTGGAGGGGGATGGGGGTGTAAGTCTTCGTGGGCGATGGCGACGCGGTTGACGGTTAGGGGGTTTGGGATTGGATTCGGTGGTCCGTTCGCGTCCTCGATCGGTGGGCGATTTGAACCGGCTGCGGTCGGGTACTCATCGGCCTGGGCTAGGTCTTCGTGCTGCCGGTTCTCGGCGGCTGCTTGCTTTTTCTTCGAGCGCTTCACGGGAAGGGGCGCTTCGGAGGAGTCCCAGGTGCCGTCAGGGACTTGCGCTGTTGATGGCTCGTCTGGGTGTGCGGGGTCTTCGGGGTTGTTGTAGTACTGCTCCCAGGTGCTGTCTGCAGGATGGACCGGGGCAGACTCATGCTCAGCCTCGTACGGAGCGTCCGTATGGTTGTCATGGTCCCCATCGCCATGGCCGCCGTGATTATCGTCGTAATTGCCAAAGTAGTTACTATGGTAGGATAGAGCGGCGTCTTCAGCATCCAAGTCGGCCGCAATCATTTGAGCGATCAGAGCTGCGGTAGCGTCATCGGGGTCGGTGGATGGGGATGCCATTTTGGGTTGTTGAGCAATTTCCGCGAAAGGTATTCTTTGTGTTGCAGCGATATCTTTAACAGCACGAAAGATAGATAGGAAGATTGTAGCTAGAGGTAAAAGCTTTGAGTGTTGAGCCCTTAAGAGCGAGTTGTTTCTAATACTAGATGCGGAAAAGTAATTGATACCGTAGCAATGTTCAAGACACAAAGTTGTATGATCTTTAGAGTATGGAGCTGAGAGCAAGGTGTGTTTGATAATTGCAAGAAGAATGATAAAGGGGTTATGTGAATATGCGAGAAGCGAGAAGGATGTGTTGCGAAAGAAAGCCAATAGGGAAGGAGCTGTGAATCATTAAAAGCGTCGAGCGAATAAGGTAGGAACTGTGAATATGAACATGTGTCGGTTGCAGAAGAAAAGCGTGATCTATATTTCTTCATTCATTACTCAGAGGTTACTCTATGCCAGAAGCAAAGGTGTCCTCCACAACGGCAAACCTTCCGTTCGTTGATTTCAGCATTCCAAGATTTGGCTGCACGAATCGATAGCGGTCTATAGGACAGGAGTAATTGAACATATGTTTTGGGAGCAATCAGGCTGCACATATAATAGACGAGTGACTACCATCTGCCATGAAAAAGTAAGTGCTTGGATCCCTGGTCTTCCAGAAAAGAGTACTCGGATGCACATACTTTCTCGACGAGCATTGAAATCACAGAATGGGTAGAAGCACAAAGTGCAAGGCCTCATTAGTTAATGCGCATGCCAAAAGTAGTAGGTGCTTGGAAAGGGATGGAATCCTATCAAAGTATTGCTGTTTGCAATACGGACCGCATAGAAACCGAAGACAAGGTCCCGTCCAGAACGAGTCGCACCCAATAATTTAATCAATAAAAGTAGTACCACTGTCGCCCTCCACGCCTTCAACTCCTACCTAACGTTGACTTGCACTAGTCTACAAATCAATCAAGCTACCAGTCGCCTGGTTCTGGTTCTGATGTGGTTGCTGGCTACCAAAGGGATTATTGCTTGTTTGCCCGAAAGGACTCCCTCCGAAGCCATTGATACCAGCGGGTCCTGTTTGTGCAGGTGCCATCCGATTCTGCTGCCCGAAAGCCCCAGCTGAAGCTTGTGGCTGTGGCCCGCCCGTAAATTGCTGACTGAAAAACGGGTTGTTGCCTGTCTGTGCTGCGTGCAATCTATTCAAACCTTGACCAGAGCTGTTGACAAAGGTCCCAGGCGCGGTATGCTGAGACGGGATTCGGAGGTCTCCTGTGTTGCCAAAAGTATCCATACCTTCACCCGATGCAAGTAAAGCGTTAAGACGGGCATGCTGTGGGTTTAGATCCTTCTGTGGCGTTGGAGGTGCTTGTGGTGCCGAGTACGAGGAAATGGGATTGAATGATGATTGACCGAAGTTTGTAGTAGTGTTTTGCTCCGCAAGAGAGTTGAGAGACGGTGGCAGCTGCTGCTGTTGTGGTTGAGGACGGTTAAAGGACGAAGCAAATGGATTGTTAGAACCAGTAGGAGCAGGTTTGAGTGCGTCTGCTTGCGCTTGCTGATTAGTAGCCCAAGGATTGTGACTGCCAGCGACAGGAGAGCTGAGCGGCTGCTGTGGCTGCTGTTGGATTTGAGAACCAAAGTCATTCGGCTGCTGTGCGTACGGGTTGTTCATATTGTTGAAAGCGGTTTGTTGAGGCTGCATTGTCGACTGCGGCTGCACATAGTTTGCTTGTGGCTGTTGAAATTGAGACTGGTCAAAGCCTGTTTGTTGGGGTTGGAAGCCATTTTGATACTGAGAGCCTGTCGGCTGCGAGTATGCGTTGTTGAGAAAACCGGTAGTCTGATGTTGCTGAGGTTGCTGATCGACCGGGTTCCCAAACCAATCTACAGCGCCTTGCTGCTGGTATCCTTGGTTGTAGCCTGTGAACTGTGGTTGAGCAGCAGGCGCTGGAGTATCATCAAACAAGGAAGAAGCGTTGCTTTCTTCTAGCTCTCGTCGCCGCAGTTCCTCCTCTTCTTTACTTAATTTGATCGCCTTGGCTAAGTCATCGTCATCAACAGGCGCCGCGTTACCCTTCGCTCTTCGCTTCTTGTCTTCTTCGGCTTCGTACTTGCTGGCCTCGAGCGCAAGCCTATACTCTGCATCCTCCTCATCTGTACCCTGCTTGCGTCGGTCAGGTCGCTGGCGTCGTGGGGTTGGAGGGTCGCTGCCGCCTGTGTAGCCAGATCCTTGGGGACCATATTCCTCAATACCAGTGACTCTTGATTTCCAGGTCTTTCGATCTGATCTCTCCGTGCGTAGGCGCTCTTCGTCGAGTACAAGTGAGGTAAGCTCTTTGGCCGACACACGTACTGCCTTTTGTCAGCTTCCTACAATCCTAACTTGATGGTCGAACAGACCATTTTGCCCAACATCCTTGCTATCGTCATCGACATACTGGAATTCTCGGAGGGTCTTGATAAGGTAGACGTTTTTTCGCGCCCAAGTAACCACAAGCTCTGATCCCTCATGAAGACAGTAGTCTAAAACTTTCAGTGATTTGAGAACATGGCGCCAGTTCTTGCCTTTGTCGTTCATTCGCTTATCTAACATGTCCATGATCTCATAGAAGTCATTGGAGCTTTTCAATTATCAGTAGATTGACCATCAATGTCACCCAAGAAACCTACCCATTGAAAGTTAACTGTGCGATCTCGCTCATATCGGTGCCAGTAGGACCCCAGGGATCATTGCTGGTTGCTTGAATTGGATCAGCCAAAGCTCCAATACCCTAGCAATCCGCTGTCCATACCATTTCGGACCTTGATCTGCACTTGAGAGTACCCCTTGGTGATATTCTTCACCCCACGGACGACCTTCGACATCCTAGCGCTGTTTGGACTGTTTCCTTCTCTAACAAACTCTTAGTATACGCAGAGCTGGAGGCGAAGAAAAGAGTGTCGGACGTGGTACTTCAGACAAGAGAAGAAGCCTTATTATCGGGAGTGCATTGAACGCGAGTATTGGCAGGTGATGAGATTGCGCCTATATAGCAGTTCATATGGCTTCTTTCGTGTCTTCTCATTAATGAATGACACGGTAAGGCGGGTAAATTTGTCTGGAGTAGTGAATGGCTTTGGAGTTTGCGTGCGTAGGTTGCGCAATACTTGAGTTACACATGTGACGTTTAAGGTGAACAGCCTTCGTAATCGTCGGTGATGCGGCTATTCCGTACACTGACAGTATTCTAACTCGGCGAAACCTTTGCCCGTAAAACTCCATCTCCATCTCCATCTCCATGACTTGCACGGTACACACGCATCAACTTACTTGGTACGTACTGTAGTATTTGGCGGTCCTGCACATCGGTCCTCTCAGAGTCCTAACTGTTCGGGATTGCTACCGAACCTGGCACCATGCCTCCTCGGCTTTCCCCGCGCTGTTTGCGGGGATTTTGGCGGGACTTGAAGAAAGAATTATTGTCCCCGTTCAATCACTTATCGGAAATTGCCACAGGTTACGTTGTCTACCAAGGTGCTAAGCGTCTTGGATATGGCAACAAGGAGAAGGGCTTTACCGAGCTACATCAGCTGGCTGATACGCGGCGCAATGCCGCCGGAAAGGGGGAGGCGTCGAACGAGGCACAAGCAGGAGTCCAGGACACGTGGTCTAGGAGTCAAATACATGCTCAAGCGGCAAATCCGGAAGAATTGCCAATGGGGTAGAATATCTGTTGACCTTCCGACCATTCGATTCTCTATGGCAACATCAATCTATGAGCCAATCCTCGGATCAATGACCTATGGTAGACAATCACCTATGCAAGCTGTTTGAATCTTAGCACCGACGTGCCCCAGAACAGTCGAGTTACGGCAGAAGTGGGTGATCTACTACACGTGGGTAGAGTTAAGAAGTGGACTCCTGCAAATGGCAATACGTATTGGACTGTCACAAGCTACTCACGTCTCCGCTGAGTTGTGATCTACCATCAGAGTGTCTAGCTCTGCAGGACTTGGACTGAAAGATACTTTGCGTGAAAGTCAATGCTTTACATGGAAAATAAGAGTGGAATGATGGTAGGCGTGTCATCACAATTTCCCTGTACCAGTGAGTGTAAAAAGTCGGGTTACAACAAGCGGCGAATTGTTGTCTCGGCAAAGCCGATTTTTCTACCACGACTTTCTGCACTCACTGGTGCTGTCGGGCACTCCTGATGTAATCTCACCTACACAACTGCTGTAGTTAGGGATGGCTCATGAGCATCAAGTACAACGACTCGTGCTTTCGTGGGTCTTCTCATTCCAAGTGCCAATCCAGTACCTTGGCAGAGGCCCGCTTAGACGTTTATGATCACATCAATTATGTCAAAGATAAACAGAGTGGCATCATCGGTGGCTCTGAGCCAGGCGGACCTGTGCCCTGCAGAGTCTGACAGACGCTCCCTGCGGTAACTGGCAATGTAGTGCATTGCGCTTATGCGAATTATTGTGGCGGCTGTACCTGTTTTGATTAAGTACCCAAGCCAGCCTTCGAATGCTTCGTTAATTTATTATGCTGAATGCTATTGAAATCGTCCCTACTTGGCTTATCACATCTTCAAAAAACCACGTTTCAGCTGTCCAATGTACTCGTCTTGATTTTCTCCACACGTCTAGCAACAAGTGCTGCAGTCAACTTACCAGTGGAGTCTTCGAATCCACTCGGTTTGACGTCTCTCTATCAACCGAATCCAGGGCATTCTGAATGTTACTGTACCGACTCTGCAAGCTGGACGATCCCGGGGTTCGTTAGAGAAGATTGTCAGGATGCTACTGTTCGCATGTACGTAACCGAGGTTGTGCTACATGACAAAGAGAAGTTCAAGTTCATGGCTTAAGGCGCCACTTCGCTGCCTGGACTTCCCCTTATGCAGACCCCTCGAACATATGTGTCTGGTAAATGATGGACAGGAGAACCTTTCTACTTTTTCTTATAGCAAGTTCCGCTAATACTAAGTCGTGTGCAAATATCATAGAAACATGCACTATAGCAATTGTGATGTTGGGTGACCTTCCTACTTATATTCCGGGAGGTCGTGCGAGTTTCCACAAAACCGACATCGCTTCTTTCTCAGAACTTTTTGACGCTGCAGCATTTGTATCTGCTCGGTGCCTTGGAGATGACAGATTGGTGGGCTGGTTTCAGAGTGGTAAGATATGGAGCATTCTTATCAACGTTCTACATCTCGGACGTCTTGGGACGCTTCGTTGACCATGCTTAATCAAAAAGGTACGAAACAAAGTATTGGCGTCCTTCTGTATGCTACAGGCTCAGATATTGGCCGCGAAATCACAACAATAGCGAGGTCGCAGAACATGAGTTTGAGTCGAATATGAACGCTGAAACGCAAAGACAAATGTTGTCAGCAGAAAAATGATTTCTTCAATTCCTTCCTCATGTGGTGAGCTAGATGCTTACATAGTGATTAGCGTTGGCTACAGGGACTGGCTCGCAGAGGTGAATAGTCGTTCCTTAGGGGGTAAGAAACCGGGACTTTGGGCATGTCGCCGAGCAGAAACTGGATCGGAGCCCCGGAAAGCTCTGCAAGCTGGCTGGTCGATGTGGAATTATGTTGGGATAGCTCGTCCTGGTGCCCTTCCCCTAAGAAATACATCGCAGTGCATCTGTCCATGTCCTACTGAATTGGAGCATGCGAACGTGAAACGCTAAGACCTAGATCCAGCGTTACCTAAGTTCCCACTTACAACAACCACAAGTATCGCAGCGTACGCAGCCGTAGCTGCAAAGGTCTTAGCTTAGCGAATCTTTCTGAAAAGGCCGACGCTGATGGCGAAAGCCCGAGCGAAGCTTGCCATCATCCACAAAGACGCGGTTGCGGAATTGATCAAACAAGGACTGAGTATTGCCCCCTATCCATCCATTCCTCCGCATCGGCGAAAGGTAGCATGGTGTCGGTAGAACTCGCTCAGAAGGTTCGTTCAGATCTGTATCTGGTCCGCGCGTTCATCGTAATGAGTCGGTATTGTACCTGCCATGAATTTTGGTTGGTTGGACGGGATGGATGGCTGAATTGTGAGAATCGGGATGAACGGTCGCGAAATTAGAGTCAATGCCCTCCCTCCCTGGGTATAGGCGTGTCTGGGAAACCTCGTCGGACTCATTTCAGAGCTGATAGCTAGGAGACCATGGACGGTGGTACCTTTTCCTACCCGAAGGATAGTAGCATCTGATGTTGACTGGCCATCTTCAAGTCCATGGACATAATTGTCAAAGGTTGTGCGAACCCATTCTTGCATCGTAAATGTATTGGGGCATGAAGACTGCGCCGTTGGAGACTGTGAGACGCCAGAATCCGGGCGACGACAACATAGAAGGCAGCATCGACAGGGAACGTCTTTAGAGATTCTAGGATATATGTACTAGTCTATCTGCCAATACCTTCAATCCATAAGCCCTCGCTTGAGTTGTCCTCTGTGGTTTTCCTTATGCCAACAAACTTCTAGCCGACATCAGACCTCAACCTCCTCCTCCTCCTCCTTCTTCTTCTGTTTTTAATTCCTTTTGGAAGCTGGCTTCTCTGTTGTCGTTGACATCTCCAGGGTCATTGGTGTAATTCATCGCTGCTTGACTGACTGCTAGGTCCCTGCGCTAAGACTTGATCCTCAAATCGCTGTGAGAGTCCAGAGTGCGTTGATAATTGTGGCTCAGACTGCTGAGAGCGGAGGTCGTAATTAGAGTCACCGGCATTGCGTCGCTTCCGTCTGGACTGAGGAGATCCCCTCGCATGCTCCCTAGAGCGCTTGACTTGGGCCCCATGGTCCACTAAGGATGCCTCAAGATCCTGAAGGTGGGTAGTTGTGTTAGAATCCTCGGTTAGTGATGTTCGACACTCTTCGGTAGGCGCTTCGATTGTATAGGTACCATCTGATATTGCATCACTGGCGGGGCTGGAGGCTTGTGGGAACCCTGGATCGGCAGCGGTATGATGTATATCGACTCTCTCGTTTGCGCGCCTGATTGCCTCATCCCTCTGCATCTTTGCCCAGTCCCTAGCGTTTCGGTAGGCGGCAGCACCTTGTCGGAATTGTTCAGTGTTACCAGTCATGCCCCAAGTGTTGAGCTGATGCATGTAATATTCAGGTCGATTTGAAGGATCAGTCGGCAGAGAAGGGTGGATGGTAAACATCTTGAGGGTGCCGCCATGGTAAATGGACGAAATGGTAGAAGCATTATTGTCAAAGGTATGTTCCTCTTGGCCGTATGACTGTAGGCTATGCATACCTCTCGCTCCTAGTGTACCGTCATAGCTCGCTTGCCTGCCAGCCACCGGTAAAGATCCATCCGGTCCCTTTGCTGCCATGAAGAAGTTCGGCGCTATGGGAAGATCGTCTTGTGTTGATGGGATGATATGACCACTGAGCTCATCACGCACCCGCCGATCAAGCTGTTCGGGACGCGCGCCGTAGTATATATCTGGATTGCCAGGTACAAGCGTGCCATCCGTAAGATGGTCGAGGTTTGTGAATGGGATCCCTCCCGAAACGCATTTGGCGTCCCTGATATCTCCTTCGATGATTGGAATTACTGATGTTGTCACTTGCTTCTCCTTCACTGCATCTGCATCTGCTTGTACAAATTCCGCATGCCTTTCTTCTGAGAATTTGGATGGCGAAAGAGAAGCCCGCGGTTGTAAGAGTCGTCGATTGATCTCTTCCCAGTTATTTGGCTTTGCTGGCACCCGACCATCTGGGTGCCTATACGCATGTGGGAAGACACTACCATCAACGAGATTCTGTTGGAAATTTCGATTGTACGGTCCAGTGCTTTTGGTGGTGTTTGTGGTGGGTCTGTTATTCGAAGCGGATCTCGAGTTCAGTCTCGAAACGCGGGAATTAGATGGGGAGCTCATCGCTGGGTTTAGAGGATTTGAAGGTTCTGGAAGCTAGAAATTGGTCAGCATTGAGCATAGCGACTATATCATCCACGTACACCTCGAAGGTCCGATAGATCTGGACCGCCGTGTCTCGTAGTCTGCTTTATATTCTTCAAGTCCTTCGCTCCACAACCGTGAATGTACTCAACGGCTGGTATGATAGGCCGGCAGCTCTTCTTCAGCTCAGCGAGCACACGTCGAGGAACTGGTCGGTGCGGTCGTGAGTAGGGCGGACGGGAATCTAGAGCCGCTTGAGTGTTCCTCCGATCTAACTCTTGTAAAGCACGTTTGGTCAAGTCAATCTTCGACAGGTTGTCCCAGAAAGCTGGTGGAATTTGGGTTCCGTCAGGATGACCGTGCTTTTGCCTCTTGGAGGCGTGTTGTAGAGTTCCGCTGTGCTGAGGCGTGAGCCGCTCTGAATTGCGGCGCTTGCCCAGGTTGGAGAGTTGCGCCTCGGGCATATGGCATCTAGGTGTCGCAATGTTCTGCGGAGCATGAGAGTGAATGTAAGTAAGAAGGGTGTGGATCGAGGTCGCTTGTTCCTTCCGGGGTGGGGGCTGAATTAGTCAGCCCCCCCCCACCACTATTTAGTTCCGCAGAGCTTTAGTTCTATCCGTACCCCGCACTAAGCTCATTCTAAGCGAAGAATGAGCTTAGTGCGGGGTACGGATATTCGATACTCCTGTGCTACCCATTGAACTTCATTTCAAATCCAAACTGGTGACCGAGCTGGGGACCTTCAAGTGACCTTGCACAGGAAGTGTTTTATTAAGTGATCTGTATCTGTTCCAGTGCTTGTTCCGATGTTAATTTCGGTGTCAATTTCCATGATCCCCCACCCCCACCACCACCACCACTACTGTAAACATCGCCATCCCCATTTTTTTCCAATCAACCAACCAATCAACCATCCCCCCCGCTACAAAAGATGGGAAATCGTAGGAAGTTTTTAAATCGGGGGAAAGGATTCTGTTTACTTACTTAGCCTCTCTTCCCTCCCCCCCCCCAACAAAAAATGCTTCAAGTGTTTCTGCGATGATTTTTTTTATCTGGGGTGGAATCTATCTATCCATAAATAATCGAAGACCCCGAAAGAAAGAAAAGGTTACGTCTTGATGACGATGATGATAAGTAGCTGTGGCTTGGGATTTAGTTTTAGTGGGTATGGTTTGCTATGTAGGTCTTGAAACTGGGCGTGTTTTTGCTTACTTGCTAGCTGTTTTTGGCTCCGTATGTATGTGTGGGGGGGATTTGTTTTGGGGATCTTACATATATCTGGCAGTTAAGCTTTTTGCTTTTTTCTTCTTGGAAGTGTATGGGAAAGGGAAAGGGAAAGGTGCAGTTCGGTTCAGTTAAAAGGAGGATTTCTTATGGCTTAAAAATAATGGTGCCGGCAAAATGGAAATGGAAGTGATACAAACAACAAGTGCGAGAAATCTCCGTCGAATTGGACACTTCTTCCACTTGAGAAAAAAAAAACCTCTGAGCTTTTTGCGGCCGATCTTGTCGGTTGAACCCTCTAAGAAATCTATTTCCCCAACAACCGCGATTGCCCTATTGCTTGCTGCTTCGCACCTACCGCCCCCCAACAACAACTTCATGCCCCGGAAACCTCGCTTCATACTCCAACGCCAACCTCACCCCCATCCCGGGATTCAGCTTCACCTCCCACGCGACTTCACCTCCTTTCCTCAATGTCGCCGTCGCCTTGCCCCACTCCCCACCCTTCCCATCCACCCTCGCGCTCTTCGCCAAATCCTCGCCCCGGACGACGGCGGCACCAGTCTTGGCGCTGTTTCCTTCAGCGACAAGGCCCTTGGGGTGAAGAATATCGACTTTGAGGCGCTCGTCCTCGCTAACGGGCACTTGATCGAGCACGAGCCCCTCGACGGCGGCGTTGGCTTTGGTGTTGGTTACCGTGATAGTGCGCGTATAGACGCATGACCCTTCCTTTTGGAAAAGCCCGGACTCGCTGCGGCGGACGATTGGTTTAGCGTAGACGACGTTGACGGCGGGGTCGACGCCGAGGCTGAGGTTGAAGCTCTCGCCGGCGCTGCAGCGGGGGAGGGAGGTGTTGCCGAGGAAGGTGCCGTCGAGGGTGAGGCCGGTGGCGCCTTTGAGAAGGGTGATGGCTGAGGTATTTCGAAGTCTTGCTTTTAAAAAGGCGGCTGCGCGGAGCTTGGGCACTAGCACGTATGATAGCTGGATATCTTTGACTGCAATCGATGCGATTCTATGCCTTCGGGTCGTGGGGCTGGGCGGGATTGTGCGTGTGCCGGGGACGTCGTAAGTAGCTGTTAGCCCGGCTTCTTCCCAGGAGGATTCCTGAAAGGACAGTATTGGGTCTGGGACAGCGAGGGTAGCGACTTCTTCGTCGAGGTCGTCGATTTCGGCCTCTATTTCGGCGTTGCTGCTTCTGTATCTGTTGAAGTCTCCAGCAGGGGGGAAGCTGCAGGTTTGAGGGGCTTGTGTAAATGAGTTGCTGGCGACCGTTTTCTTCTTGGAAGCCGGAGCTGATTGCATCTGTGTTTGTGTTTGATATTGCAATGAATGTTGGTGTTGTTGTTGTTGTTGGTGCGGCGCTTTTATTTGCGACATTTGTGCTGGCGGCATCATTTGAGGCACTTGATGTGGAGCCTGCATTTGCTCGTTGCGAGCCAACGCTAGCCTTTTCAGATTCTGGTTTTCGAGAAACTGCAACTGCAGTGGGAAATCCTGGTTGGGGTTTGAATGTATTTTGACTCGATCGTGGCTATTTAGACCAAACAGCTCATTACGATGCTGGCTGGGATTACTCGCAAACTCATCCTGGGCTTTGTGCTTGTATTCTTGTTCGTTACGACTGTAAAGCGCCTGCGAAAGGTCGCCTTTACCGGCGTTTTCGGTTTTACTAACGTTCTTCTCCAGCCGAATATGCCATGGCTGCATGCTTGGGATCGGTTCGCCAAGACCTTGGAAGGAGGTCTGAGACGTAGAGAGGATGACCTTTGCGTCGCGCCACGTCTCGGAGGTGGCATTGTAGAACTCTGCGCGATAGATGATCAGGCCGGAGCTGGTCGTTGTTGTTAGATTGAGATCGTATCGAGGAGACCAGGAAGCTGAGTAGGTAATGTAGGACATGGACAGAGAAATCCGGCAAGAATCTGAAGCTGTTTCCGGGCCAGAACCACTTGAGGCTTTGAGGGGCGACACAGCAGGCTTTACTAGGCTGTCAGTCGATCCCCGGCGTGAAGACGCAGGCGTCAAGTCGGAATTGGTATCGAGGCTGAGAACGACTCTATACACCTTTTTCGGCCAGAACTGAATACGTTCCATTTGAAGACGCTTCTTTGCCTCTTTCTTTTCCTTGGCCGCTCTTTCTCTCTTCTCCTTTTGCTTGAGTCTGGCCTTCATGGCTTTTACTTCGTCCTTGGCTGCAGCCTTGCGAATTTTATTGCTCTGCTTGATCACCTGGGCTAGTTTCTTGTCAAGCTTCTCAATCATGATTTCGCTGGAAGTGTAGTCGCCAGCAGCCTTCTTGCGCTCGGTGCTGTAGGCGCTAACGCAGTTCTCGAGATTATCTGGACGTGACGTCGTTACACTGAGTCCATAATTCTCGAGAATAGTAAGACGACCGGACGCAGAGTTTTTTTCTTCACAAGCTTTTCTGTGTTCGGCTATGATCGATCTGAGTTCTTCGTCCAAGGCCTTTACAGCTTCCGATTCTTTCTCCGATCCGCTGGCGTCGTTTTCCGACTCGTCCGATTCCTCGCAATCGGATGGATAGACATCCTCGAAAATGTCCCGATTTGTAATGAGATCAACAGTCATGTCAGTAATGGTGGCTGATCCTTTACCGTCAACCTTGATGGAGCTCTCATCTGCAGTTGGAGTGAGCCCATAGATGGTGATTTCATTGGCACCAGGCTATCGTATCCGTTTAGCATGCGTTCAATTATGCTATTACTGAGATGAATGAACATACCTTTAGAACGATTTCGTTGACATCTCTAATCACATGAGCTCGCGCAGGGTACAAAGTCACAGACCTGGTCGACAGGTTACGAATCGAGAACTCCTGCTTGTAAACGTTTCCTTCGGCCATATTGCTTTTCACAAACGTGCCTCGATCACAAATTGTAATGGCTGATTACAAGAGATTTCTTTGATCAAAATCGAGCAGCCTCGCGGAAGCACGTTTTCTTTCGCAAGAGTCAAGCAACTTTCCAAGATTCAAAACAAGAGAACTATCCCTGCAGCAAGTCGCGACTCCTTTGAAAAAGCACAAGCAAAACACCACGAAGAAAGGAAGATAAATGTTCAGCAACGATACGGAAGATGTTTCTTTTATCCTACTTTGGATAACATGCTAGGCGGCAGGATTTCAAGGCAATTCAAGGCAGCCAACCGAGAGTGCCCATCGACGAGTTACCCACGGATCTTGGATAGGTAAGCGTCCACGAAAAGAGTAAGACAAGAAGGTATCTTGTTGTCCAGAGACACATTGATTGCGACAGCCTGTTATACTCATACTCGAAAGACAATTCTCCAGTAAGGTCTTCAAATACTATCGCAGGCTTCGCAGCCTTGATGAACACGACGCAAGGCTGAGTAATCCCTTATTGCAAACCGTCGACCAATCACTTCCCCCTCAATTCCCCACCCCTCCCACCACTTCTCCGCCCCTCTATCTCCCTCCCCACCCCCCCCTCCCCCGCCAAACCCTTATTCGAAGGGGGCCCAGGGGATAAATATGATGGAGCACTGGGGGAGGTGGGGGGAGGGGGGGAGTTTTCTGATTTAGCGTGTTGGGAGAGGGGGGCTGGGCTGGGCTGATGGGGTTCTTGGACTGGAAAGGGGCTGATGAGTACACGATCTGGTGGAGCGACTGTTGTCGTCTTTGCATTGTTACGTCCCTTGTGATGTAAGGGGCGCTGGACGGAGAGTTAGGAGCGTGTACCCGGGAGGCTGCTTCATTTAGCTGGAGCGAGCACGGGCTTTTTGATGTATAATTCGCTGCGCAAAATGTTGTATGTCTAACTTTAAAATATCGTGCACTGCGTATAGCGTACAAAATTAATGGCAATCCCTTTTGCCAAGACCACATCAGGATTCCGCTCAGCGAAATGACAGGAATAGAAGCACATCTGGTGGTACAAAGATCGACTTGAGAAATTTAGCTGTGAGGGGTATAAATCTAAAGACAGCAAGAACATATCAGGATCCGCAATAAACAATGCACAAGCCGTCATACATGTGGTGCCCAGACCTCACCACCAACTAGGCGCGGCTTTGTCTCGTAGTGATCTGGTTCTGAACTCTGGGGCCGTCGGAGATTCGAGTTCGGATAGTAGAGATGATGGGCTGGTGCACCATACGGAGGCTCGGGGTACATGTACGGCTCACCGTGGCTCGGTGAGCCCATACCAGGATGTACTGGTGATTGCCAACCCACACTGCCCAAATGTGGACTGTCACCAGCACTTCCCCCTCGTCGGTTCTCGTGGTGTGTAGGTGGCTCCAAGATTTGCGGCGGACAGTACATTGAAGGATATGAAGTTAGTGATGGCCGATGCTGATTGCTGCCGAATGATGAATAGGATGGCGATGGGGCAGAAGGTGAAGATCGAGGGCTCGGTTGTTGTAGGTCGCCGCGTATGTGATGCGGTAGGGAGCCATTAGGCATGAAAGAGAAGTCGCTAGTCTGACGATTTAGCGTTGGCATTCGTGGAATCCCATTCGAAGGCGACATCGAGACGGTACGTAGGCTTGGTGAAGGTGTAGATTGGGCTGAGGCAGTATCGGAGTAAGTGCCGCCGTCGGATCCTGTCTTTTGACCGCTTCCAGAACTTCGCGACGCAAGGACCGCCGCGGTTGCAGCTGCTGCTTCTTCCACGGTACCAGTATGGTGGTTCTGATGTCGGGTCAAGGTCGTTCGTCGAGTAAACGTCTTTTGACAGTCTGCAAATGGACATTTGTAAGGTCGCTTTCCAGAATGGATGCGACGGTGTCTTGCGAGGGAGCTTGAATCACTGAAAGGCTGTTCTCGTTATTAGTATCGTATTGAATCTGTGTAAAAGCAGGGCACTCACCTTTGAGCAGCGCTCGCACATGTGAGGCTTCTCGCCTGTGTGAACTCGAGCATGCACGGTTAAAGCAGATCTCTGGATGAATTGCTTGCCGCATCCAGGATAATCGCACTGATGGGGTCGCACGCCACTGTGGATACGTTCTATGTTGGGTATTATTAGCCTACAACATCGCAGAGTCAAAACAGGCAATGCTTACCATGGCGAGCAAGATCACTCCGCCGTGCAAATCCCTTTTTACAATTGGTGCAAGCAAAAGCCTTCACGGTGTCGCAGTTGCCAGCAGAACGATCCATCTCGTGATTTGACTCTGACTCATGGGAATGGCCTTCCTGGTGTTGTTGATGAGGGTATCCGTTCTCAATACCCAGGCCTTGCGGTGTGTAGGTGTTTGTAAGCATTGGCATTGGCTGTTGCATGTGAGACGATGAAGAATAGTGCATGCCATTTGGGATGTTGGGCATGGCTTGCAATGGCTGCGCGGATCTTGATGAATAACCAGAAGAATGTTCGGAATTATTGTCAATCTCGGAGCCAGCTTCTGATGCGGTTCGGCCATGAGTCTGTGCAGCTTGAGCAAGATGCAGTTGGAGTTGCTGTTCTGCGGCTGCCACAGCAGAAGGCCCTTTGGTATTCAGCATGCCGGTGATATCCATGGTGGTTTGGAAAGATGACGAATTGGAACGATAGTGGGGGCGAGAGAATAAATCTGCGTACAGCAGCTTTTTGATCGTACAAAAAGGCTGTGCACGGTCAAGCCTTCGTAGCGGGTCCAAGATGCAAGGAGTTGATTTTGGGTCTCAACTCGGGTTTCTACTGGCATAAGAATGCTGGACTTCCTGACTGCTCAGATTTCGTGCAGAGCTGGACGCCCATTGATAAATTAGTAAATGCGAACCAAGTCAGAACATGCGAGTGGTTAAGATTACATGAACCAATAGCCTTATGGAAATGGCTAGGAAATCAAAAGAAACAAAACGAGAAGTGGCAAATTATTGCTAGAAAGTAGGGTAGGTCCACCATTACTTTTATGTGATCATTTGACGAAGAGAAACTTGACGTACAAATGGCGCGGGGCTTAACAAACCTGGTACTCACACCGGGATATTGCTTTCAGGTTGTCGTCTGACTCTGCTATGACTAGCAGATGGTTCAGCATGCTGTGTTGTAGCAGATCGTGCATTACAGACTTACAGGTGCGTGATAGCAACTGGTGGATTCTTTACCCAGGACAATTCGCCGATATGGCTTTGCTTATGCTCGACTTGGATAGAGTGAATCCTCGAGCACCGTAAGATAACCGTCGTCCAAGCCCCGTCGTCGTCTCCGAGTAATCTTGCTGTAGTGATTCCTAAAATGCGGTGGTGCTTGGAAACTGTCTCAAACGATGACGCCAGCGCCGCTTCCCGCCGGTGAACCACGGTTTCGGTGTCTGAAGCAGCGTCTTTGGATAAGGTATCACGGACAGGTGCAGAAACCGGTGCTCGTTCCACCAGTTTGTCCGGGTTGACTCCCACGGTATGCGCGCTGTTCTTCACCGCATCCAGTCTTGTATGCAGTCTCAGCTCTTGGAAGTAGGAGGTTGCAGGTTGGGCGTGTGCCTCTGGCTTGGTTGAGCGTTCAAGGAAGGATCGATTGTTGTGTCGCGACTTCCTGTTCCGGTCCGATCAGTATTCGTCAACGAGTGGGGCTGTGAGTATTCACTCACGCACAAGTCGGTGTGTTCTTATATCAGTACCGCCGAGATTCCTGCAACGATGAATCGAACAGTCCAACTTGTATCCCGAGGTTTTAATTGCAATTGGGCATTGATGAGGCACTTTGTTGTCGAAAGTCGAGGGTAAGTGGCGGTAAGTCATGTACGTTAAGGTAGGTAGGTAGTGGGTGATTCCCTCGTGCTTGACTAGCGGGAGATTTGTGCGAGGCAGCCTGGCAGCCGACGCTCAATTTGATGGAATCGATAGGGCAGTCCCAGTTGGCGGGAGTGTGGAGTGTGGAGTGCAGATGCAGAGACTACATGCTACTACTGCTGACTGGTCCAAGTCCGATCAGAAAGTCAGAGCAATAACAACAATGTAACCAGTAGTCGGTGAGATTGACGATTGTATCATTGTCTTGTCTATAATTAACTGGCAGTAGTAGATAGAAGTACCGTAAGTACATATGATGGTGGGGCGCGGGCAAGAAGGTATGTAAATGATGATTGTTTGGTTCATCGAAGACACGAAGAAGCAGAAGAAGCGTAGAAGGCTTCCAGAGCGTGCTTCCACAGCTTCCAAAGCTTCTAAAGCGTCCACACACTCTCTCCCATCCCATGCACTGTTGATCATCTTAGAATTGCCCGGTCCTTTTTATCACTGGAAGTACCAGGGAAATCAACCAGCCATCCTTGCCGGCAGCATGGCTGCACAGACTTAGCGCAACTCGTTGATGCTGGTGATGCAGGAGCGGGAAAAGGAGAGCCATACGTGAGCCCTTGAACGACGGATCCAATCTGCTGCCAGAGTGCCAGTTGCATTCGTGGTCCAAGTCCTGCCAATAGAGTAACTCACATAAACTTACTTTTCTCTGACGATCCATTCCTCTGATCCAAGTATCTACACAAGTACCCATGGCAACTCATCAACCGGCGGATGATGCATTGGTAGACGGAGGTACTGCGTCCGTTACACAATAAGGTAGTCGCCTCGTCCTCCCAAAGATGGCCTTATTCGGCCGCACATGACACGGGCTGCGAGAATCCTTGTTCAACATTTTTGAACCTCCCCCCCCCCCCCAACAGAGCGCATCTTGACAAGAAACACTCCCTTAAAGCGGTCCAATACTGATGCGCACCGAGCGAGCGCTTATCTACCAACTCAATTCCTAAAGGAGGTGCATCACACGATTCGATATTGATGTCAGACGTGGGGTCATATGGAGCAGATGGATGCCTACATGTTGGTTACCATGGTTCCTTGACCTACCCCAATATGAAGGCCATTGTTCGCTTTTGACGCGCACCATCACCGAGGAGAGAACTTGGCAACTTGGCAACTTGGCACATTGGTCCCTAAACCCTCGTAACGCGGTACTCTGCGACATGGGGATGTGAAGATTGGACTTGTGAAAATTAACGGCTTCGATGAAGACGCAATACTGCATTACGTTCTTCGTATCAATCGCCAAGAGTTTCAGGTACTCTGAGGCGCATCGTTTGACCGATGAAAGACATGTCCTTGTCATGGCAAACACCAAACTAGTCCTACTCCTTGGCTCTGTATCACAACGAGCATTTTCGGCTTGTCTCGGGATACCACTGAAATATGCGCCTGGAGTATCACAGGGAACAGGGAATCGCCTTTGTTTCATGTCATAAATGACCTTAGCAATCGTCGAGATGCTGGTGATGACATCTTGCGGTTTTGTGGGTTTCACGAAAACAATCTTTGAGGCTCTCCGAACGTCTGGACGAAAAAGGATAGGTTCTACTTAAGTTACACGTTCATTGTCATTGCCACTATATAATCAAAAGGTAAAGCCAGACGCGGTGGTAGATTCTCTCGTTGGGGTTTCGATTAACCACGACAACACACGCCACATCACTCTTCTATTTACGGCCCTGGCATGCACTACGTCCCGTCCTCCCGCATGGATGTCCACTGCACGTTTACACGTTTGGATGGACAATCAACGCTCTCGAATTAGGTAAGAAAAACGCTAGAGCTTCATGATATTAGTGTTTACCCATTCTCTTGGACTGCGGCTAGATACAATACTGGAATCCTCAACTCCACAGCATAGAAAAGCAACAAATCAGTCATAATAGTGCGTAGTTGATGGCTGCGAATGCCTCCCTAGGATCTGTCAGACTGCAGCGATACCGTTTTGCTCGCTGTTCCGTTTCCTTCTCGATCTTGAAAATCCCCCAAACGCTCTAGTGCGAGAGAGCCTAGGTAGGTATCAAAATATATTTCGATATTGACCACTTTGCTTGTGGAACTGTATTCGTACACTATCGACACGAAGCCGCGGCTGGCTGAGTGTGGAACAATTGCGTCTCAATATCACAAGATCTATAAAATTAGAGAGCACGAGATCAAGTCTCTGTATGAGTGTCATTTGACACCGTTTCCAATCTCTTCGTTCTTGTATCTTGAACAAACGCGGATCGACTCTATCTCCGTTATGTATTCATTCCTCTTTCTAAAAATCATTCACATTCATCATTCGTAGGCTCGAGTATCGGTCCATTGAGCTGCAATGGTGTATGAATGGATATTTCACTAAAATGAGCCGGTTATGAAGGCTTGCATGTGTAGACCCATAGGAGTGCTGATGTGACTTTATTAGCCCTACATTACCTATAGCTGACGTACGTTGATGCTCTCTTCTTTCAAATTTTTCTGTCACTACATTTGCTCTTTGTTTAGGAGTACATCCTGGGAAATACCGATACTGGATATGTATCTCATTCATCGAGATGGAGATTGAGTTCGCCCCACGACCCAGAAATCCAGATAGCACCCCTTCATCTGCTGGTATAAATGGAACCAAATTAGATCATGGGGCCATAGAACCGAAACAGGAATCAGGACGGTCGGGAGTTATGCAACGAGCTCGACAGAAAGAAGGTTGTTTGTGTACGGCAGATCTCGGTCGTACAAGTGATGAGACTCTATCTGGCTCGGTTGCGAAGAATATCGCATGAGGAGCTCTGAATCCATTACCGAATCGAGATTTCTCCGATATCTGGGCTCGATTGATTCAGCCTTTGGACGTAGATTCGCTTAAGATATTACCGATTTCACCAACGAATTTCTCGGACCATGTATTTTTTTGAGTCATGAAACGGTACTTCTAGAAGGGCGTATCAGAAAGTACATCACTCTCAAGTGTGCTTGGGGTGGGAAATAAAACATCAGCGAAGAACGTGTAGCTTGTCGAGAGTCCACCGATTACTACCATGGCTATCGCTTACCGTGTGAAGATATGGTGTGCCAAGAGTGTTTCTGCTGTCGCTTGCTGATGATGGCCATCGAACAAGAGTCTTCCTACCCTCCGAGCTGTTGCGGACAAACGATTCGTTTGGACAAGCTTCGCACCTGAGATCCAGGAGGATATTATCAAAAGATACACAGGAATGGAAAAAGAACATTCCGCGACTGACCGTACCTACTGTTTTTCAACCTACGTGCGGTGCTTTCATCGTTCCTTATCCCGCGCTACGAGGTCAATTCGCTCGTTGTGATGCATGCGGAACAAATGCACCACCTGCAAGAAAGCCCAACACCCCGGGGAGAACTGCCTCTAGGACAAGGTTAAAACGCAATTTTCAATATAGCCCGGAAGAACGGGTGGAAAAGCTGCCATAGATGTGGTGTATGATTGAGCGGAATGATGGCTACAATCACATTATGTATATCCTTTATCAGAAACACGTTCCAGGTTCAGACTTGATGTCTCATAAGTGCTATTTCTGCAACGCGCACTCCCGGTACAGATGCGGAGAGGAGGGGAGGAAATCCTTCTGCGAAGCAGACTAGCTAGACGACAAGTAACATCGTCTAGTGAAGATGCTGATGAGCAAAGATACCTATGTAGTGGAGAACCAAAAGCTCTGACAGAAAGATTTTGAGAATTTCCTTGGAGCGAAAAACCACAAGCTACTGCCAACCAACATCTAAACCAAATAAACCTTGCCGGTAAACGGAAACCGCTGATATTTGTACCCCAAGGCTTTTCGCATCCACTTCTCCCCACGCAACGAAGAGCATTCAAAGTCGACAGCAACAACAACGACTCCCTCCTTGACACCCATACAACCCCCAACCTCAACCCCATACAACCTCACCAACCTCACCATACCAAAAACCAAAACAACCCCAACGATCCTCAATCTCCAAGCCCCCCCTCCCCATAAATACATACCTCACCACCAACCAACCAGCCAACCAACCAACCAACCAACCACCACCATCTCCGCCCCTCCAAACCATCTCTACCCCTCCAAACCAACCCCGTCGCACTTACCAAGTGCTGATCCTACCATACATTTCATAAAAATTTTCGCACTCCGCAACTTGGGGTTACTGTAGTTATCTTCTATGCACAATCTCTTGATATCTGCTCATTCGAGGTATCCCCCCCCTTTTTTTTTGGGTCCTGCTGCTGGTGGTGTATTCGGTTTAGTGGGGTTGTTGTGATTTGCTGGAGTCTTGGGGGGGTGTTGGGGGTACGGTGGTGAGCGAAGAAGGGGGGGGGGGGGGGAGGGGAGCTAAGGGGGAGTGTGCTGTATATATGTATCCAAAAGCCCAAAACGTGGAAATCGCAAGGCTGCGTTTCTGTTTCCATGAGTCTATGGGTGTTACAGGGAGTTGTTTTTCATTCTAGTAAAGAGCCACCACCGCCACCACCCTCACCTATCCCCGCAGCTATCCCCCCCCCCAATATCTTCTAAGATCATGCAACCAAGACTAAGCTGACGAACCATCCTTGAACGCAAACCCCTGCAACGAATCCGAAACCAATTTGATCCCCTTGACCGTCAGCGCCTTGCCCTCCTCCATCGCCATCGACTGGGCCATTTTCATCGTATTTTTAATCTACCAAAAAAAAAAATCGTCAGCATCGACTCAAAGATCCGCCGTCGGCCATATGCGACTCCCAAGCATCGAAAAGGAAAAGAAAGTAGATAGATATACCTGGCGCCCATTCATCGGCAACTCGGCCAGCTCGTCCTTGCCTCTCTCGCTGATCGCAATCTCGAGATT
>JAABUH010000706.1_pt1 | contig 44270 bp, 43 predicted proteins | sample 5559121 | NCBI WGS metagenome assembly JAABUH01 (sample SAMN10711871, study PRJNA513364) | rock metagenome | isolation source: Antarctica rocks | place: Antarctica: Victoria Land, Battleship Promontory nord | collected 2015-12-28
TAAATGAAAGAGCTATGACAACGATCTCAACTGATATAACGCTGACGACGACGAATTTATGAACGCTCAAGAGATGATTGACGACTTTCATATCAAATATTCAACAAAAGCGCACTAAGAAATAACGAGAGAAGAGTAATGTTACGATTCTAGTCTTCATCTATTCTTCGTCTTGATTTCATTCTAATCAAGTCTAGTGAGCATTCAAGCTAAAGTTGATGTCATTGAGACTCTGCATTATATGTGTAAGACGTCAACTCAATCGAGTCTAGCACAGAGCTGAGAAACACACATATAAGAATCGAGTTCTTTTCTGTAAATACTTTTCTTTCTTAGCATTTATCTATTAGTTAAATAACATTCATATGACTCGCTCTATGCTGATTTCTAACAAGTTCAAAGATCATCATTTTTATGATTGTTGTTTCAACAGTATCTTCATCTCTTTCTTTCTCATCTTTTGATGAGTCAATGAATTTAAACTTTGTCATTATCATCATTTAAGATAAAACTCTGATTGTTTCTGAAGTCAAGAAAATTTGCAACAAGTGAAAGCTTTGTTACTATTGCAAATTGCAACATTTGAGCAAAATCACTAAAGAATGCTCAAATAAGAAACTCTTCACTCTGTATATCATGAACATTTACAACAATGATGTCATCAATATAAATGAAGAAGTCTCACTGTTCATAAGAAAAGTTTAATTTCTGAGCTAAGTCACGTTCAGAAATCTGTATACATATCATCTTGTCTACTAGTTTCAATCTTTTCATTCTCACTTCAATCATATAGAAAGTTTTCTGTTAAATCTGTCTTGAAACTTTTTGAATTTGATTCAACATTTAAAGATAATCATATGATAGTATTTTATATTTTACGTCAAGCTCAATCTAAAGTTCTCATTCTCGCTCTGATTGATAGTGAAGTCTTTGCTTATGTTTTTATGAATAAATTCTTCACGCAACAACATCATCTTTTCTTGCATTAATTAACTTACTCTTGCAGACTTCAAGAATTTGATGATCAAGTCACTTTAATCAATGACATTACTTATGTCATTGAAATCACAATGATTCTTGATGAACACATTGAAAAACTATTCTTCTATGTCATTGAATTAAGTCAATATTTCATCATCATGAGTTTATCATGACTTCATCGTCACGTCATTGATGTCAATTTTGAGCATAATATTCTCATTTTGTTTTTCTTTTTCTGTTTTAATCATTATTGCTCATTTCTCATCAAGATCTATGATCTTAATCAAGAAGAAGAAAATTTCTCATTTGAAGTTAACAAAGTAACTTTCTTTCAGTCTCATTCTCAATTTGCTCACAAGAAGTAACTCAGTTTACAAATCATTCGCAAGAAGCAATTTAGTTTATAGATTGCTCACAAGAAGCAATTCAATTTACAGATTGTTTACAAGAAGTAATTCAGCACTCAGTTTGCTTGCAAGAAGTAATTTAGTTTTTCATTCACTTGAAAGAAGTAACTCAGTTTTCAGTTTGCTTACAAGAAGCAATTCAGTTCTCAATTTGCTTGCAAGAAGTAACTCAGTTTTTCATCTGCTCACAAGAAGCAATATAACTTCTCGTTCACTCATGAGAAGTCAATTAATACTCAGCTCATTTATAAGAAATGAATCTTGTTCAATCTTGTCTCTCGTCTGAAACAAGAAGCTTCTAGTTGTATTCTTCAAGTCATTCAAAAAGAATACTCATCAAAAATCAAGTGTTAAAATTCTTTTTTTTCTAAAACTTCTGTTGTCTTTTAAGCAGATTAATTCAATCAATCTTTTATACAACTTGACATAGTTAAGTTGAGAGCTTGAAGCTTTGATCATGCTGCTCATGTCAAAGACATTGAAGTGTTTAGCATCACTTTAAAGAAAATCGATGTCTTTTTGAATCTTGAGTTAATCTCGTCTTCTAGTCTAGATTCTGATGAGTCAAAATTGCATCATGCAACTTTGACTGTTCATTCAAAGAACAGTTCAACTCTTGCTCAGTTCTCATCTTACTCTCAAAACAGTATGTATAATAAGAATCATCATCTGAATCTTCATTAAATGAAAAAGAAATTTCATTTAACTGCATTCATAACACAAGAAAATCTTGAAGTTTATTGATAAAGTAAGAATGTCGATTCAGTCACAATTCTATCGTTCAGATATTTCAAGTTTCTAAACATTTTCTTTAAGAAGAACGTTGATATCTTGTCTTTGCATCAAGCTTATGATCATGTCATACATTTTAAAGAAGATGCTCAATTCTCAGTCTTTGCTTTGTATGACATGAGTTGTGATAAAATTCTAGAACTTTATCGTTATTTGAATGAAAATCTGAGCAAAGATTTCATTCAAGTCAGTCACTTTCAGATGATCATTTCTGTTCTCTTCATTAAGAAATTTGAAGAAGAACTTTACTTCTGTATAAACTATTGAGATTTGAATGTTATTACAGTCAAGAATTGATATTCTCTGTCTCTGATCTCAGAAACGCTGAATCATCTAAATTGAGTTAAAATCTTCATCAAGCTGAATATTATTTCTGCGTTCAATCAACTTTGAATCAAAGAAGAAGATGAAACTCTCATTGTTTTTTGCACTTGATTTAAATTATTCAAGTATTTAGTCATGCTCTTTGATTTATGTAATGAGTTTATCTTGTTTCAGAAGTACATTAATAATACTTTTTGTAAACATTTAAATAAGTTTTATACAGCTTATTTGAATGACATCTTGATTTATTTCAATAATAAACTCAAGTATGAAATTCATATCAAGTTCATTTTACGAAAGCTGCAAGAAGCAGATCTTCAGATAAATATAAGTAAATGCAAGTTTCACATCACTCAAGTCTTGTATTTAGAATTGATAATCATCATTGAAGAAATCAAGATAAACTTTTTTAAAATAAACATCATTGTCAACTGATTCATCTTGATCAACGTTAAAGACGTTCAAAGTTTTCTAGATTTCACGAACTTCTATAAAAGATTCATTTATGACTATAGTAAAATAACTACTTCGCTCACTCGTTTCATCAGAAAAGATGTACTCTTTGTTTAATTTCAGAAATGTCAGATTGCATTCAACATTCTTAAGAAAGTCTTCACTTTCAAGATTATTCTTTATCATTATAATTCAGATCATAAGATTGTGATAAAAATCAATGCTTTGAACTATGTGTTTGAAGACATTCTCTTTCAATACAATGAGAATGAGATTTTTTATTCAGTCGCTTACTTTTCAAAGAAGCATAACTCAATCGAGTGTAACTACAAGATCTACGATAAAAAACTCATGATCATTGTTTGCACTTTCGAGAAATGATGATCAGAGCTCAAAGACTTTATTTATTCTGTCAAGATGATCACAAATCACAAAAGTCTTAAGTATTTCATGTTAACTAAGCAGTTGAGTCGTCATCAAGCTTGTTGAAGTGAGTTTCTGTTTAGATTCAACTATCACATTACTTATTATCTTGACAAAGTCAACGATAAGTTGAATGCTCTGACACATCGCTCAAAAGATCTTTCTAAAGAGAAAGATACAATTGATTCTTAACATCAATATCAACATTAAACAATTCTGAAAACTTATGTTTTAAATATTAATATTGTTGAGAATCTCATTCTTGACATCTTTGACATCAAAGTCATGAAGCTTCAGTCACAAATCATTGCTTTAAATTCAGTTCAGTTACATCTGTTTTTAATTATCTCAGCATTTTTGCAAATTTTAACTTTCATGAATTTAGAAATTAAAGAATTCAACATTGAAAACATCAAGTCTTAGCTAAATCAAGACATTCTGAATCTTAATGAAGATTTTGCTGACATTCTCACTTCAACATTGTGAAAGCAAATTGAAATCAATGACAAATTTGCAACTTAAATAATTGAAGCACTTTGCAATGAAGCATGACATCATAACAAGATCTTTCTAATTGAGTGTAAAGAACATGAAAATCATCTGTACTTTTAAGAAAGAAAGTAGATGCTTAACTCAGATAAACTACGTCTTCATATCATTCAGCTCATTCATGATAATGTTGTTGATAATCACTCAGAAAGAGCAAAAAGCTATGAACTAATCAGTTGAATTTATTGATGATCAAACATTTATAAGTATGTTCAATGCTTCATACAAAACTGTCACATGTGCACACATTTTAAGCTTTTTAGACAATGAACTCAAGAATGATTATGTTTTTTTCAGTTCTTGAACGTCGTTGATGTGATGTTTTCATAAACTATGTAGATTCTTTATCGCTCAATATCTTCATGAATATCACATATAAATATATTCTAGTCTTCATTGATCATTTTATCAAAATGAAACATTTAGTTCTCATCACTTTTATGAAAGTTGAAAAAGTTATCAACTGCTTCTATGCTCATGTTTGAAAACATCATGATTTACTCAAGTTCTTCATGTCTGATCGAGATACACAATTTATCTTTGATATTTGAAAGCATATGTGTAAAATGTTAAAGATAAATGTTAAGTTATTAACAATATATCACTTTAAAATCAATGATCAAATTAAGAGAATCAATGCTGTCATGAAGCATTATCTTCAAGTCTTCGTCAACTACATGCAGAATGACTGAGTTAAGTGACTTTCTGAAGTTGAATTCATCGTCAATAATGCATCATCATTAATTACTTTAGCATCATTCTTCTTGATCAATTTAAGTCAAAACTCACGTCTAGACTTCAAGTTTTCTGAATCTCTGTTCAAGAATCTTATATCTTAAGCTTGAGACAAGTTAATCAATGTCAAAGAGTTCATCAAGAAAATGAAGAAATTAACTGAGCATCTACATAATGAGATGCTTATAACTCAAATCATCTATGAATTCAATATCAATCTCTCTCATCATTCTTGTTTTAAATACTTTATTGAGAATGAAGTTTGATTAAATGCTTGCAATCTCAACATTGCTCATCTTATTATCAAGTTAAATGATCATAATGTTGATTTCTTCAAGATCAAGCATGTTTTCAAGAACAATTTTCTGATCATTGAGTTAAATCTTTCATGTCATTCTTTTGAATCATATTGCAAGTGACTTTCTCTTGAATCAACATCAAAAATCTCAAGAACTCATTATCATTAAGAATGATGAAAGATTCTGATATGTAAACAGCATATTAAACTTCAAGCATGATAAATGCTATAATTCATCTTTGCTCAAGTATTACATTGATTGAAAAGATCACTTTTCTACTTGAAAGTCTTTTCATCTTCTGAATAATTGTGAGCAAGCGCTTGATGAATATCATTTCGTCAACTCTGTCATCGAAGAATCACATGTATTATCATGTGAAATGTCTTAATGTCAATGTCAAGAACTTTAAGTTCAATCTTCATTGTTTCAACTCAGCTCAAATCTGACTCAGATTTTATCTAAATCTGATTCAAACATTTTGTTTAAATCTGATTCAGATGTGACTTAAATGTATTTTAGTTTCATCTGTGCATCATCACATTAAACTATGTTTCATCTTTCTTTTATTTAAATCTGACTCAGATCTTGTTTAGATTTGACTCAGACATCTCATTTAAATCTGACTCAACTGTGACTCAAAAGTATTTCAATTTCGCTATGCATCATCATGTTAAAATGCGTTTCATCTCATCTTGCTCTTTAAACATCTTGCTCAGATTTGAATCAAATGTGACTCAGATTTATTTTAGTTTTATCTGTGCTTCATCACATTAAAATGCATTTACATCAATTCTTGTCTCATTTCAGTCTTCATCTTTAATTCTTTCTCATTTCATCTTGTTTCTTCTCATCATCTTGCAGAAGCTCAGTCTTGAAGAGAGAAGTTACTATCATGATGTCAGATCATCAACTCAATTTAAAATATAAATTGTTGATGTTTTAAATAATTTTAATTCATTGAATTTGTTTTGCAGTTCAATGAATCAAGTCATCAATTTAATCATCATTATTTTAATCTAGTTTCAGCAATTTTGTTTTAATCATCTCAGTTATATGCATGAATCTTTGCAATCTTAAGTCATAAATCTATTGTTTAGTTTTGATTCTGCTCAATTCATATATATAAAAGTTGAGTTCTCATTCTTTTCTTTCACTCTTTGTCTTTCATTTTATACATTATTTGATGTATTGTCTTGTATTTAAATTCTATCAAAGTAATAATAATATCAATCTTTTATATTGATAGTATCTTTAGTTTAACTCAGTCTCTGACAATACATAGAGCATGATCTCTATGCTGATTTTTCTTTTAAACTCAAGAGATTACTCAAAGAGTTTTCTTGTGACAGATTCACAGTTCAAGATAAATGAAATTTTTCACTGCTTAAATTTCAACAGTTTACTTCTTAAGCATGAGTTGCAGATGTTTCATCTGCAATATGCATGCATATTACAGTCGATTTCTTCTTTAATCACATTGACATGTATTACTGTTCTTTTGAATTATACAAATAATATTTTCAACTAAAAATTGATTTTATCATCAAGACATTCAAGAGTCAAAGCTCAGTGAAGAAGTAAAATTCTTGAAATTGACAATTATCATTATTGTATATCACGTCTTGCAAACACTCACTTTGCTTGTAAAGCATGCAACTCATCTGTTTTGCATTATTTGTAGAAATTTTTCTTATGCAGATTGATTGTGTTTTACAAAAATGTTCATATGTTACACTTTTAATCAAACAACATAGTTCAATCATTCTTTATTAACTCATTTATATTTCTCTTTTCTCAATGAAGTTTTCTCATCAATGTATCATTTACATATAAAATGTTTATATCTGAACATTTGTTAAATGATATTAATGAAATTCTTAAGTTTACTCATGTCAAATTTAATGAAACTTGTGAGTTATTTATATTATAGTAATAATAATAATAATAATAATAATAAATTCATACATTCTTGTGACATTGATTAAATCGACTCATGAGAGACTCTATGCTACTTGTATCGAGTGAACAAAACTCTCTGAGATAGAAAATTACTCGCAGTCTATACGACTGCTTCACGCAATCGAAACAGTGAGTTTTAAGACTATGTATCAAATTTGTTCGCGTTGATCGCACGTTAGAGAATGAGTGTTCTAGTCACTTTAAATTGCTTCAAGAGCTTCATTTTCATCATCATCTTCGCTACTGTTCTGAGATTCTTCATGATGATGATGATTATTTGATAGTTCGAGAAGTCAGCATCTTGTATCATTCTTGATCGCAGGTGCGATTAGTTCGAGCAGTGCATAAGTACATGCTTCGTCGTCTGATGACTTCATTCGCAGTCGCATCGCAAACTATTCGTGTCTGAAACGTTTCTAGAGTGCAGATAAGCATTCAGATCTATGCGTTCGATTCTGATGTGCGTTGCGAGAATGCTTTCTGCTTTCTGAAGATCATCACGCATCTTTATCGTCTTATTGCTCAGGTGCGACCTTTGTACTGAGATTGCGTTGACGTCTGCGACGCGTTCTTTGTACTTTTTTCATCGTTGATTTCATTGATCTTTGTGATACTGCGCTATTGCGATGCTATCGCTTGTTGAAATCGTGAAGAAGAGAAAGCGTCGTCTGCGTCTCGACTGTATCTTCGCACCTTGTTGAATGAAGACATTCAGAAGTACTATTTTCTTGATGACGAGTAAGCGAGAAATGACGCGATTAACTCTCGTCAAACGAGCGCGTATTAGCTTGCATGCTTGTCTGATCACTTGCATTCGATCGTTGATTCAACTGTGTAGCGTGATCTTGTTCTGTAGCATGTTCAGATGAACATGTAGCGAGCTTGTGTATATTTCTGTCTCTAGAGTTTCGATGCTTACTCTTTTGAATACTTTCGCTACGTGATGCAGAGTCTGATTCTGAAGTGTTTCTAGCCTGTGTTCTTTGCTCGACAGTTCGTTTTTCTTGTCGCGCTGATGTCAGACTGACGCTTCGAATGCGATTTCTGATCTCACTATCGCTGAGTATACTTGCCTCGCTTTTGTGAAGATAGCTTCTCATGTGAAGACTTCAAGACAACTAAGTGTCAGCATTCTTGTGATGTGATTCGTCTCTATTTGTCGAAGATGCGCGCCTCATCGCAGTTTCATGTTCAGTTGCATCTCTAGAATTCGTATTATATTATAGTAATAAACATGCAATCTTAACAAGATTTATATGTAGTTAGCATGTAAATTTAAAGAATGTTTATAATTTAAGTTTTTTCTGCTAATTACTTTTAATAAATTAAACACAAAAGTATTCTGTTTCAATTCTTGTCATTACAATGATAAAATGTTGAATTAAATGATTTTTCTATCAAAAATATGTTGTATACATTGCATGTAATATACATAAAGCACAATCTTTATGCTGATTTCTTTCTTAAACTCAAGAAATTACTCAAAGAATTTTCTTATGATAGATTCACAGTTCAAGATGAATGAGATTTCTTATTACTTAAATTTCAACAATTTACTTTTTAAACATGAGTTGCAAATGTTTTATTTGCAATATGCATGTATATCACAGTCAATTTCTTCTTTAATTACATCAACATGTATTACTGTTCTTTCAAGTTATACAGATGATGTTTTCAACTAAAAGTTGATTTTATTATTAAGATATTCAAGAATCAGAGTTCAGTGAAGAAATAAAATTCTTAAAATCAACAATCATTATCATTGTATATCATGCTTTGCAAATGCTCACTTCACTTGTAAAGCATGTGATTCATCTGTTTTTGTTATGATGTCAGATTATCAACTCAATTTAAAACATAAATCATTAATGTTTTAAATAATTTCAATTCAATTGATAACAAGATTCATATGTATATGATGTTGACTACAAATCTTTTGATTCTATTCTGTGTTTGAATAGAAGTTAGAAGAATCAAGAAATCTCAATTCAACGCAGTTTGAACGATGTTAGAACGTTGCGTGATCAGAAAAGTCATCATGCAGAGTTTTCACTCACATAACAACATTCTTTCTAACAGTCACAATTGATCTACGAAGAAGATTAATGACATGTCAATGTCAGTAAGAGATGAAAAGATACTACTAGTGAAAAAGACAACTCAGATGAAAAGTTTGCAAGTTGTGATTACAAGTGATCGAAGAATTTGTGACTCGTTGACTGCATTGATATCAAAATGTCTTCATCACATCAACAGTATCATTAAGTAATTGATGAAAAAATATCAAATAAAATAGTCGTTTCAAGTATTGAAAGACATGATTACAATGCTTAAAGAAGTAGTGATTCATTAATCACGCTGATATACTGAGAGAGCTTGAGCTCATCTTCTTTACTTGATGTCAAGTCATTCATTTATTCACATGAAAAATCAAGAGCTCAAGAGAATGATCAGAACGTATTCTCTTTCATTAATCAGAGTCAAACATTGAATGATTACGATTGCACATCTATACTAACAATTCATTCAACGTTTACGTGACATAAGTCAAATCAAAAGAAGAAAAGAATTACTCAATACAATCACACTTTATCTTCTCATCATGTGCATTTCTCTTTCATCACATATTTCTCTGCTTAATGAATGACAATCATTGAATAAAAGAACATAGTTCTATGTATGTTACAATCATGAACATCATGAATGCAAAGAAAACATCTTTCATCTTTGAATCAAGAATTGAATCGAAACATTGTTGTATAAAATATTATTAATGAAGAGCAAAGCAAAGACGTATCAGAACTCAGATCTATGAAAGTCAGAGTTCTTCAGAGAATAGAGAACAGACATGAGAACTATTCTTCAACACTATCATTGATCTTTCAAACGAGAATCTGAGTCTATGAGAATCTCTATCGTCGATTTTCAGAGTCTCTGAGTCTATCAAGAATTCAAGTCACATACAATTTTCAACATTTCATCGATGATAAAAGTTCAAGTCACATACAATCTTCGAGAAATCTTGCATGAATTGCATGTAATCTCGCTTGTCTCATTGATGATGCTTGAGCTTATTCTTCTGAATATATAGAGAAGAGTTCACTTCTGTATTTCATAGTCTAGTGTTAACTTTCTATATGAATAGATATTACTAAGCTACTATCAAATTTGATCGTATTATCTACGTGCATATTCTCTAGTGTGACTGCGAGTTTCTCGAGCTACTCACAATTTTAACACTCTACTCTATTGCAGAGATGATAGTTTATACAATCAAAAAAAATTGTTGACTTGAATAGCAATTCTTCGAATATGACACTCAATCTTTGTAATGAATCTCAATTTCTTTTCATTCTTGAGACTTCTGCATCTCTGACTCAAGCGATCATTGTCATTGACGTCGTAAACATACTCTTCAAGTATCATAATCAAGATACAACTTTTCTTGATGTTGCAATTTCATCTTTTGAAAGTAATATTTGCATGTCTTTTGAGAGCATTGTCTCGTCTACTTTCATCATCTTTCCAGAGTTTGCATTTGCTTTGCTTGATCAAATTTCTTGCAACAATAGAAGAGAGTTTCAATTAAACTCAACGAAGAATCTTGCACAGCATCAAGCGATCATCATCAACATCATGATCTCATTAATTTGATCATCTTCTGATTTTGCAAACGTTAGTTTAAAGAATTTATTAGAGACTCATTGTTATGCAGCGTTGAATGAAAACATCAGAAGTGCTTGCGTCGATGTAAAAAGAGAAGAGAGACAGCGCATGCTGCTTCAGACAAGAATGAAAGTCGTTGAGCATGAATTCTCGTTTGTCATTCTCGACGAAATTCAGAGCATTATCGATGACGTGAAGATTTTGCAAAGACAACAGAATTATTTGAAGATGTGCGCTTGACGTGAAACATTGTTCATTAAGAACATCATTTTGTTAGAAGATCTGAATCAAGCATTTTGCATGTTGAACTTTGATTACTTTTTAACATGACGAAGTCGTGCATCAGATCATCTTGAATCAAAGTTTCACAAAAGAATCATTGCTAAAGTCATAAAGAGTTCTTTCATCAATGATGATCTTTTTAAGAAGAGAATGATCATCTTTAAGATCATCTTTTCAAATAAGTTCTTAAAAGAGAAGAAGTCTAAATTTATCATTGATGAGAATCTGAAGTTGTTTCTCAGAAAACTAAAGTTGAACTTCATTAAGATGAACTACATCAAAGATGATGACAAGCTTGATTACGTCACGAAATATGTAAAGATCACGATGATGCACTATCTTCAACAGATTGAGAAGATTGTCAAGAAGAAAGATTGTAAAATCACATAAGCGAAGTTTCTTGAAACTCTTCAGCAATGCTTGCTTGATGTGAAGTCACTTCAGAATCAAGTGAATGATCTATGAAATGTCATTATAAAAAGAAGTAATCAAACATGCATGTTGTTCTTTCTGAAACTCAACAAGACACATTTTCAAAATTGTGTTGAAATCATAAAGTCTGAAAAAGTGCTATTGTTCAGATTTCTGAGTGAGTTACTTCTCTTGAATAAGATCAAGCTAATCATACTAACTTTCACTTAACGAAGCAAGATGTTCTGTTGAGAATTGATGAAGTACATTGACACGCAGTATGCTTCAAACTATACTCAGCAGAGTTAATAATTGAAAACGAACTTGTCTCTTGAGAATCAATCACACAAGAAGAGTTCACAGAGTTTCTTGCAGAGAATTGATAATCAAGAAAAAGAAGAATACTTTGATGATCAACAAGAGCAACGAGAATCAGAACTGAGAAAAACAGTCTTTCAAAAGAAAAAATATCGCAGAGTCAGTGAGAGAGCATGCGTCAGATGCAAATTTAGAAATCACGCAGAGTTGAATTGTTCAAACTCATGATTCATCTTTTCAGAAGCTTTCTTCTCAGAAGTTTCTTCTGCTTCTAACAACATTCTCATTGTCGACGTCTTGAGAAAAGACTTAGCTCGATAAATTTCACTCATCTATTGATTGCTCAAGAAAAGAAAGCAACTGAAAAGTATGAAACTTAATGAGTCAATTCAATCAGTCAACTGTCTGTTGAACTGAACGTGTTAATAATGTTGAAGAACTCAAACTCAGTCACAACATCATTCATTCTCATAGTCAAGATCAAGTCAAAATGTCTTGATCTTCTTGAAACTCAAATCATGATGAACATTGAGTGTATGTTAAACATGATTCATCACAGTCTCGTGAAACGTTTAAATAAGATCGAGAATATTCAATCTTGAAAGTTCACAAGAATTTTCTTCAATGATAAATCAATGTGATTACACAAAACAATACTGCTTGATCTGAACATTCAGAACTTTGATGAGAGTGATCTATGCATTTTGAAAATCTTTATCATTGTTGAATATGCTTCAGAGAATCTCATGTTAGATCTTTCATTCTTTGAAAAGCACAATCTCATTCACAAGTTTGTTCATTAATGCTTATGCTGAAGAATCTTGTGTGCTCAGAATGAAAGAAAGAGATTATCTCATTGAAAAACAGTTTCAGAATCATTTTATGTAATGTTCAATGAAGTAAAACTTGCATCAAGTCTTTTTGCATGCAATATTCATCAATCTAATCTTGTAAGAAAAGTCACTTTCAAGTTTTCTTGTCAACGTAATCATCAAAAGAAACGAGAAGTTTCAAGCGCTTGATTGACTCAAAATCTCGAGCAACAGAGCATCACAATACACATTTGATTGCTTCTAGATGCTCTGTACGACTCTTTGAATTTCTCAGTGACAGAAGAAAACTTTCGACTCACACAGATCAAGAATACAATAGTTGATCAATTCTTAAATGTTTTAAAAGAATTTGCGAATTTCGCGAATCTCTTCGCTCAAAAAGTCAAAGTTCTTTCAATTCATGAGTCTCATGATCACGCTATTTGTCAGAATCGTGCCTAAATGATACAATCAATGAAAATCAGAATTGATAGTGCTTGATCTTTAAAGATAGCTATAACTGAATATTAAGAATACAGAAGAAGATTGATACAAAAGCTTTTATTTATGTAATGTTCAGAGACTGCGTTAGACTCGAAAGAAATGTGTTTGTGACATGAAAAGAATGTAATGTAGATGAACAAGATGTTGATGAAAGAAAAGAGTGTTGAAAAAGAAAAAGAGTGTTGAGTCATATCTGAGTCATATCTGAGTCATATCTGAATCATATCTGAGTCAAACCTGACTAGCTCGTTGATTAGCTCTAATCATTACGCAGAGAACTCGCTAGCGTTCACTGCGAATTGATTAGAACTTCAGTCTTGTTCAGTCTTGATACACTCGTAACATTACTCTTCTCTTTGAAAATTCATGTTTGCATGAATGTAGTTTCTTTGCTCACTTTTGTTGATAGTTATTTCGATATTTAGCGCGATTTGTTTGAATATAACTTATGAAATTCGTTCAAAACTTCTTCTAAGTCATCGAATTTCCCTTTATCGACATAGTATCATTCGTCGTTTCTATCTAGATCTATTCATTTGACTTTGTATTGTATTCGATCTCGATAGCGTCTGAAGTTCAATATATCGTCTATCTCTCAATGTTCATCGTCTTCAATAGTGATTGATTTGAGTGATTCTGAATGCTGTTTTGATAGAAGATCTTTTGAATACAATTGCAGTAGTTTCGAGCTGAACATTGAATGCAGATGCTTCATGCTGACTGATAAATGAAGATGATAGAAGATACTCACTTTGACAGTGATTTGATAAAGATCTAGCTGTTTGTCTTTCAAATCTTTGCAAAGTCTCGTTGTCTTGACGTTTCTGAAAGATAGTCAAACTCAGTCATCTACTTCATATGTGACGTTTCATCTATGTTTATTGATCTGAACTTCGATGATCAGCTTCGTCTTTTTCAATTGTTGACGATCGAAGTTCAGTAACTCTTTCATTCAAATGACAATATCATCAACTTTTCTAGCTTCAAGACGTTCACAAGTTGTTTCATAGTCAGTCGTATTTAAATTGAAACTTATTCGAGAGTGAAATCTCTTATTGAAGTAGAAAGAAATCATTGAAGAGATCGAGAAGATATTTGAATTGTCACTGAATTTCATCATAGATATTTATTTTACTCAGTCATCTTGCATGTAATTGCAGTAGATTCTAAGTTCGCGTTCAACGTCTTGATTGACTCGTTTCGATTGATCATCGATCTCAGAATGATAGATTGTGAATAGACTAGCTGTGATTCTCAGTCGCTTGCAAAGACTTTTTCACATAGTCAATATGAATTGAAAGTCTCTGTTTGAAACAATAGAACTAAGTAGATCATGCAGTCGATAGACGTTTCATAGCATGATTTAAATCATTTCTTTGACTGAGATGTCATCGTCTCTTCAATGACAGAAAACATAGTGACGTTCTTTGATAAGATGACATATGATTGTGCAAATGACGTTATAGTCTTCTGACAGAGATAGTTCAGTGATGAAGTTCATAGCTATATCTTTTCAGCGTTTCTGTAAAATCGAGAGAGAATGATGAAGTTCATTGATGCTATTTCTAGAGACTTTGCTTCGCTGACAAGCATGACAGTTTCGAATGTTTCATCAAATAGTAGCTCGATGATCTGATCAATAGTAGAAATGCTGAACTAGATCGATGATTCGTTCATTGTTGAGATGAGAGATTGAAGATTGATCATGCACTTCTTGTAGTAATTTCGTGTGCATATTTTCAGAGACTCACAGTAGATCTTTTCTAAATAGAACGTCGTCAATGATTTTGCAATTCTTCAGTTTAGTGATATGAAATTTGAGCTTGTTTTCGTTCATAGCTTGTCTATATTTGCTGCAGAGCTCATCTGTTTGATTGATCATTCATACTCGTTGATAGAGATTTGCTTTCGATTCAATAGATAGAACATCAATTCTATTTGTTACGATTCTAGCTACGCATCTATGTTGATAGCTATGTTGATGACTATGTTGATGACTATCGCCGACCGCTCGCCGCTAGGCTATAGGGTTGTTCCGAGGCCAACCCTATTCAGGGTTAGCTTATGTTCTTCTGAGTCATATAGATAGTTGACTCTTCCCTTCTAGATACTTTTCTTCCTTAGCATTTATATACTCGTTACATTACACTCATATGACTCGCTCTATGCTGGTTCCTAACATTATATAAATGCTCCTTCGTTACAGACGAAGTGAAATAATCTGCATCGATCCTCGAGTGCTTCTGTCGACCCTTCAACCCACTATCGACATTTGATCTAGCCGGCTTGCAATCGTCAGCAGCACTCATCTCTCTTCTCTCGTGAGCTGATTCAGCGAGAATAAACAAAAGATTCGAACTCGTGCGCTGATCAGCGAGTATAAACAAACGATCAAAATCATTCAACTAGATCAAAGATCAGCGAATTAATCATTCATTCAGATTCGCAAGAGATTCTTCGAATTTGTTGAACAATCAAACGAAGTCAGTCTATGACTGCGTGAAGTCTCTACCCCAAAGAGCAATCAAAGAGGCCAGTCAAGAACTGCGTGAAGTCTCTATCTCGATGAGCAAACCTCAACAGTGAGTCTGCTTCAATGACACTCATCCTCAATGCGATGATCTACTCATTCTCATCGTTCTACCTATCAGTGAACCTGACTCGTCATCGAGTTCACATGCAACTAGTGAGCCTGCTTCAATGACATCTTTCGTCAATGCGATGATCCAGCTACTCACATCGCTCTACCAATCAGTGAATCGATCTGTCGACTCGTTCGCGTGCAAATAGTGAGCCTGCTACAAAGGCGCCTTTCGTCAACGCGATGATCTATCTACTCACATCGCTCTATCTATCAGTGAATCTGATCAAATGTTCACGTGCAACTAGTGAGTCTGCTTCAATGGCACGATCAATGCGATGATCTACTCACTCTCATCGCTCTACTCATCAGTGAATCTGATCATACGTTCTTGTGCAACTAGTGAGTCTGCTACAATGACATCATTCTACCTCGCATAGTGAGCCTGCTACAATAGGCATTTCGATTCTACACAAGGCTAAGAAAATACATTCATGCGAACATGAATCGTTGAAGAAGGGAAGTAATGTTACGATTCTAGCTACGCATCTATGTTGATAGCTATGTTGATGACTATGTTGATGACTATCGCCGACCGCTCGCCGCTAGGCTATAGGGTTGTTCCGAGGCCAACTCTATTCAGAGTTAGCTTATGTTCTTCTGAGTCATATAGATAGTCGACTCTTCCCTTCTAGATACTTTTCTTCCTTAGCATTTATATACTCGTTACATTACACTCATATGACTCGCTCTATGCTGGTTCCTAACACTATTGAAAGTCAAAATAGTCTGAAAATGATCTTCAAGACGTCAAGCTGATTCAGAAACGTTTGTTAAAGACATTCTGATTAAAGCATCGACTTTAGTGTTCATTTTGTCTAATCTAAAAATGATCTGAAAGTTGAACTTCGATAGAATGTTCAGATAGTTGACTTGTCATCAACTCAACTGTTTGTTTTTCATGAAAATCTTCAAAGTCTGATGATCAATGAACATCTGAATGAGTAGTTCAGTGCATTTCAGCTCGAATCGTCAGTGTTTGAAACATCGAATAATGACTAGCAATTTCTTGTCATAGATGTGATAATTGATTTCAGCGAGAATCATGCTTTTGCTGTAGAAGATCATTGAATGAAGAACTTTCTCGTCATCATACTGAGATAGTATTTCATCTTTTACATAGTTCAAAGCATCGATCTTCAGAATAGCTTGTTGTTTGAGATCGAAGTGACGAAGTACTGAAGTCGAGCTGACTTGTTTCTTTAGATTGTCAAAGACTTGAACACAGATCTCGTTTCAAACAAAAGATGTGTTCTTTCTAGTCAGCTGAGTGAATGATTTGACTAGCTTCGAGAAGTTCTTAATGAAACAACGATAGAAGTTAACAAATCTCACGAAGCTCTGAATTTCTTTTAGATTAATTGAAGTGATTCAGCTGACTATGACTGTCACTTTACTAAAGTTCATACGAAGATTTAGTTCTGATACAATGACTTCTAGAAAGACAGTCTCTTCTACATTGAATTCGCACTTTCGAATATTCATCTGCAGTTCAGCTTCGCGTAGTTGACTCAATACTAGTTTGACGTGATCTGTATGTTACTTTCTCATTTTGCTATAGATGAGAATGTCATTTAGATAGACTTGACAAAAGTTGTTCAGAAAGTCTCATAGAACGTCATTCATATATTGCTGAAAGAAGATCAATTCATTAGTAAGTTCAAATGATAGTATCTTGTATTTATATGCTTTTAAAGCAGTGATAAATGTGATGTAATTCTCGTTATCGAGATGCATTTGAAGTTTGTTGAACGCTGATATGATGTTCAATCTAGTCAGATGCTTGCAACTCACTATTTTATCAATGATCTCGTTTATCAGCGATAGAGAGTATCTATTTCTTTTGAAAATGACATTTAGCTTTCAATAGTTCACGCAGAATCGAAGATCTTCATTTGCTTTGAGAATGAATAGAATGAGAAAGAAATAGAGAGTCTGACTAGAAGTGATGAATTTCTTCAACAGATTCTCATTTAAGTACTTCTTTACTTTCAGAAGTTTGACAAAAGACATTTGATAGACTCAACAGCGAGAAAGCGTTGAATCATTGATAAGTTCAATTTTATGATCATAGAAGCGATGAGAGAATAGTTTATTCGATTGAGTTCAATCAAAAACATCTAGAAACTCATGATATTTTGATGACAGCTTCGCTTTAATATCTTTCAAATTCTGAGTTGTTTCATTGATTGAAGAGACGTTTAGAGCGTTCAAATCGCACTGAGTATTGTACGCGATTTTTCTATTGATGTTCATTATAAATAGAGTAAAGATCTCGATCTTGTCTCTCTTTGAATGATTCAACAATGTCTTGAACGAAGCTGCATCTATGCTTCAAATCGAGAATGACTCTTTTTGAATGAGTCGTTTGAGCATTATAGAGATCTTAGTCTGAATGATTGAAGAAAGCGAAGATGATTGCAATCAACTTGAGTGCTTTGAATTGAGAGAAATTGAAAAAATCGAAATAGAAGTATTCAATTAATTCAAAAAAACAATGATGTCGTTTTGCATATTCAGTAATATTTCGTTTTTGTTCATTCAGAGCTTACTCAATATGACTTCATGATGATCGATATTAGCTATCAACATTGATACAGTCAATTTCTTATGACTTTTGATGATGAGATTGAATAGAATTTTATGAGTGATGATCTTCTTAGATATTTTTTCGTCATAATCTCTTATTAGCTTCTCTTTTGCCAGTGATATAGATTGAATTTTCAGTTTCTCGCATACTTTATTGACTAGATTAGAATGTATGATCATGTAGATGACTGAATCACTGTCTATTAAAGAACGAAGATTGAAAGATTGATTCTGAGAGATGAGATGAGCGTCAATTAGAAACGACTTTTCAAAATAATTTTCTTTCAATAGAATTTCATCTAGTTTGCACAAAGATATAATCTCTATTTCTTTGATGATTTTTGAAGAGATGACTAGTTTTTTGAATAGAAATTCGAATCAAAATCAAAGCGATCATATTCATTGTTCACTGCATTAATTCTAGTAGATTGATCGAAGCATTCTTTAGAGCTATGATCTGATTTATGACATATGAAACAGCTTTTGACTAGAATATCTGCTTCTATGACGCTAGTTAAAATCGCGTCGCACGACTTTAACTGATCAGACTTCGCGTGATTGACTGACTGAGTTGTTAGGAACCAGCATAGAGCAAGTCATATGAATGTAATGTAACGAGTATATAAATGCTAAGGAAGGAAAGTGTCTAGAAGGAAAGGACCGGCTATCTATATGACTCAGAAGAACATAAGCTAACCCTGAATAGGGTTGGCTTCGGAACAAGCCTATGCTCTAGCGGCGAGCGATCGGCGATAGCTCTCAGAATAGTCATCAACATAGTCATCAACATAGTCATCAACATAGCTATCAACGAAGGTGCGTAGCTAGAATCGTAACATTATTTCCTCTCTTCAATGATTCATGTTCGCATGAATGTATTTTCTTAGCCTTGTGTAGAATCGAAATGCCTATTGTAGCAGGCTCACTATGCGAGGTAGAAGTGTCATTGAAGCAGGCTCACTAGTTGCACGCGAACGAGTCGGCAGATCGATTCACTGATAGATAGGGCGATGTGAGTAGGTAGATCATCGCATTGACGAAATATGTCATTGTAGCAGACTCACTAGTTGCACGTGAATGTATGATCAGGTTCACTGATGAGTAGAACGATGAGAAGATAGATCATCGCATTGACAGTGTCATTGAAGCAGGCTCACTGATCGACTTGCTCATCGAAGAGGTCGACTTTGGGCTCGTCATTGTAGCAAACTCACTAGTTGCACGTGAACGTATGATCAGGTTCACTGATGGGTAGAACGATGAGAGCGAATAGATCATCGCATTGACGATGCCATTGAAGCAGGCTCACTGAGGATTTGCTCCTCGAGATAGAGACTTCACGCAGTTCTATGACTGGTCTCGTTTGATTGTTCAACAAATTCGAAGAATTTCTTGCGAATCTGAATGAACGATTAATTCGCTGATATTTGACCTAGTCGGATGGTTTCAATCGTTTGTTTATACTCGCTGACCAGCGCACGAGTTCGAATCTTTTGTTTATTCTCGCTGAATCAGCTCACGAGGGAAGGAAGATGAGTGCTGCTGCACGAACGCAAGTCGCTAGACCAAAGTCGATAGAGAGTTGAAGAACTACTAGCAGAAGCATTCGAAGAAATCAATGCAGATTATTTCACTTCGCCTGTAACGAAGAAGCATTTATATAATGTTAGAAATCAGCATAGAGCGAGTCATATGAGTGTAATGTAACGAGTATATAAATGCTAAGGAAGGAAAGTGTCTAGAAGGGAAGGGTCGACTATCTATATAACTCAGAAGAACATAAACTAACCCTGAATAGGGTTGGCTTCGGAACAAGCCTATGCCCTAGCGGCGAGCGATCGGCGATAGCTCTCAGGATAGTCATTAACATAGTCATCAACATAGTCATCAACATAGCTATCAACGAAGGTGCGTAGCTAGGATCATAACATGAGTGACAACAGTCGCTTTATGAAAGATAGTTTTAGAAAGATTATTGACGCGTTTGATCTTGTTCTTGATCTCTCAAATGACTCGCTAATTATTATTCAAATGAATCAGATAGAAACGAATTTTCTTTAGAGAATCAGATTGAACTAGTTGATCTACTCAAATGAATCAAAGACGAGAATGAATTTTATCTTTCAGATCAGCGATCAGTTGCTTCTCGTGATAGTCTAGATAGAAAAATAAACGTTGAAACTGAGTATAGAATTCATTAAATTTCTTGAATTCTTGAATCAAGTTGTAGTATTCTCTACGAAAGTTGACTTTCTTATTCGAATCATTGAACAACTGAGCTAGCTCTTTCAAAAGATTGTTGATGATTTTATAGAGATTGACACAATCACGTTCGCGTCTAGCCTGAGTGATCTCAGCTGCGTCATTGAATAATCTAGAATGTACATAGTTCAATTTGAATCATTCATTAGAAAAGAGATCGACGTTGATCTCTAGTTTATTCTGAATTTTTTCGTATCAGTTCTTTCAAGTAGAATTCTTTTCATCAGTAAATAGCGAAGAATCAGGTATTTTTTGAGATCTAGAACGCTCAGAGTAGATGAAATCAGAAGAAGTGTTTTCTTTAGCTTGAAGTTTAGTCTTCAACTCTTTGATTTCGTCTTCTTGTTGTTTATCTAACTCGTAGAGTCGATCTGTTTCTTCATCAAGAACTAGACTTTGAGCCTTTCAGATTTTGTAGAACATGAGAGATATTATTGTTTCAGCGAATGATTCATCATCTTCATGAATAAATGATGCAGCACTTGATGATTTCGTTCGTGATTTCGATGAATCAGCATCAGAGATTTGAGAGAAACGATTTCGAAATTCTTTGAAACGCTCTTTAGTAGATGAACGACTAGACATGATGAGATTTGTTTGAAAGAGAGTTGAACGAATGATGATGTTCGACGATTGAAAAAGAAAGATGTATAGAGTGATGTTTAATCTTCAACAAAGAAGATGAGATTTGTTTGTTGATTGATTTGATTGATTCTCTAGCAAACAACGAAGATTCTTTATCATTAAATCTATTGATCGATTTGATTCTTGAGCAATTCACGAAGATTCTTTATCGTGATTCTCGTAATTGAGTGAACTTTGCATACTTAATGAGCGATAAGTAGTTTAGCAATTCAAACAGTCTTGTTGTTGATTCTATTCAACTCTTTAATGTTGTTCTATCTTTCGATTATTGTCAATCATCAGATAAATGAATTTTTTTAAACTTGTTCTGTCTAGACGAGTATGTTGAATGAGTAATGAGATCAGTATCATGTGATTAACGAATTCTTAATATAATGTCAGAATCGTGTCTAAATGATACAATCAATGAAGATCAGAGTTGATAGTGCTTGATCTTTAGAAATAGTTATAACTGAATATTAAGAATACAGAAGAAGATTGATACAAAAGCTTTTATTTATGTAATGTTCAAAGACTGCGTTAGGCTCGAAAGAAATGTGTTTGTGACATGAAAAGAATGTAATGTAGATGAACAAGATGTTGATAAAAGAAAAGAATGTTGAGAAAGAAAAAGAGTGTTGAGTCATATCTGAGTCATATCTGAGTCAAATCTGACTAGCTCGTTGATTAGTTCTAATCATTACGCAGAGAACTTGTTAGCGTTCACTGCAAATTGATTAAAGCTTCAGTCTTGTTCAGTCTTGATATGCTCGTAACACTATTTGCATCAAGAAGAGTTGTATCACTCTTTGAGACTCTTTGTACAATCTTTTCGCAGTTGAACTCATTGCACAAAAAATGTATATTGAGAAACAGCTTTGAACAAACATGATATGATACTTCATTTCTTCAGCTGAGATGCTCATGCTCTTTACATCTAAAAAAGATGACACGCTGCGATCATACGTTGATTATCGAGAACTCAACGCGATTATTCTCAAGAATAGATGTTCTTTTTCGCTGATCAATGAAGCTCTTAATCATCTTGCAGACATCAAGTGATTTATCAAGCTTGACATCAAGAACGCATTCAACAAACTTTGCATACAAGAAGAAGATGAATGAAAGATGACATTTCATATGAGATTTGACTTATATGAGTATCTCATGATGTTCTTTGATCTCATCAATGCATTGACTTTCTTTCAGATCTATATGAATCAGACTCTGTTCAAATTTCTCAATATCATTTGTCTCATTTATCTGAATGACATTCTGATATTCAGCAAAATTTGCAAGAAACATGTTCATCACGTACAATAAATTCTTGACAAACTGCAGATTTTAAAGCTTTACATCAAGCTCTTCAAATGTGAATTCTTCAAGAAAAAGCTATTCTTTCTAGAATATAAAGTAGAAAAAAGAGAAATTTCAATGAAGAAGAATTGAGTGCAAATCATTCAAGATTGATCACAATCAAGAATGATAAAAGAGATTTAAATGTTTCTCAACTTTGTCAACTTCTATTGTTGATTCATAAAAAACTATTCAAGAATAGCATCATTCTTGATTAATCATCTCAAAATGAGTCTCTTTTCTAACGCAAAGAAGAGATGAATTCTCAAAGAATAAATGAAGTGAATTGAGTTCATCGACAGTGCTTGAAATGCTTTTCAGAAGCTGAAAGTCATCTTTGTTCAAAACGTTGTTCTTCAGCACTTCAATTTTGCAAAAGTCATAAGATTGAAGATGAACATCTCTGAATTTGCAAAGAGAGCAATGATGTTTCAACAAACCGATATCACACTTGAGAATTTACATTGACACTCAGTAATCATCTGATCGAGAAAGTGACAATTGATTGAACGAAACTATGATGCAAATGATCAGAAAATGCTGATGATCATCGAAAGCATGAATCATTGAAGACATTATCTAGAAGAAACTTGACATGAAATAGAAATAATCAGCAATCATGCAAATCTTTGATACTTCATGACAACAATCAAGCTCTTTCGTAGACAGATGAAGTAAGTTAACAGACTTACTGTGTACAACTTCGAGATCTTCTATCAAAAGAGAATGAGCAATTCTGTCAATGACTCGTTAAGAAAACTCAACTATGAGAAAAATATTGATGCAGACGAGAGAAAGTTCACTTGTGATCTAGCATACATGAAAGAACTCTTGAAGAATTTCTTGAATCAGTCAGCATTAACGCTCATCATCTTCACTCGACAGTTCAAGACTCTGAGCATCAAGAATCACAAGAGAATAATCATTAAATCATTTGAAAAGATCATCAACTTATCAGCGTTCGCAAGAAGAATCAGAGAAGTCTCTCAAACTTTGAAGAAACTCTCGACTGCTGACGAAAAGTCTCAATGATGATTTCAAAACATCATTATTTCTCGTCAGAAGAACATCTGCTTTCGCGAGAACATTGAGTCAACGTTTACTACTGTCGTTGAAACTAAAAAAGATGTTTGCTTTTGCAAAAACATTAAGTCAACGTCTACTACTGTTGCTGAAACGAGAAAAGACGTTTGCTCTTGCAAGAACATTAAGTCGATGTTTATCATTATTGCTGAAACTGAGAGAAACGTCATTCAGATGAGATGAAAACGCAGAAGAGCAAATTCTTCTGCTGAAGAGAATGAATGTTTGATCATGAGTCAAAGCGAAAATTCAACTATGTGTCATCTCACTGACGAAAGTGAATGTTTGATCATGAGTCAGAGCAGAGTTTCGACTATGTGTTGTTTCGCTGACGAAAGCAAATGTTTGATTATGAGTCAGAGCAGAGTTTTGACTATGCGTCGTTCTGTCGAGAAGAGTGAATGTTTGATTATGAGTCAGAGCAGAAGTTCAATCATGTGTCGTTCTGCTGAGAAAAGCGAATGTTTGATCACGAGTCAAAGCAGAGATTCGACTATGCATTATTCTGCTGAAGAAAAGAAAGCTTTAATCACAAGAGAGAAAGTGAACGCATCAGAGAATCATTTCATTGCAATTCAAAATGATTTAAATGAGACAGATGACACAGTCTTGAAGTCTATGAAAATTCATAAATGCTTCAATTCATTGATATAAAATGATGTTCTGACTTCGAACTTTATTGACTTTGCAAGCTACTCTTTCAAGAATCTGACTCAACTGATCTGCAAACAGCAAAAAATGAATCATCTCATCATCACAGTACAAGAATTAATGAAAAAGAAAAACTTAAGCACACATGATACTGAGATTGACTTCAGCGTCTTCATGATCAACTGATCGAAGAAAACTAAAGATGACATCATGATATTTCGAAAATTCATTTATGTCTCTGTACAAAATGAATTTAAAGCAGAGATTATGAGACGACATTATGACAGCTTTCTTGCAGAACATTTCAACTCTCAACGATGTTTAAAGCTTGTTCAATGAATCTTCAACTGATTATTTGCAAATAAAAACATTAAGAAATACTGCAGAATTTGTAAATCATGTCAGTAACATAAGACATTACATTATAGAATTTGAGAGCTTCTGAATAGTCTGCTCACTTCTTGAAGAGTATAAGAAAGCATTATCATGAACTTCATCATCAATCTTTTTGACAGCACAAGCGTCTCAGATGTCTTCTACGACAGCATTATGATTGTAGTCGATCGTCTTTTCAAGATGACGCACTACATTTCTACTTGAAAGACAATAATTGCTTTCAATCTAATTGATCTCTTTCTTGACAAAGTAGTTTGATATCATGAGACTTCTGATGATATAGTTTCTGACAGAGATTTCATATTTACATTACACTTTTGAACGTTGCTGTGCTATCATCTTCTGATCAAGTAAAAACTTAGCACTGCGTTTTATTCTTGCATTGATGATCAAATCAAGAGACAGAATCAAATTCTCAAGACTTATCTTCGAGCATACTGCAATGATGTTCAAAACGATTGAATTCATCTTCTTGTCATGATCGAGTTCTTCTACAATAACAGCGTTCACATCACAACATTGATAACATCATTCTTTGCAATCACAGAAAGACACTCAAGAATGAAGTTCAGCGTTAAAAGTCACTTAAAGAAGTCAGAGTCAGTCACGAACTACGTAATGAGAATGAAAAGATTGCACGAGAATTTTCGCTACAGACTTGCGAAGACAAACGTTGACTACGTGACTCAGCATGATAAAAGACACTTTGCTAAGATGTATCTTGTCGATCAGTTGATGTGATTGAATGTCAAGAACATTTGAATCAAGAAATCTTTCAAGAAACTTGAAGTCAGAAAATATGAATCATATAGAATTCTGAAGCGTCTGAGCAGACAAGTTTATCGTCTGAAACTGTCTTCAAAAACGCGCATACACTCAATATTCAATGTCAGCTTGCTGAAATCTTTCTGCTCAAGAGAGAGAAAATTGAATGAGTCGCTCATGAAAGATCTTGAGCTAGAGAAAGAGATACATGATAGCTGAGAGATCAACAACATATTGAATAGTTGCATACAAAACGATCAGTTGCAATATCTGCTTAGCTGAAAGAACTTTGAAGCTTCAGAAAATATCTGAGAATCATTAAACTGTCTTGACAACTGCAAGACTTTATTGAGATTCTTTCATTGCAGACATCTCATCAAGCTTAAAAGTAAGTCGTTAACGTCGTCACGAAAGATCACAAGTATGCATAAAACGAAGTAAAAAGATTGATAGTTATCTAGCTATCACTAGAAAGAAAAAAAGAAAAGAAAAACAAGACTTTCTTGCTCAATCATTCTCGTCAATACTCGACTCAACAGTTTGTAAAAGTCGTTAGCAGATGCAGAAATTAATACATGAATAACTCATGAGTTTCATATGATATGTGTATCATTCAGCTTTCACTTTCTCGAAAATTTGAAGATTGATGAAAGTAAACTCTTGCAACTATTAGTCAAATAGCATAAACATGCACAAGCTATCGTACTGACAGAATGAATGAGATAAGAAACTCATATCAAAGCTCACTGCATTCTTCATCTTCTCAATGATAGATTACGTGATCAACGTCAAAGATGAGAAGAAAGAAGAAGTCATCAACAGAAATGAATCAGATGAGAGTGAGATGTTCTTCATTTTTTCGATGATAGACTGCGTGATTAACGTTGAAGATGAGAAGAAAGAAGAAGTCATCGACAAAATCGAATCAGACGAGAGCGAAGACAGAAAGACATGAGAAAATGAAGAGAACAAGAACGAAGACAACATCACAGAAAAGCATGTTTCAGTTGCAACAGAGACATTCTGATCTTTTGAATGCATTGCAAGAAGAGTCAGAGCATTCTGAGTCTGAATAATCAAAATGAGTCAAAAATTATCATAGTTCTCAATCTGCTTTTGCAAATCTTCAATGATCTTGTTCTGTCTTGCAATTCAACACAGCAAATCATTGATTTAAGTCTTTTGTGTTATCATTTGCTTTCATATCTCTCTGCAATTGATAGTTGCATCTTCAACATTCTTCTTCATTTCGCTGATGTCATTTCTGTTTATTTTGATATCAAGAACGAGAAGATGCAGCTTCTTCTTAATATACTCTTCAAATTCAAGAAACATCTAACTCTGAGCTGAGTTAAAAGAAAGATCATGAGAAACAATCATCATTCTTTCGATCTCAAACTCAGAATCAGATGCAACAAAGAATGAAGAGAGACTTGCGTAAGATTGAGAAGAAAAAAGACTTAAGTGAAGTGATGAAGAGACAGAACTGACGAAATCAAACTCAAGATTAGATGTAATCTCGATGTAAGAAAAATTTGATCGAGACAGAAAAGTGCTTAAGTCAGATGAAGAGAGAGCAGAGCTGATAGAAATGAGCATCAAGTCGATCTTGAATACTCTAAAAAGCATCAATTAATCATTGAAATTTCACATCTTGAAGCTACTGAAAATTGTACTTACGACTTATACTTGCAATTTGCTTCGATAACGATGCATAGTGTGCATTTCTTGAAATTCTTTTCAATAGAAAACTTTATTTTTACGCAGTTTACATTTCTTTTCACGCACTTTTTACATCTATTCAAGAATTGTATTGCAATTTCTTTGCTGTACACATTCAGAGCTGTTTTGTGATGCTGAGTTAATGACGTGAGATTTCTCATGTAGAGAGAAAGAGAGACAAATCTCTGATCAAAAGTGACGTGAGAATGAGAGAATCAAATGTAAGCAGCAAACTCAGCGAGCGCGCTGATGCAAGACGAAAAATCAATAGTGAAGAAAGCAAGCAGATGTGATGCAAGCACATTTCATGTTCTAAGAAAGAAATACGATGAAGAACTGTATCACTCACTTCTTTTAAACTTCTTCATCTTCATTCAAGATGTTATCAGCTCATCATCATTAAATCAAGAAGCTGATTCATACTCATTATGATCATAATACTCAAAGAAATCGTACAGAACTACTCTACAGAATGAATAAAAGATCAAGTAAAATAATGAGATGAAGATTGAATGCAAGAACGAAAGTTGAAGAAGAAAGAAAGCTGAAGATCACGCAGAAGATAAAAGAGATGAATCGATAAAAATTCACTACTTCACAATAATTAAACATAAACATCAATGATCATCGCTTTCGCGCTAGTCACAACAAACAACAGAAGCATCGCTCTTCTGTTCACTGTTTACTACTACTATCTGATACTATCTTCTGCTCGTTGTCTGCTTCTACTATCGAGTATCATCTATAAAAGAAAAAACTTCGAATTGAGCAAATCTCGATTCTCGCTACAATTGTCATCATGAGAATTTAAGTCTAGTCGACGTGCATGCGCTAACGAAAGAAAGCGTTGAGATCATGATAACACACTGCATAACTACATAAAACGTTTGCAAAGCAACAGTCAAAATACAACAAAACAACGAGATAATTATCAGAATTCAGACTTACAAGAATCAGAGAATAGATACAAATGTTACTGCTGATCGTCTAGAGATTCTACATGAGTTGCAAAGAATGCTCAGTCTACGTCTCAAGAATCAAAGATTAAAGAATATGCTATCGTCAGAATCTAAATCAGGCACAAATGCTACTGCTGATTATTTAGAGATCTTACATAAGTCACAGAGAATGCTCAGTCTACGTTTACGAGAATCAGAAGTTAAAAAATATGCTATCATCAAAATCTAAATCTATGAGAATCAAGAGAAAAAACACGAATGCTACTGTCAACTCTTTAGAAACTCGATGCTTACAATTCAAAGAATAAAACAATGCTCAGACGTTATTAAAAAGAAATCTTAAAAACACAATTACACATAGCAAGCTCTGATGTTATGTATCGCATGATGTCATCGCTCTTCTGCTTGCGATCATTCACAATTCAACAACGAGAACATTGTTATTAAAAGAGAAAATAATTTTCAGAACTCAGATTCATGAGAGTTAAAGCTCTTCAAAGAATAGAGAACAGACATGAGAATTATTCTTCAACGTTATCATTGATTTCTCAGACGAGAATCTAAATCTATGAGAATTTCTATTGTCGATTCTCAGAGTCTCTGAGTCTATCAAGAGTTTAAATCACATACAATTCTTGATGTTTCATCGATAATAAAAGTTCAAGTCACATACAATCTTCAAGAAATCTTGCATGAATTGCATGTAATCTTGCTTATCTCATTGATGATGCTTGAGCTTAGTTTTCTGAGTATATAGAAAAGAGTTCACTTCTGTATTTCATAGTTTAGTGTTAACTTTCTATATGAATAGATATTACTAAGCTACTATCAAATTTGATCGTATTATCTACGCGCATATTCTCTAGTGTGACTGCGCGTTTCTCGAGTTACTCACAAGACGATGTATCATAATCAAACAGCATAAACACTTTCATCAAAAGTTTACTTGAGCATCATGCGCTGAATAGAAGCTATAAATTTATTACTTGATAACACAGTGTCAATCTCATTGTTTCAACTGCGTGAAGCAGTCATATAAATGACAAGTGATTTTCTCTCTCAGAGAGTTTTGTTCACTCAATATAAATAGCATAAAGTTTCTCATGAGTTGAGTCTAAATTAATGTCATAAGAATGTATGAATTACAATCACAATCACAATCACAATCTTGTCTTTGCATTAAATTCATAATTATGTCATACATTTTAAAGAAAATGCTCAATTCTCAATCTTCACTTTGTACAACATAAGTCGTGATAAAATTCTAGAACTTCATTGTTATCTGAATGAGAATCTGAGCAAAGATTTCATTCAAGTCAGTTGTTTTCAGATGATCATCTTTGTTCTCTTCATCAAAAAACTTGAAGAAGAACTTTGCTTCTGCATGAACTATTGAGATCTGAATGCTATCACAGTCAAGAATCAATATTCTCTGTTTCTGATTTCAGAAACACTGAATTGTCTAAGTTAAACTAAAATTTTTATCAAGCTGAATATCATCTTTGCATTCAATTGAGTTCAAATTAAAGAAGAAGATGAAGTTCTCATTGTTTTTCACACTCAATTTGAATTATTTGAATATTTAGTCATGTTTTTTAATTTATGTAATGAGTTTATCTCATTTCAGAAGTACATCAAGAATATTCTTTGCAAACATTTAGATAAATTCTGTACAACTTATTTGAATGATATCTTGATTTATTTTGACAATGAACTTGAGCATGAGATTCATGTCAAGCTCATTCTGCGAAAGCTGCAAGAAGTAGATCTTCAGATGAATATAATCAAATGCAAGTTTCACATTACTCAGATTTCATATCTAGAATTGATAATCATCATTGAAGAGATCAAGATGAATTCTTCTAAAATAAACATCATTGTCAACTGATTCATCTTGATCAACGTTAAAGACGTTTAAAGTTTTCTAGATTTCACGAACTTCTATAAAAGATTCATTTATGACTATAGTAAAATAACTACTTCGCTCACTCGTTTCATCAGAAAAGATGTACTCTTTGTTTAATTTCAGAAATGTCAGATTGCATTCAACATTCTTAAGAAAGTCTTCACTTTCAAGAATATTCTTTGTCATTATAATTCAGATCACAAGATTGTGATAAAAATCAATGCTTTGAACTATGTGTTTGAAAACATTCTCTTTCAATACGATGAGAATGAAATTCTTCATTCAGTCACTTACTTTTTGAAGAAGCATAATTCAGTCGAGTGTAACTACGAAATCTATGATAAAGAACTTATGATCATTGTTTGCACTTTCAAGAAATGATGATCAGAGTTTGAAGACTTTATTTATTTTATTAAGATGATCACAAATCATAAAAATCTTAAGTATTTCATGTCAATTAAGCAGTTGAGTTGTTGTCAAGCTCATTGAAGTGAGTTTCTGTTTAGATTCAACTATCACAATGCTTATCATTTCAACAAGATCAATGATAAGTTGAATGTTTTGACATGTTGTTCAGAAAATCTTTTTAAAGAGAAAGATACATTTAATTCTCAACATTAATATCAATATTAAACAATTTTGAAAATTCATGTTTTAAATCTCAATATTGTTAAGAATTTTGCTCTTGACATCTTTGACATCAAAATCATGAAGCTTCAGACACAAATCATCACTTTAGATTCAATTCAGTTACATTTATTTTTAATTATCTCAGCACTTTTGCAAATTTTAGCTTTTATGAATTTAGAAATTGAAGAATTCAATGTTGAAGATGTCAAGTCTCAGCTAAATCAAAACATTCTGAATCTTGATGAAGATTTTGCTGATACTTTCATTCAAACATTGTGAAAGTAAATTGAAATTAATGATAAATTCGCAGTTCAGATAATTGAAGTGCTTTGCAATGAAGCACAACATCACAACAAGATTTCTTTAGTTAAGTGTGAAGAACATGAGAATCATCTGTACTTTCAAGAAAGAAAGTATGTGCTCAACTCAGATAAACTACGTCTTCATATCATTCAGCTCATTCATGATAATGTTGTTGATAATCACTCAGAAAGAGCAAAAAGCTATGAACTGATCAGTTGAATTTATTGATAATCAAACATTTATAAGTATGTTCAATTCTTCATACAAAACTGTCACATGTGCACACATTTCAAGCTTTTTAGACAATGAACTCAAGAATGATTATGTTTTCTTTCAGTTTTTGAACGTTATTGACATGATGTTTTCATGAACTATGTAAATTCTTTATCGTTCAGTATCTTCATGAATATCACATATAAATATGTTTTAGTCTTCATTGATCATCTTATCAAAATGAGACATTTAATTCTCATCACTTCTATGAAAGTTAAAGAAGTTATCAACTGCTTTTATGCTTATGTTTGAAAACATCATGATTTACTTAAGTTCTTTGTATTTGATTGAGATACACAATTCATTTTCAATGTTTGAAAACATATGTGTAAAATGCTGAAGATAAACATTAAGTTATCAATGATGTATCACTTTGAAATCAATGATCAAATCAAGAAAGTCAATATTATCATAAAGCATTATTTTTAAGTCTTCGTCAACTACATGCAGAATGACTGAGTTAAATGACTTTTGAAAGCTGAATTTATCATCAATAACACATCATTATTAATCACTTTAACATCACTTTTCTTGATCAATTTGAGTCAGAACTTATGTTTAAACTTCAAGTTTTCTGAATTTTTGCTCAAGAATCTTACATTTTAAGCTCAAAACAAGTTAATCAACGTCAAAGAATTCATCAAAAGAATAAAGAAACTAATTGAGCATCTACATGATGAAATGCTTATAGCTTAAATCATTTACAAATTCAATGTTAATCTTTTTTGTCATTCTTGTTTTAAATACTTTGTTGAAGATGAAGTTTAACTGAATGCTTACAATCTCAGCATTGCTCACTTCACTGTCAAGTTAAATGATCATAATGTTAATTTCTTCAAGATCAAGCATGTCTTTAAGAATAATTTTCTGATCATTGAGTTAAATCTTTTAACATTCATGAAGATTCATTCAATCTTTTATGTCATTCTTTTGAATTATATCACAAGTGACTTTCTTTCAAATTAACATCAGAAATTTTAAAAACTCATTATTGTTAAGAATGATGAAAGATTCTGATATGTAAACAGCATATTAAACTTCAAGCGTGATAAATATTATAACTCATCTTTGCTCAAGTATTACATTGATTGAGAAAATTATTTCTTTACTTGAAAGTTTTTTTATCTTTTGAATAATTGTGAGCAAATGTTTAATAAATATCATCTCGTCAACTTTGTCATCGAAGAATCACATGTACTGTCATGTGTGATATCTCAATGTCAATGTCAAGAACTTTAAGTTCAATCTTCATCATTTTGATTCAGCTCAGATCTGACTCAGACATTTTGTCTAAATTTGATTCAGATGTGACTCAAATGTATTTTAATTTCATCTGTGCATCATCATATTAAACTGCATTTTGTTTTTTTCTTACTCAGATCTAACTCAGATCTTATTTAGATTTAACTCAAACATTTTGTTTAAATCTGATTCAGATGTGACTCAGATGTGTTTCAATTTTGCTGTGCATCATCATGTTAAAATGCGTCTCATCTCATCTTGCTTTTCAAATATTTTGCTCAAATTTGATTCAAATGTGACTCAGATTTATTTTAGTTTCATCTGTGCTTCATCACATTAAAATGTGTTTACATCAATTCTCATCTCATTTCAGTCTTCATCTTCAATTCTTTCTCATTTCATCTTGTTTTTTCTCATTGTTTTGCAAAAGCTTAATCTTGAAGAGAAAAGTTACTATCATGATGTCAAATCATCAACTCAATTTAAAATATATCATTGATGTTTTAAATAATTTCAATTCAAAAACAATCACAACGCATGCATCACAAATTTTGAAAAAAAGCATTATAAACAAAATAAAGTAAATCTAGAAAATGATTGAATGATGATGAATTGCATAAATTGCAGCAATGTTGATTTGAAAATGATTGCAAGCAATGTTGATTCATTGCAAGAAAACAGAGATGCAAGATTGAAACACTTACATAATAATGAAGAAAACATTGTTAACATTATTGATTTATTAATAAAGATATCAACGTTAGAGAAAGAGAAGAGCAAAGATCATTCATGAAAAGAGATAGCATTGAAGCTGATTTGACATTTTCAACTCGACTCAGAAGAAAAACATTATGCAAATCAGAACACGTTCATTGCGAAGAATGTACAGAAACTGAAGACATCAATTCAACTGCTTAACAAGCAGTTACATACACAGAAAAGCACACGTCTTTCAACGAAAATCACATCATGAGCAAACGTGACAAGAGAAGAAATAATGACAAGAAAGTAACGTCTCAAAGATGATTCATCATCACTTTGCAAGAAATGAAAAGTCATGATTAAGATAATGAACAGAAGAGAAATAAAAGAGATACAGAAGAAGTCAATTGAACAGATTTTACAGAAAATCGCAGACGTGTTAACAGATCAAAGAAATCTAATTATGTCACTTCGCAAGCTGAGTAGCGATGATATTTCTCTTCACGCAGTTAGCTCAGATGCTCAAACAAATCTGAAAAAGACTCAAACATAAGCAAAAGAAATCACGAGTTCAACACATGTAACATGTTGAATCTTTGCAATGCTGACATATGAAATACACACTACAATAGACACAAGCAATCAGAAAAAAATCATTGAAAGACTGATAAAAGATAACGTAAGACTTCATGAAGATTTGAAAGTTCTAAGAATAGCTTGACTCAAGAAGATAGCAAAGAATGAAAAGACTCATTCATTGTTCATCATAAAGATTGTGATCGAAGCGATGATGAATTGATTAATGAACATGAGCATGCTGAACTCATATCAAGAATGTGCATGCAAGCTATTTGAAAAGAACTGTCACATAACACAGTGCTTCAGATGTCATGAATTTAATCATATAACTAAGTTCTGCAGAAAGAATCAGCGCTGCAAAAAGTGCGCAGACAAGCATCACATTAAGAAGTGCATGATGTCTTTAAACAGAAGATGTTGCATCAACTGCAATGAAAGTCACGAATTCTGAAGATGCATCTGTCTCAAGTGATAACAGCAGATGAAACAAGCGTTTGAAATTTATAGAAATAAATCGTTCAGATACTCTGAAATGTCTAAATACAATTGCGCATTCTTCTCGCTGTCTCTGAACTCTTTAGATTCAACAAACTCTTTAGATTCAATGAACTCTTTAAATTCAACGAACTCTTCAGATTCAACAAACTTTCTCGATTCAATGAATCTTTTGAGCTCAGTAACAATCATGTTGAAAACATGCAGTTGAATCATTGATGAATCAGCTTGACAGATAGTAAAGATCAAGAAGAGATGAGTCAATCTTTTCTCTTGTGTGAATAGCGACTCAAACAAGATGACATCTGAGCAGATTCAGAAACGTTCAATCAGAAAGTGAGAAAGATTCTCGATGATCGAAAGCATACAAAGAGTCTTCTCATTGCAAAGTTAACAACAGCTACAAATAACTTTATGATAAAACAATCTTTTCTACAAATTCTACAGTACAACATCAGAAAGTCATTAAGAATTCAGAAATCATTTTTAATTAACAGAGAAATTCGCGAATTTGACATAGTAGCTATACAGAAGCAAGATCACAACAACAATGATTCACAATCATTTAGCTCAGCATACAACTTCTTTCATCTAGTGAAAAACTCATCATCTCAATCAAGAACATGCATATACATTAACAAATATTTAAGATTCAATCAATGAATAGTAGAAACAGCTAAGTCAAACATTTGCTCAATCAGAATATTAACTCGCAACGCAGACAACAAAACGCAGACGCTAAGACTTTTAAACGTTTACAATTCATGCTCACTGTTTATTACATTCACAAAGAAATCTTCAATCATTTCTCGTTTGAATGAACTACTCAAGAATGATTGCAAACAACTGATCATAAAAGATTTCAATCTACATCATTCTCATTAAGAAAGATGAAGATGCTTCACTTGTCATATAATGACTGATACTTTGCTAAACATCATTACAAATGCAAGACTGAAATTATTGCTGAAATCAAACATTATTACTCGCGAAGCTCACAATCAATTTACGACGATTGATCTAGTCTTTAGCAGCGAGAAAATACAGTTCATGATACGTAAGTGCAAGATACGAATCGATCTGCATCAGAGATTGAATCATCTTTCAATCATCACAAAGTTATGTTTATAAACAATCTCAGTGCAATTCTTGACTTGATGACTTTGAAAGAAAATGAATACAGAAGCATTGAGTGCTTATTTGTGAATACATCTATCTTTGAAACACTCTCTAGACGACAAGACTATGATGAATAACAGAGTGTGCAAGATTATCAGAGTGCTATAAAAGATCATTGAGAAGTTTATTCTTTTGACAAAATCATCAAATTGAGCAAGAGACTTTTGAAATCAAAGCTGCTTCGAAGTAGTAATAAAATCAAGATGACTGTGAATCATATGAAGAACACAAGACACATTAGAAGCGTGAAATGAATATCTGAAGTACAACGATCACAAAAACAAGATCATTCGACAAATGAAATGTGCACACTTCAGATCACAAATGCATGAGTTGAGCGAAGCACTCAAATCAATATTATGCTTTGCAAAATGAGCTAGAATTGAAAGTCAACTATCTAAAAAGCTTTCTCAGTTTTCGTTACTGAAGTGAAGCAACATTGATCATATGACAACGACATTCAAGAAAAAAATCGAGATATTGCAAGAAAAGTTCTTTTTCTCATCTTCTTAAGTGAATGTTAATGACATCGCAGAGTCATTCATATTTCTGACAATCTCATTCAATTCATGCATCACAGAAGATGAAGTGAAGCAGACAATCAAATGAGTAAAAGCAAACAAAGTGTTGAGCGCTTCAAATATTTCAAACAGAACGCTTCAAGCAAGTCTTGCAGAACTGATCTCAGTACTGATAAGTTTATTCAACGCATGCATAACACACAAGTATCATTCAAAGTAGTTCAAAAAGACTCAAACAATAGTACTATGCAAATCAAAGAAAAGTGACTATATTGATTCAAAGATGTATCAACTCATTGCTTTGTTCAATATCATGAGCAAAGCGCTGAAGTTAATCATGATCAAAAGACTGAGTGACATAGTTGAGATTCATCACATGCTATCAAATGCTCAAATGAGAGCGAGATGCAAGTAATTCATGATCTCGACGTTAGATTTATTAATAGATCAAGTTCACACAGTGTAAGACTGTGAAATCAAACATGTAATCTTCATGCTAAGTTTAAACATCATCGAAGCATTCAATTGAGTCTTACACATCAGACTTCTGCACATGCTGAAAATGAAAAGAACATCAAGCTACATAATCAAATGAACATGCAGCTTTCTAAAGAATTGAGAAACATCGCTAATATTCAATGAACAAATGAGTGACATGCATAAGATAAACGCAGACATATCGCAGAGATCTTTCATTTCATTGATTTTCTTTCTATTCTTCAACATAAGTTTAATTAAAAAATGCGAAGCATTGAGAATTAAAATCAAAGTGCTTGACTTCATAAATGATATTAACATTTTAGTTTACAACAGATTCACTGAAGAAATTTGCAGAACACTGAGCAAAGCACATGATGTCTGCGCAAAATGAGTTTGCACTCATGATGTAATGTTTGCATCAGAAAAGTATGAGCTTACACATTTCACTAGAAAATCAAAGAGATTTAACATAATGACTAGCATATAAATAGAAAACTCAGTTATTAAATCAAAATCAGACGTACGAATTCTAAAGATGCAACTGAACATGAAACTGTGATGAGACGTGCATCTTCGACAAATAGAGATGAATCACGTCACAAGAATGCTGACACTTAGTCATCTTGAAATCTTCACATGAGAAGCTATCTTCACAAAAGCAAGACAAGTATACTCAGCAGTAGTGAGATCAGAAATCACATTTGAAGCATCAATTTGACATCAGCGTGACAAAAAAGATGAACTGTTGAGCAAAAAATGCAAACTAGAAACACTTCAGAATCAGACTCTGCATCACGTAGCAGAAGCATTCAAAAGAGTAAGCATTAAAACTTTAAAGACAGAAACATACATACGTTTGTTACATGTTCATTTGAACATGCTACAGAACAAGATCACGCTACACAGTTGAGTCAATGATTGAATGCAAAAGATCAGACAAGCATGCAAACTAATATGCGCTCGTTTGACGAGAGTTAATCGCGTCATTTCTCGCTTACTTGTCATCAAGAAAATAATACTTCTGAATATTTTCATTCAAGAAGATGCAAAGATACAGTCAAGATGCAGACGATGCACTCTCTTCTTCACAATGATTTCAACAAGCGATAGCATTGCAATAACACAGTATCACAAAGATCAATGAAATCAACGATGAGAAAAGTACAAAGAATGCGTTGCAAACATCAACGTAATCTCAGCACAAAGATTGCATCTGAGCAATAAGACAACAAAGATGCGTGATGATCTTCAGAAAGCAAAAAGCACTTTCGTAATGCACATCAGAATTGAACGCATAGATCTGAATGTTTATCTGCACTTTAAAAACATTTCAAACATGAATAGTTCATGATGTGACTGCAAATAAAGTCATCAGACGATGAAGCATATACTTATGCACTGCTTGAACTGATTGCATTTGCGATCAAGAATGTTACAAGATGTTGACTTCTCAAACTATTGAATAATCATCATCATCATGAAGAGTCTCAAAGCAGTAGCAAAAATGATAATGAAAACGAAGCTCTTGAAGTAATTTAAAGTGACTAAAACACTCATTCTTTAACATGTGATCAACGTGAACAAATTTGATACATAGTTTCAAAACTCACTGTTTCGACTGCATGAAGCAGTCGTATAGACTGTGAGTGATTTTCTATCTCAGAGAGTTTTGTTCATTTGATACAAATAGCATAAAGTTTCTCATGAGTTGATTTAATCGATGTCACAAGAATGTATGAATTTATTATTATTATTATTATTATTATTATAATTTCAATTCATTGAATCTGTTTTGCAATTCAATGAATCAAGTCATTAATTTAATCATCATCATTTTAATCTAGTTTCAACAATTTTGTTTTAATCATTTCAATCATGTGCATGAATCTTTGCAATCTTAAATCATAAAACTATTGTTTAGTCTTGATTCTGCTCAATTCATGTATATAAAAGTTGAGCTTTCATTCTTTTCTTTTGCTCTTTGTCTTTCATTTTATACACTATCTGATGTATTATCTTGTATCTAGATTTTATTAAAGTAATAATAATATCAAGATTGATAATGAGATTCATCTGTACATGATGTTGACTACGAATCTTTTGATTCTATTCTGTGTTTGAATAGAAGTCAGAAGAGTCAAGAGATCTCAATTCAACGCAGTTTAAACAATGTTAGAATGTTGCATGATCAGAAAAGTCATCATGCAGAGTTTTCACTTACGTGATAACATCTTTTCTAACAGTTACAATTGATTTACGAAGAAGATTAATGACATATTGATGTCAGTAAGAGATGAGAAGATATTACTAGTGAAAAAGACAATTCAGATGAAGAGTCTGTGAGTTATGATTACAAGTGATCAAAGAATTTGCAACTCGTTGACTGCATTGATATTGAAACGTCTTCATCACATTAACAGTGTCATCAAGTAATTGATGAAAAGATATCAGATAGAATAGTCATCTCAAGTATTGAAAGATGTGATTACAGTGCTTGAAGAAGTAGTGACTCGTTGATCACGCTGATATACTGAGAGAACTTGAACTCATTTTCTTTACTTGATGTCAAGTCATTCATCTATTCACATGAAAAATTAAGAGCTCAAGAGAATGATCAGAATGCATTCTCTTTCATTGATCAGAGTCAAACATTAAACGATTGCGATTGCACATTTATACTAACAATTCATTCAACGTCTACATGACATAAGTCAAATCAAGAGAAGAAAAGAGTTACTCAATACAATTACACTCTATCTTCTCATCATGTGCATCTTTCTTTCATCACATATTTCTCTGCTCAATGAATGACAATCATTGAGTAAGAAAACACAGCTCTACGTACGTTACAATCATGAGCATCATGAATGCAAAGAAAACATTTTTCATTTTTGAATTGAGAATTGAATCAAGACATCATTGTATAAAATATCATCAATGAAGAGTAAAGCAAAGACGATGCATCATAATCAAACAGCACAGACACTTTTATCAAGAGTTTACTCAAGCATCATGCGTTGAATAGAAGCTATAAATTCATTACTTGATAACACAGTGTCAATCTCATTGTTTCGACTGCGTGAAGCAGTCATATAAACGATGAGTGATTTTCTTTCTCAAAGAGTTTTGTTCACTCAATATAAATAGCATAGAGTCTCTCATGAGTTGAGTCTAAATCAATGTTACAAGAATGTATGAATTACAATCACAATCACAATAATAATATTAATCTTTTATATTGATAATATCTTTAGTTTAACTTAGTTTCTGACAGTTTTGCATTATTTGTCAGTAGAGATTTTTCTCATACAGATTGATCATGTTTTGCAAAAATGTTCATATGTTACACTTTTAATCAGACAACATAGTTTAATCATTCTTTACTAATTTGCTTATGTTTCTCTTCTTTTAACAAAGTTTTCTCATCAGCATATCATTTACATATAGAATGTCTGTGTTTGAACATTTGTTAAATGATATTAATGAGATTCTCAAGTTTGCTTATGTTGAACTTAATGAGATTCATAAGTTACTTATGTCGTAGTAACAGACATGCAGTCTTAACAAGATTTATACGTAGTTAGCATGTAAGTTTAAAGAATTTTCATGATTTAAGTTCTTTTTGCTAATCATCTTTAATAAATCAAATGCAAGAATGTTTTGTCTCAATTTTCATTATTACAATGACAAGATGTTGAATTGAATGATTTTCATAAGCGATTTTTCTCGTAGTTCTGCGTTCTATTTGATTTTCTCATCTGCGTGCAGATTGCTTTGTAACATGTACATTGAGATTATCAAAGTTTGCATGATTGCAAAAACTCTGCATGCAATCAATGCATAGCACTTCATTATCACGCAGCATCTTGATATCATTCAAACTTTTGATAATTTTTAAACTTTACTGTAGCTAAACAGTAAATTCATAGTCAGCATCATGTACAGATGAGTTTCATCATTGATTGCATAAACATGTATAATACATGTTTATTGATCAATCAAATAAAGTTAGTCAAATCATGTATTATACATGTTTATTGAAGCAGATATTATACACAGAGATAGTAGCAGAGAGATCAAAGAAGAGAAAGTATATATTTATAGTATCAACTGACTAAATTGATTGTTTCATGAGCATGTGATCATCAACAAAGCTATTCAGAAAGTGCTTCAGCATTTCATCATTCAAAGAATTTAGTTTAGTCACAGTCAATTTCTTTTGTAGCAGTCTATTCTTCATTTCACATAGCTTCTTTTCATCAATTTCAATACTTTGTGTATAGCAAAGCTTCTTTTTTAGATTCTTCAATCAATTCAACGTTTATTCATTGATGTAAATATACATTAATTTATTCATGTTAACGTTGCTAAAAGAGTTTCTAATCTTCATCTTTATGAAATTCATGATTGATTAATTTCATTCAACTAAAACATTGTTATCAAATATTTTATTGACTTGTAAAGTGAGTTTGAAGAGCTGAGATGCAAATAACTCAACGCAAAGTCAAAAAAGCTTCAAGTTTTCAATTCATCTTCAACAATCAATAATAAAGTGAAAATCATCAATTTGATTTTTAAAAGCAAGTTATTATTTCATTGTTGATTCAACAGCATGATGATTATTAATGTGCTTTTCAAAAAAGTTCATCATAATAGAATTGAACGTTGAACTGATTGTTAAGTCAATAATTTTAATGTCATGATTTCAAGATAGCAGCAAAGTAACTACTACATGAAGAGATGTAAATTGACTGAGCATTCAATTCTTTCAAACATGATTCATTATATGATTCAAACACTCGATGACGAAGTATTGTTTGACTTTGAAGTATAAATAAGCTTGAATTTTGTTTCAATTTTGAAGCACTCTGAATAATAAATAATCTTCTGCTTCTGAAAGATATTTAATTTGATGTATAGATTTGAGAATATCACAAGCTTGCTTTAAAGATGTTTAAAAGTTAAGATTCTTGAAATGAGATACAATTTTGATAGTGTTTTTATTCTTGTTAACGTCAATTCTTGATTTAAATTATCTGACATATCTGATTATTGTTTTCTCATTCTTTAATATTGAGTTCATGAGTTCTATGATAGTTTCTCAACATGTAGAGACGTTGAGTATAAGTGAGCATTTATGATCATATGTTTAAAGAAAGAAAATAATTAATATGTGAATTAATCAATAGAATTGAGAAAGATTCTTAAGCAAGCTCAATGAAGAAGAATTTTGCTGTGTGATGTTGAATTTTCTGATTCTAGATAAATAAAAGACTAATTGAAAGAGAAAAATGATGAGCGTAGAGCTGAGAAATATCAAGCATCTTTGACAAAAACATGAGATTGTACTAATCATCATCTGAAATTTTCACAGAATTGTCAGCTCTTTGAGAGCAGCGAGAAAGAATTTAACAATTCACTGTGCTTTCTTTAATATCTTTGTAAATCACGAAAACTTCATGATATCATCAAGCAACAGCTGAAGATCATGACTATCACATGAAATGAAGAACACATGCTTCAACTCATTAAATGCTTTAAGCTCACTTCATAAAGCTTGCATTGTAAAGCATGTATTGATAACAAATGTATTCACTCTTCAAAACTGATTCTGAAGAGTCTTATTGATGTAATTTAATAATCAATGAGCTTGTGTTTTTGCATTCATGATCTTTGTCACGTTGACTTTGACTCTCAAATGAAATTCTTCTTTATTTGATGTAGCTGTTTTTGATACATGTACACATAAATTTATGACTCTTTTCTTTCATATATTAGTCAACTCATCGCTGAAGAAGTTCAAATAATGATTCATAAGCATAGAATCAATCTTCATCTTTATCATTTGATAAATTTCATTCAACAGCACTACTGTCATGATTAAATGTGAAAAAGATGTGTATTGAGTATGAAAGATGTGCTCATGAGCTTAAACATACAAGTTTTCATAGTGATTGAATGACAAATTTGATATGTAAACTGTCATTGCTGTCATTCAATTCAATGTTTTAATAGTTGAGTTTAATAATAATTGAATTTGCGATGAAAGCTTCATTTGAACTGATGAAAAGAACAAATTGAAAGATTTATTGATGTAAGCAATGCACTTATTCAAATGAGTTTGCTGATGAGTTGCTTTCATTGTCAATACATATTGACAATGATGACATCAAACTGTAGTAAAAGCTCTTTCAAATATGATTATCTGTTGAAAGATTTCAGCAATAATTTGATTTCAAGACTTATCATCATGTTGCTGAGACATGACTGATGATAGAAAGATAGATTGAATGAAGATTAAGTTACAGCTGATTGAAGAATTGAAAAAGTTAAGTTGAGATTGAAAAAAATTCTTGATGTCAAGTTAAACTTTAAAATTAACATATGCTTTGCACATTCAAGATCTGACGTCGAATTGAAAAAGCTTCAAGCTCTATGCAAAGCATATGTCAAGCGAGATCACAAAAAAATTCACATCTAATTATCAAAGTCTTGTCTGTGCATATGCGTAGCATTAACTGAGCACAAAGAAACATTGATGAATGATTTGAAAATGAGTGTTGCACTTTGCATATGTCACGCATATACTGAGAAGAAACTCAGCTTGCTCAAGATTTATTCAATGCAAATGTTGAAGACAACGAGAAAAGCGATGATGCAAATCATGAGCTGAACAATGAGAATGAAGAAGAAAACGCATGAGAAAGATCTGATGAGAACAACGTGAGTGATAGCTTGTTGATGAGCATGTCACAAGTTGAGTTCATGATTGAGCATGTTTTGTGCATATGCTAAGCATATGTAGAAGAATCTTCGCTCGTCTTGCTATTCATGATATATGCATGATCTGTGATTGTGCTGTTTTCTCGATGCTTCGCTCAAGCTGTGCATATGCACGACTTCAATACTTCGCTCTTGCTGTTTATCTTCTAGTTACTTTAACTATATAACATCAATTCTTGAGCTCATGATTAGCATATGCAGAAAGCTGAGTCGGGATTGAAATAATTTTGAACTCATGATTAGCATATGCAGAAAGTTGAGTTCGAGTCGAGATCAACAAAAAAAGTTTCGACTCTGACTTAACTTTTTCAATCTCTCACCAACTGTAACCTCGATGAAGATCTATCTATTGACACTGGTGACAGCTGAGTCAAACCTTCTGAGCTAGATCAGGTGAGTTAGCTTGCTTATATAATATAAAACCAATATTCTAAACATACATGAATAAATCGCTAAGAGGTATTATACACGTTTATTGTAGAATAAACGGTTTTTTTCTAGCCCTATGAATCATCACTCTACAGCTTTCATGATCGGGAAGTAATTGACATTGCGCGCTTTCTTAGATGCTCTCGGGGGTTTACTCTCCCATACCAAGAGCCAGAAATATCATATTGTCAAGCAAGCTAGTCTGAAGAGTTGCGATGCAAGAAGACTGTTGATCTTGTTCGATGGAGCAAAATGATCCTTTCGTCTCGTCAACTGTATTGGTAGTTGAGTCTTATGAAGTTCTAATGCCATCGCTGAAGACGCTACAAATTGCATTCATCCGTTTCTATTTCCATTTGCAAGAGCAAAGACTTTTACAGTGTCATTGGAAATGTCGCACTCTAGTCATTGATGTCGACTTTCCAGCACACTTCTCTCCTATCACGCGGGACTGTATATTCTATTCCCCTATTCAGCCTTTTGGAACCATCACTGCGGTGTCTCATCTGGTCTTTGTTCCAACTGTACATAAATCGATTCAGAACTCGACTGTCGTTCTTTCATCAGGAGTGTCTTGCTTTGTTGACGCATACAATGTCTTTGTGCCTTGTTTCGCCCAAAGCTTTGCTGGTCTCACAGTCTCATATATGTCCCTCTCCATGATGTTCCATCTCTACACCGTGTGCTCTCGTTTGCTTGTCTTACCACATACTTCCCTGGTATTGACAGTCTACTACAAACCGGATATATCACCCCAAACCAAGCCACAATGACAACCAGACTAA
>JAABUH010000707.1_pt1 | contig 44162 bp, 49 predicted proteins | sample 5559121 | NCBI WGS metagenome assembly JAABUH01 (sample SAMN10711871, study PRJNA513364) | rock metagenome | isolation source: Antarctica rocks | place: Antarctica: Victoria Land, Battleship Promontory nord | collected 2015-12-28
GATAGATCATGAGATTGATATACTCATTGAAGCAACATTTCAGCTGTTTTTTCGACTGTGATATTTTCATCATCAATGATGCAAGAGATATAATGTCTTTCTTTTAACAATCTGCAGATGACAGTCAAAATAGCGTTGTAGATGTACAAATCAAATAGATTGATAATGAAGTTCATGACTATGTTTTGTCATCGCTGTTCAAGTATCGATAGAAATTGAAGCAAGTCGTTTGATTTATTTCTAGATGTCTTTAAACGTTGATAGACATAGCAGTTTTGAATATATTGATTTACTGTCTTTCACATGAATGATTAATAGTAATTTCGTTTTATGATTTTTACAGTTCTAAGAATATCAGAATGATTCATCGATGACTGATCATGTACTTCACGAATCAGATTCATTTGTAGAAGTTCATTGAACGAGACTCATAACTGATTATCATGATACAAAATTTCATTCTGAACATGACAATTCTTCAATTTGATATCTTTACATTATATCTCATCTCTTTCTATTGCTTCGCGAAATAGCATACAATTCTCATTGATTCTATTAATCTCAAGAATCTGTTTATAGATTGATTCGCTGATGTTCTTCTTTAAATCAGCAATCTTCATTCAATTTGACATCAGAATAGTGATTCATTGATAATGAATGCACTCATCATTGAAATCTCTGAGCACAACGTCAACTTGACGAGTTAATGCCTCAATCTTGATGTTTTGTTTGCTTAATCAATACATTATCTTGAAGTTAAAGTCAGCGAGCTTTTATACTCAGCGCATCTGTCGTCTGCTTAGTTCTTTGTCTTTCATCAATGAGATGAGCGCTTAATGATCGATGAACATCTTGATAGAAATGTCAGTTAACTTCAGTTTGAATCATCAATGTTCAAATGCTCAAATGATAATCAGCAGTTCTTTATCATATATCTCGTAGTTGCATTCAGCAAAGAACATGTTCTTGCTATAGAAAGCAATTGAATGTAGAATTTCTTCGTCATCATATTGAGACAAAACTTCATCATTGACATAGTTGAATGAGTTAATTTCGAGAATAGTCTCATGAGTCTGATCAAAGTGACGAAGTATTAAAGTCTTGATCATACATTTCTTCATATGATTGAATGTCATCTGACAGATCTCATTTCATTCAAATATGATTTTCTTTTGAGTAAGTTGAATCATGAGATGAACAATCTTCGCAAAGTTCTTGATAAAGCGTCGATAAAAGTTGCAGAAGTTAATGAAAAACTATATCTGAGTGAGATTATTGAGTGTAGATCATTTCACAATGACTTGTATTTTTCAAGAATTCATCTTCAATTCTTCAATGAATATCAATAGTTCTAGAAAGATGATTTTCTGCACATGAAACTTGCATTTGTTTATGTCTATCTGTAGATCAATCTCTCATAGTCGATGCAAGATTAATTGTACATGTCGCTTGTGTTTTTTTATAATCTTGCTGTAAATGATAATGTCATTTAGATAGATTTGACAAAACTGATGTAGATATTTGAACAATACGTCGTTCATATAATGTTGATAGAATGTCAATTCATTTGTTAATTCAAAAAGCATTACATAATATTTGTATAAGTTGAAGAAGATAATAAAGATAGTCAAATCTTCGCTATCTGAGTGCATACGAAGTTTATTGAACGCGATAATAATGTTCAATCGAGTCAAATACTTGCTTTCTTGTATACAAGCGAGAGTCTCATCTATCAATGACAAAGAATAATGATCTCATTTGATCAAAGCATTGAGCTTTCTGTAATTGACGCAGAAACGCAGACTTTCGTTTTTCTTTTCGATGAACAAGATGAGTGAGACGTATGATGCGAAGCTGAAGAAAATGAACTCTTTGTTTAAATAATCAATCAGATATTTCTTTATCTTCTGAAGTTTGTGATCAAACATCTGATAAAGTTTGCTTCTAGAAGATGTTTCTTCATCGATCAACTCAATTTTGTGATCATAGAAACAATGAAATGATAGCTGATCAATCATAACTCGATCGAACACGTCTAAATAGTCATGATACTTGAAGAGAAGCTTGACTTTGACCTTCTCAAGAGTCTTAACGTGTGAAAGTTCATGCAGATTCACTTCTTCAGACTTATTTTCAACTGTAATTATGAGTCGATCAATTTTCAAGATGATAACAGCAAAGATCTTCACATCTGATTGTTTGACTAACATTCTATAAGTTGCAGCTTTGATCATGACAATGTTCAATGAATTTGACGTCGATTTAAAGATTTTGACGTTAGTTAAAGTCGCGTCACGCGATTTTAACTGTTCAATTAGTTTAACTGACCTCTCATTGAACTGACTGAAAGAGAATGATTTCAGACTGACTTGAGATGTAGTGAAAGATCTCTTCAGTATATGAGTAGAAGTCAAACTTATCTGTTTCATGATTGTCTTGTTGCTTGAGAGTAGAACAATCGATTTCTGACTAGAAATGAAATTCGAAAATCAAAGAGAATTGATTTGCATATTTATCACTAGATTGATTTTGTTCATTCATGTTTTTTCAAGAATCATTTGATGTTGATCTAATTGAGTGATCAACATAAAAGCAATGTCAATCGTATGATCTTGAACAGTCAGATTCAAATAGATGACATGAGTAATGAGTTTTTTTGCATAATGATCGTTGAATTCTCGAATTGACTTTGCTTTGATTAAAGTCAGAGACTCAATTTGCAACTGATCACAAACAATCTGCATAATCACTTCATCAATGAACGAATAGTCAGCAGCTTCGATGTCAATCAATGACTTCAATGAGTAACTAATTTTATCGTTAGAAAGTACACATTCAATGATCAAAGATTCAGAAGCAAAAGAATCATTTGACATGCTCATCGTTGAAGAAATTAACACATCTTTCATCGCGTCTTTGATGAAAGTCACTAGTTTTTTGCCTCGCTATTCTTGAAAGAAAACATTTTCTCATTCTTTTTATTCTTTGAAATGACAATTTCATGTAAATGAAAAATGAAAGCTTGAGAAGCAGAAATGTTAATCTTGTTCAGCTGAGAACAATTCTTGAACAAGTGATTCAAAATCTTGCAGATGTAGCAGATGATTAATGATCTTGCTGACTCAGAAATAAAAAAGATAGTTAACTTAACATAATTGATTACTGAAATCATAATCAATAAGAGAGTAACGCGTTTGTCAGATACAACAGTGACTTTGATGATGATAGTGCAACGTTCGTTGCGAAGCTGATAATTAACTCATTGTTTACTATTTACATCTTGAAGAAAGAACTTTAGTTGATTGAGCAAAGTGAATTCTTCGAGACAAATCAATAGAGCATTCTGCAAGCGATTATTAATTTTATTCTGAAGATCATTCATCAGAGTGCAATCATCATATTCAAGATAATTGAATAGCTCTACAAAGTTGAAATAAAAGACATTGAAGAACTTGTCTGCTTATCTCAGAGCATTGTATTCGCGACAACACTTTTGATTCTTATTCACTTCATCGTATATTTCTTTCAAATGATCAAATAGCTCGTAGATTATGTAGAATGAATTCGAAGAGTCAAAATAACATCAAGCAAAGATGTGCTTAACAGCGTCATCTTCTAATCTAGAAATCATGTAAACAATGCAGATAGTCTCATTAGCAAACAGATCAACATTGACAATCAGCTTGTCATTCATCTTGTTTCTTCAATGTTTTTAACTCAATTCATCTTCATCAATGAATATAGATGAGTTCAAAAATTTGTAGAATCATTAATGATCATTTGTGAATGATTTGAACAATGATTTGAACGTCTTTCATCAAGTATGATTCTCAGTAGAAGCTTGCAACTCGATATCTTGTTAAGATAAATAATTCATATTAGATTGAGACTCAGTAGACTGTTGAGATTGAGACTGATTCGCTGAACACTGTACTTCTTTAAGTCTATCTTTGAGACTCAACATCTTCTCTCGTAATTGAGTGTTTATCTCTTTTAGAATGTTCATTGACGCGCGATTGATCTCTAGCTGTTTCAGTCTCTTGATATGTTCAATTTGTAGAACGATTCAGTGCTCATTGCATTTCAAAGTCATGTTTCGCTGATCTCTTAACTCATCTAACATCTTGATGATGTCGTTCGACTGATCAAGAGCTCACTGACGTAGTTGTTCTTCAATCTTAATGTTTTATTAGATCTCAATGTTCTTAGCTTCAGTTGATACATCAAAAGATAGTAAAGAAACTCGTTTATTTGCAGTGCTTTTAAGCAAGCGAGCTGTTCATGACTCAACTGACTCGTTTTCGCGTATCATGATAAGAAGATAAAGATAGATAGATTGTGATAATGAAAAATTGATGATTTTGATAAATTTGAACAAATTTGATGAAAGTAATTCAAAGAATTTCTTGCAAATTTTCTGAATAAACGAAGTAGATTATTTCGTATCATCTACACGTCGATAGCAGAGTAGTTGATTAGCATTTATCTACTGTTAGAAATCAGCATAGAATGAGTCATATGAGTGTCATTTAACTAATAGATAAATGCTAAGAAAGAAAATGTTATGAATCTTGTTCGAGAATACTTTCGAGCTCACTCTCGAGCTCACTTTCGAGTTCATTCATGATTTCTTTCTATTTTAGTCATGACGATACATAAATATCTCAATCTTAGATAGAGAATGTCATGCCTTCACTCATACATAGTTCTGATTGTACAACTTTCGTAACAATGATAGCATCAAATCTGATCTTGCGATCTAAATCTCATCATGATTTAGAAAGCATCAGTTCAATAGTTTCAACTATTACAACGATCAGAACTCTTTCTTTTGTTCTTCAAGCTGACTTTCTCAAATCAACAAGTGATGATGATCTCATTCTTGCTCAAGACTTTTATCGATATCAATCATTCTTTTGTCACTATCGTACTCAGCGACGTCATCAAAGTTGTTGTCGAGTACGTTACTTTCTCAAATTTTCAACCGTACGACATTTCTTTGATTGCAAAGAGAGTCGAGCGTACTACTAGATCTAAGACTAGAGAGATTTTCGTTGATTTCATTAACTACTTCATCGACTTTATTGATCTGAACTTCAGCTCAGTTGCATGATCAAATGAATGAGTCGTAGATAAGAAGCAACTTTGAACGAACGTGTGTAATTTCGATACAGTCACAGCAGATATTGTCAGAGCTCTGTCGATCAATTTGCTGATCATTGAGATTGCTCTAATTCTCTCACTCAATTCATTCTTCACAGAGAACATCTCATTAAGATCTAGATTCAACATTGATTTCGAAATTATCTTCAATAGACGACTTGAAATTTCACTCAATGTCAGTTCAACACTCACAAACTCTTTTGCATCTCGACAAGAGAGAATGAATAAATTAACAAGTCAGACTTTCATAGACGAAGAATTTTCACGAAATCTCATCGAGTCTTTCGAAAATTTAAACGAAATGTTTACTCAAGAGCAACAAGATCATCAAGAGAAAAAAGAACAACAAGATTGATTTGATCGAGATGAGCAGAGACAACAAAACGTCTCACATTTTATAGCTTGAAATTCAGAATACGATGTTCGCATCATAGTCAAAGACATAGCTCAATTTATGCAAGATCATTCAGCTTGACAGAAATTCTTGAACTCATCAGATGATCGTGATTCTTCAGAATTTGATGACTCAAGTGACAATAAAAATGTCAATGATTGCTGAAACTCAAGCGATGTTGAATATTTTGATTCTAGGTACGACGACAGATTCGTCAGCACAGAATCTGCTCTGAAGCACATAAGCAAGAACATGTATTTTAGAAACATTCATCTTTTTCTCGAAAGAGCAAAAGAAATGATGATTCTCAAGACAGACGAATTGATATAAATCAATCTATAACTAAGTCTACGAGAAGATGCTCTAGAATGATGATATACACTAGATGATATTGAGAAACGTATCGTGAAATACGAAAACGACGATAGTCTTGATGAATGAGCTCAACTGCTGATCAAACAGTTTAGTCAGTCATCAAATGTGACTATCAATTCAATGCTGAACGAAAAGTATACTCTTCAAGACGCGTTCAATCGACGTGAGTCTCGATCTTTTGCTCAGAAAATTATTCAAGCAGTCAAAGATGCGAAACTCAACAATGTCAAGAATCAACTTGACATTATGTACAATGTCATTGATTTGAAACTTCGACAAGACATCAAACGTTCGAATGATCAAATCACACTGAACTCGTTCATGTCAGATATAGATGACTGCAAACATGAATGATGAGTCATAGCATTCAGACTACTGCGTAACAATAATTATCACAAACGAGAAGATAATTGATCGAGTCGATCAGATCAGAATGATCAGTATAATGAAGATTTTTCATCTAGTCGTCAGAATCAAGAAATTCGATCTATCTTTCAATCATTCTTCTACTCAAATCGTTTTCAGAATTCGACTTACTCAATCTATCAGCATCAGTACTCATCAGAAAGAAATGATCACAATCAGTCTCAAGAACAAAATCAATACTCAAACGTCAAGCTATCTCAGTCGCAGTCACGACTGCAGATCATCGCGACTTTCGCAAACAAGTTCAATTCACAGAATGAACAGAACTTGAGATAGCGTCAGTCTTTTAGATCAAACTCGAATCAAACAACTCAGAACAGAGAATATGATCAAAATGTTGATCAGAACTTGAGCTCATATCATGAGTTTCAAGAACATAACTTTCAAGAAGAATATCAGCAACGATCACAAAGAGTCTATCAGATCAGTGTCGTTGACGAGAATACAAGCGATGATAATATCGATTTGAAAAAGAAATTCTATCACAGCGAGAATATGCACTCAAGAAATGATGTCTATGACAATTTTTATGACGAGTTCTACGAGTCAGAGAAAGCTTACGATGATCAGAAGGTTAATTTCATCACGATGATCGAAAGAAATATTTTCGAACACATATGCATGACGTGTAAAGATAGTTTTACGTCGAAGACAAAGTTATTTAAGCATCTGAGAAAGACTCATTGATCAAATCAAGATTCACTCGTTGAGAGACTTGTATCAGTCGTGATCAATAATATACTGTTGAATGATACTCATCACATTATACGATCTTCAGTACAACTCGATAAATTCTATGAAGACATCGACTATGCTTTTCATGAAGCGCATTATGCTACAGTCAAAACGTCTTTTGACAATGATGTTTTTCATGATATCTGCATTGATTTTGACAATTCTATTATCATGATCGATAGAAAGTTTCTTTTGAATAGCATTTCAGATCTTCAGATTCAAATCATGAAGTTCTCAATCTCAATTAGAGACGTGAGTAACAAATTGATCAACACTAACGAATTCGTTATCATAAGTATTCATCTGAATGAACTTGTAAATGAAAAACTCGCTATCACTGTTCTTATCATAGAAGTACATTTAGTAGATCAACTAAATGTCAAAATGCTTGTTGAAACAAATGTGATCAGTTCAGAATGCATAATACTGAATTTGCATCATCAATGAATGATTATCGAAAGCTGTCAAGATCTGATGATCGATATTAACAGCAAAGCTCGTCTTCATTCTAACACTAGACGCATCATTCAAGCTCAAAAATCGATAAATCTTTCATCAGAACTTACGACATCAGTTTTCGTCTTCTTTAATGAGAAAAATTTATCTGATGATCGAAATTTCTTATTTGAATCTCAATACAGTCAGAACTTGAGACATGATGACGATGTTTTCGCTCACATTGTGAACATCAAGCTGTCTTTCGTTCAGATTCGAAACGTGACAAAGAGTTCAATAACTTTGTCACGCAAAATCAAATTAGACTTTGTTATCAAGTACAATATCATTCAAGAATGTTACATAATTATATTTACAGATGCAAATCTGACAGCATGTGAGTGAATGAATTAAGACGAAAGAAAAGTTAGAAGAAATCATGTCAACAAAAGTGTTGTCGTGATGATGATTGCTCATGTCGTGACGTTCAATGCCATTTTCGAAATTGATCTCAAGCTCGAAATCATTCTTCTCAATGATGTCACTATATATGAGTTTAATTCTTTGAAATTAATCAATCTGATTGATGAATATCAAGATCTTTTCAAAGATAAAGACATGATAGTTACAATACTCAAGAAAGAATGAATGTTGATTATCTTGAAATCAAATGCGATTTTCAAACTCGCGCGCGTATGATTTGTAGAAAGAAAGAAAAGAGAGATTATCGATTCTACGCTCGACAAATTGCATGAGAAGAACAAAATGAGATTTTCGACTTAACTCATCGATTTCAGTTTCTCAGTATTCGTGATTTGAAGAAATCTTTCAGATGAAACTCGCAAAGAACGCATGATAGTAGATTTGAGAGATTTCAACGAAATGATCGAAATCAATAACTATTCAATGAAACAACAAAGCGAGATCATCGCAGTCATCACGAAATACTCTCATATTTTCATCGTAGATGCAATCAACTACTTTCATCAATTTCTTGTTCATCGATCGAATCATTCTAAATTCATCATTGTAAGTTACAGAGAACAAGAGAAATTCAATGTGACTCTTATGAGATACAAGAGATCATTCTCGTATGTACAAAGACAGACTGACGCAATGCTGCGTTCATATTGAAAATTTACTCGTGCTTACATTGATTATATCATCATTTTCTCGCTCATCTTGAAGAATCATCTTCAACATTTACGAAACATTTTTGATCTATTTCATGCTCGATGTGTAAATCTGATCTCCAATAAGAGCTTTCTAGACTACTCTTTAATCATCTTGTTAAATCAACGAGTCGATAGTCTGAAAATGTTCACTTTCGAGAACAAAATAAAGATCATTATCTCTCTTCAATTTTCAGACAATCTACGAAATTTAAAAACGTTTTTACATCTCATTGAATGACTTTGTTTCTCAATATCATGATATGCTCAATGAGCATGATTCTTGCAGAAGAAAAAAACGACTCTATTCAAAGAAGTGTCAAACATCAAAGATAGCAAAGTTACTCAAAAACGAATAACAGATAAACAGTTCTATGAGTCAATGAATAAAGAGCTCGAAGCTTTTAGCGATCTCAAAAACGTCTTTAGTGTGTCAACTTTTCTCGCTCATTTCGATTCAAAACGTCAGCTTTATATCGATCTTGACGCGTTCAAAGCTTGAGATTTCGCTTTCATGATATATCACGTCAAAAACTTTATCGTTGACAACACTAAACTCATTTCTCGTACCTTTGTTGAACTCATTCTGTTTCTCAGCAGAATGTTGAATACTGCAGAAACTAACTACTGATCAACAGAGCTAAAAGTCGCAGACATCGTCTGAATCATTAAAAGAGTTCGTCATTTGATCGATTTCACAGACGTTTCTTTGATCATTATCTACATTGATCATTCAACAGCAATATCAATATCAAGACAAACAAGTCTTTTTACTTCGAGTATCAACAAACTTAATCTTAGATTGATGCGTGTCTCTCAATATTTTTTGAGTTTCAATATTGTCATACGTCACAAAGTCAACAAAACGAACGTTGTTTCAGATGCTCTATTTCGTTTGAAGATCAACATTGCACTTGACACTTTGAACGAGACGAGAATTCTTGATGTACTCTATGAACATTCAGTAGAGATTCTTAGTCTCATAAATGTCGAATTTCAACTCGTGTTTCATGTAACATTGATGAAAATGAAGAATGAATTCAAGACGCGTCTAAAGAATGAATACGAGACTGATAATCATTGAAATGATATACTTAAAATGATTAAGAACGCTGAAGAATGAGACGAGCAGCTTGTTAATATCAAGTTTAAGCACAGAAACGAGCTACTATACTACATTAATTCGAACGACGAAAGAGAAAGATTATGCATTTCGATCGCTATGAAAAAGAAGATTTTTCAAATGACACATGACAATCATCATCATGTGAATTTTCATCGATCATATGATCGTATTTCGCGCTCTTCATACATTAAGCATCTGAGTAGACGACTGAAAACTTATATCACTCATTGTTCTGAGTGTAATCTCAATCAGACGAAGCATCATAGACTCTATGAATCTTTACAACTCATAATCAGCTTGCTCATATCACATCACATCATCATCATGAATTTCATCGTGACGCTTTTCGTAACTAAGAACGGTTTGAACTCATTACTTATGATAACATGTAAATTCTCGAAGAGAATTTTGTTGTTGTCTGAGAAAATGATGAACATTGTCAAGAATTGAGTTCTTTGTCTTATCTCAGTTCTAATGATTCACGAGTGAGACATTTCTTGCGTCATCATTAGCGATAGGGACTTCAAATTCATGTCGTTGTTTTGAAGATTCATGTTTGAAAGATTGAGCACTACGTTGCTTACATTTATCTCATATCATTCACAAATGAATGAAATGTTCAAGCGAATGAATCAGATGATCGAAATCATCATTCGATTCTTCGTCACGACGAATTCAGATGAAGACTGAATCATTGTACTATTTTATTTACAAGATACGACAAACAATTTCAAAAATCAATTGACGAAAGTCGCGCTTAACGAAATTCTTTACGATCAAACAGTTAAAGACACAGTTGATCTATTGCATACACTCGACTTGTCATTCAAGAACTACATGTGACTACGTCAAATGAAGAGAGACGAAGTTGATAGCATTATGATCTTCGCAAATGTTGTCATGAAAGTCAGATATGATAAGTCTCATAAACTCATTACAATAAAACTTGACAACAACGTCTATTTATGATTACATCATGAATATGAGATTTCTGACGTCGAGAATCGAAAGCTGACATTACAAAGAGTGAAATCATTCAAAGTATTGAAAATGATACTCAATGATTTAGTCTGCAGATTGACGTTATCTTCAATCATGAAGATACATTCGATCATCAGCATAGCTCAGCTGAAATTGACTCTCGAAGATCAGAATCTCTACAATAGAGTTCAAAATAATGAATCATCTTTCATATGAAAGAAAGATAATCAAGAGACACTCGAGTACGAGATAAAGCGACTCATTCGTCATTGCACATTTCGAAATCAACGTCAATATCTGATCAAATAAAGAGAATATGACGACGAGCACAACGTGTAATACTTCGTCGACGATTTGAAAAACGCAGTGAAACTGATTGAGCAATATGAAATGAGACAATCTTCTCAAGTTCGAGTTTGCACTCGAGAAAGAGCTCGTTTATCTTAGATCATCGAATGAAGCTTTCTAACATTTTTACACTAAGAAAGAACTATTAATTTTCGAGTATTCACTTTTTTCACAAATATTCACTTATCACTAGCTTGAATATTCACAACGATAATCAATCTTCTTTCATGTTCATCTCATCTACATTTTACAAATCATCGACATCAATCATTTCTACATACACTTTTCTCACAAACACACATTTATTTTGATCATATCATACAAGAAAACAATATCATTGCAGATTGAATCGAAGTTTCACATCAGAACAAAATGACATTTAGTTCTGCGACTCGTAAGACAATCAGAAGCAATCTCATTAAGACTGCTTTCAAAGAGATCGATGATGACAAGTCGTTGAACATGATCAACTTCAAGATCACTATCGATATGACTGTGAACAACGAGAATGTAGAAATCTCAAAGAACGACAAAAATGTAGAGATCTCAGCTAAGATCAAGAAGAGTGCGTTGTTTAAAGATGAGAACGTGACGATCTTGAATTCGTTCATCAGCATGATGATTACTCATCGTTCAATTTATTAAATCTATAACACAAGTGCTTTTCAACTCAAATTGATTAACGTTTTAATAAATAACGTCAAGATGAATCTTTTTGCATCATATTCTTTGTACGACACATACATGAATTGTGATTTCGACAAAATCGAATCGAAATATTTATCGTCAGCAGAGACAATTCTCTTCAACTATTGAGTGTGAAAAATTCTGAACGTGAGAATAGCTGATTTCAAAGAATGAAACGTCGATTTTGTCAAGCGTGATCTGCGAGCAAATAGAGTTCTCGTCGATTGCTTCGTCGTCACTTTCGCTCACACAACGAAAACGTGACACTATATAGTGATGTACGAAAACATCGAACTACATGAAGATGACGAAAGACGTCTGAGATGATCTCAGATACTTAATCGAAAGCTCGAGAAAAAGCTCATGATTTTCATCAAACGCTCAGCTATTCAAGTCTACGTCAATAAGATTTCTTTCTCAGTAAATCTGCTGAGAATCGAATTAATTCATCGAGACTTGATTTCGATCTCTTTCATGTGATCTGAAATCTACACTTTCGATAATCAAAAATTCTTCTCAGTCAGCAGCTCTGCATCGATCGACGTATCTATCAAAGTTATGATCGTCATAGACGACAGCGCATCTAAGCGTAGAATTGCAACGTTCAACAGTTCATCAAAGAAGATCAAGATCACATTCGAAAAGAAGATCAAGAACGATAAATATCTTGTGATGAGCTTCAGCGAGAATGAACAGAACTTCGAGAATGAGATTCAATACATTTCTCTAAGCAAATTCAATGAGCTTTATGAGAATGTTGAGAGTTTTCAACGCATGAGCTACGTCTTGCTGCGCGAACTTAAGAACGAGATTGTCAACGCAACTACATACAATGAGACTATCACAGAAATGTATGAGAACAATTGAATTTTGTATCGATCGCTGATCAAGAATATGACGACTTTGAATGATGTCAAGATTATTGTACAAGATCACAAGAAAAATATCGAGTGAAGTTTCTTTTTCTTTTCACGATTACAGCATTGATACACGACTTATTTCATTTACTACTTTGTTTTCTACACGACGAGAACGTTGTTCTTTTTTTCAAAAGAAGAAAACTGTTATGAATCTCGCTCAAGAATACTTTCGAGCTCACTTTCGAGCTCACTCTCGAGTTCATTCATGATTTCTTTCTATTTTAGTCATGACGATACATAAATATCTCAATCTTAGATAGAGAATGTCATGTCTTCACTCATACATAGTTCTGATCGTACGACTTTCGTAACAGAAAAGTATCTACAGAAAAGAACTCAATTCTTATATGTGTATTTCTCAGCTCTGTGCTAAACTTGATTGAGTTGACATCTTACACATATGATGCAGAGTTTTAATGATATCATTTCTAGCTTGAAAGCTCACTAGACCCAATTAGAATAAAATCAAGACGAAGACTAGAAAGAATAAATAAAGACTAAAATCATAACACTTTCAATCACTGAGAGTCTTTCATGCTTTTTGATTGAGCGTTTTTAAATCTGCTCAAATGTCGTCTTATCTGAGTCACTAGTCATGCATGAAGAGAAATTGACTCATCTCTTCTTAACTTTTATTATCTGTCATCTTAATTCAACGTCTTGATTACATGTTTTTAACATGATGATTGTTGAGCTTGAAGAGTTTGTTGAATCTACGAAGTCTGTTGAACTCAATGAATTCATTGAGCTTAGAAAGTTCAGAAACAGCAAGAGAAATGCATGATTGTATTTTGATACTTTCAAATATTTGATTGATCTGTTTCTGTAGATTTTTGACATCTGTTTCATCTGCTGTCATTATTTGAAATAGATGCATCTTCAAAGTTTGTGATTTTCATTGCAGTTAATGTAACATCTTTTATTTAAAGACATCATGCATTCTTTGATGTGATGTTTGTCTGTGCATTTAACGCAACGTTGTTTCTTCTTGCAAAACCTGATCATATAATCAAATTCAAAGCATCTGTAGCACTGAGTAATGTGACAGTTCTTTTCAAACAGTTTACATGAACATTCTTGATATAAGTTTAACATGCTCTCATTCATTAATCAATTTATCATCGCTTTGATTACAATTTTTATGATGAGCGATGAGTGAATCTTCTTACTTTCAACTACTTTCTTAAGTTAAATTATTCTTAGAATCTTTAGATTTTCATGAAGTCTTACGTTGTCTTTTATCAATCTTTTAATGATCACTTTCTGATTATTTATCTTTATTGTGATGTATATCTCATGTGCTAGCACAGTAAAGATTTGATACATTATATGCATCAAGTTCATGATTTCTTTTGTTCATGTTTAAAATCTTTTCAGATTTGCTTAAGCTTCTGAACTCACTGCATAAAGTGTGATATCTTCGCTTTCAAGCTTGCAAAGAGACATGATTAGATCTCTTTGAACTGTCAATACATTTGTGATTTCTTGAAAAATTTGTTCAATAGATTTCTTTTGTATCTTCTTTATTTTCTTTCTTCTTACTATCTTCATCATGACTTCTCATTTCTTGCAAAGTGATGACAAATCATTTCTGAAACATTACTTTCTCATTGTTACTTCTTCTCTTGTCACGTTCACTCATGATGTGATTCTTGATGAGAAGCATATGCTATTTTGTATTTGCATGCTATCTTGTGTTTGTAGCTGCTTGCTAAGTAGCTGTACAGATGTTTTCAGTTTCTGTACATTCTTCGCAATGAACACATTCTGATTCTCATTGTTTTTTTCTTCTGAATCGTTTTGAAGATGTTGCATCAGCTTCACTGCTACTTCTTTTCATGAATGATTTTTGTTCTTCTTTTTCTCTAACGTTGATGTCTGTATTAGAAAATCAATAATGTTAACAACATACTTCTTGTCATTGCATAAGCTTTTCGATTTCACGTTACTGTTTCTTCATGATGAGTCAATATCACTTGCAATCATCTTTAAATCAGCATTGCTGCAGTTCATGCAATTCATCGTTGTTTATTCATCTTTTAGATTCATTCTGTCTTAATTGTATTGCTCTTTTCAAAAATTTGCTTTGCGTGCGTTGTAATTGTTTGAATAATATGCAAGATATAATCATAAATGATCAATTGAAAAAGAGTTTACATGATAATGCATTCGAATAATGCATATATGTTTCAAAAGCTGATTGTATAATAACTCAATGCCTCAAGGTAAATTTAATGAAGAAGATGAGAAAGAAGAAAATTGCAAAGCAAGTGAAGCTTAAAGCAATAATCATGAAGATGATATTCAATACTACTTCTACTGTTGATGTATATACTGTGTTTGATGTGAAAGACAAGATTAATGTATGCATTAAACTATTACACAACAAGATGAACTTGGAAAAAACATGTCAAAATACATGATATTTACTATTAAATTAATTCAACAACGCATTTTACATCATGAAGAATTGAATGAATTGAAGATGATGAATGATTTAAATATCATACAAGAATTCAACAAATTTATGAATACATTTTCAAATGAAAAAAATGCAATTGATTGAAAGATAGTTAATTCATTAAAGTCATCAGATGATGAATCTGATGATATCATTGAGATTGATGATGATGATAAGAAGATGAAATTTAGCAAGAGAAATGATGATGCAAATATGATTAAGAACGAGAATGAGTATAAGAAGAAGTACAAGAAGAAGTACAAGAAGAAGTATGAGAAAAAGATGAAGAAGAAGAAGAATGATGAAATAATAGTGATTTCAGATTAGCAGTAGTAAATAAACAAGCATAAATTTTCTTCAATCAATTGCATTACTTTGTTGCATTATTAAACATTTAAATAAATATTAATAGTACTTCACTTCATGTTTTGATGAGTTGAGTCAAGAATTTCAAGTCAATACTTGATCTCAATCTTCTGACTTAATTTAAATACTTAAGTCAAGAATTCTGACTTAATTCAAATATTTAAGTCAAGAATTCTGATTCAAATCAAGTCTTAATGAGCTGAAAACTTAACTCAATCTCAATAACTTGACTCGATGTGATTAGTAATTCAAGTATTTAAGTTGAATCAAGATGTTTAACTTAAGTATTCAAGTTAAGTCAAAGAATTGAAATTAAGTATTAATTCAAAATTCTCAATTCAATTCATTAAGATATGAAGATAAATAAATAAATATTCTATTATGACTTTTTATTATGACTTTCTATCATGACTTCTCTTCATGATTCTTCTTTATAGCTTTCTATCATGTTTTTCTATCATAGCTTTTCTTCATGACTTCTTTTTATGACTTCTCTTCATGACTTTTCTTCATGACTTTCTATCAAACAATCTTCATAGTTTTTTGTCATGACTTTTTATCATAGCTTTCTATCATAGTCTAAAATCAAAGCTTTCTATCAAATGATCTTCATGTTTCTCTTCATGCTTTTCTTCATGTTTTTCTTTATGACTTTCTATCAAAAAGATAATGCAAAAAGATAATGCAAAGATGAAAAATTGAAAAAATTTCTATATTTAATTCTCTTGATGTCATTTTCAATTACTTAATAAGTTGAATTGAGAACTTGAATTGAATTCTGATTCGAAATTGATATCAAGTTGAATCATGATGTTGAGAGTAAGTATTTGAGTTGAGTCAGAAAATTGATATCGAGTAATTAAGTTGAGTCAAAATATAGATATGAAAACTTGACTTGATGATCAATTTAAATCAGTTTAACTAGAATGAGATTTCAACGTATGAAAATGTTGCAGAAAGTGTAAATCTTTTATAATGTCAGAAACTAAACTAAAGTTACTATCAATATAAAAGAATGTTATATTATTAATGATAGAATTTAAATACAAGACATATATTAAATAATGTACAAGATGAAAGACAAAGAGCAAAAGAAAAAAACGAGAATCAAACTTCTATTATACATGAATTGAGCAGAATCAGAACTAAATAATAGTTTCAAGACTTAAAATTGCAAAGATTTGCATGCATGATTACAATAATTGAAATAGAATTGTTGTGACTAAATTAAGATGATCATGATTGAATTGATAATCATGTTTTCAATCTAGATTGATGATTTATGTCTTAAATTTGAACGATGATCTGACATTATGACATTGTTAAGAAATAGAGTACAAATGCAATATAAAAAGTCGTATCAAAGCAATAAAGAAAGCAAACAATGAACATGTACAATGATCATACTAGTAAAAAGATACTGTAAAACGTGTATATGTTTGATGTTTATTTACAAGTTGCAATGACATTTATATGTACACTTGAGAAACATTCTTCAACTCTTCTATCATTGACTCAGATCTTGATCTTTTTTCTCTTATTAACTATCTCGTAAGAATGTTGCAAGCAGTCTCATAATATTTATTTCTCGTTTAATTAATGATCATTTCTTGATCATTACAGAAAGAAACAAGAAGAGAATAGAAAGAAAACAGCAAGAGAACAATTTATTCATCAACGCTTGAGAAAATAGAAAGAATACAATCTATCATTAACATTCAAGCAATTGCTTTTGAATGCTTTCATTCATTGTCTTTCATTGACTTGATATCATTCTTGACGCAGTAGAAATAGAATTTAGACTTGTAGATTGCAATCTTTGTCTCTTTCATTTTCTTTCATAAGCTTTTCTCATCTGATTCAATGCAGATTTTCGATGAAATTCAACAAACTTCTTTACTTGCTTCAGATTCTGATCAAACAAAAAACTTCTTTCTTTCAACATCTTCATCAAATTTCAGCTTCAAAGATCTATCAGCGCATTTAATGTCAAACATACTTCTCGAATTCTTATAATGACAGAATGATGAAATAATACTTTCTCTTGTCTATTGTTTTTTAGTTCAGAAGAGATTGCGTCAATGAGTTTTTGATTTCATAGTGTGATGATCACTTCATTCTTAGTTTCACATTTTGCAATTTTCATGTTGACTTCATCTTTGAAGATCGCTGTGTGATAGATGAACATTGCAATGCGTTGTTCATCAGATTTATCTTTATTGTCATGTGATAAATGTGACATTCAGAAATAAACACTGTCTGCGAAGCAAGATTGATTCACTCATTTCAGATCTGATCTTCGCGAATCATTCTTGTTGAACATCTCAAGTACTACGCAGTGAGTATATTCATTCGTTGCTAAATTTCGCTTGATTGCTTCTTTTCATCATTTTTTCATGCAAAGATGTAAATCAAGAATGAATTCATCATCTTTATTAATTGACTCGTCTGCAAACATTACTGTGCTCTGAATTCAACTTTGTTTTTTATCACTCATTAAATTATTGACATTCAGATTTACATGTCTTATAAGTTCTGAATCATTCTTGAAAGTAATCTTCATGAAATATGAAAAGATCAGAAGATCAATTTCGTGATTCAATCAAAGAATCATAGTAATGAGATAGTACATTATATTCTGACGTACTAGTTGTTGCAACGTGATATATATAGTTGTTCTTAATTAGTTGTGATTTGTAAGATCTAAGTCATCTCTTTGATGTCATAAGTACATGTTTAGTTTCTCTTTTATCAAGACTCATGTATTATTATTCAATATTTAATCAAACACATTTGATAACATTATTGCATCGTTTTTCTTTCACTTCTGATACTTAATCTTTTTTATGAACATGTTACAAATCAGAAACATATCAATCTTGTAATTCTGTAACATATGTGATCATAGTTGAAATAATTGTAGTGAGTCAGTAAAGTGAAAGAAATGACTATCTCAATGAAATCAATCTGCAAAAGTGACATCAATTTTCATGAAATTTAGTTGAAATCTATAGTCATATATGATATTTATATGATCAATAAGTATTTCAAACAACAGCTCATTTATTAATAGCTTGAGTTTATTTTTCAGTCTCTGAAGATGTGAATGATATATAAACATTTCTTTATTCTTAGTTTTGAAATGATATTCTCTCAGCAACTTCATTGTCGTGATCAAAGATATCAAATCAAGATAATCAAGTCTTTGCTTTCATGTATGAAACATTCATATACAAAAGCATGCTTTACTTTCTTTTATCTTTCAGATATTTTTGATGATTTGATAATGCAATCATTGAACTTTCAATCATATGCTTTCAATCACTGTCACAATGATAGCTTTCTTATAGACATTTGCAGTATCACTCATTTCTATTTCTAAGCTGTATTGTAGAAGAATCTTTTCGTTATTCATGATTACATCTAGTGAAAGAGCAAGTCTTTGTTCATCATATTCTGCTAACTTCAAGAGCATTGAAGCAATCAAGATAAGAAAATGAGAAGATATAAAAAGATGTATGTGTGATGTTCTTGAAGAATTTAACAATGTGAATGAAGCAATCATGTCAAAAGAGATTGATGTGACAACTCTTGATGATTAATAAAATCTTATCATCAGACTTTGCATCACTGACATTGATGAATTAAGATCTGAGATCATTACTACATTACTTGCAGTCAACATGAAGTGTGAGTCTTCATTCTTCAATACTACTAATGAATGTCTTGATTACAATGATAGTATTGATGATCTTGATCTTCTTTTGAAATCAAACTGCAAGACTGCTGATGAATTAAAAACAGTCTCGATATGATCTGTTTTCAAGATCATGTCACTGATACATTCACATAGCAAGTCAGACTTTATTCATCTTCAATTCATGTGATTTAGCTTCTTGTTTATTAACATAACTTCAATTTAATTTATAATCAATTTGTTGAAGTTTGTGAATTGTAAAAATAAGAAGATTGAAACTTGATCTTTGTTGACAATTGTCTGCATCACGTTATGATATACTATTTGCTTCATCATCACTCTGATCAAATGCTCATTCTGAATTCTTGCAATGACAGCATGCATTTTATTCATCGCTTCTCTTTTTACTGAATACAATGAAGAATTTTTCTTTGAGATTCAAAGATTCAGTAGCTTCGAGTTTCATCTGTTCATCATAATTCTTTTTGTCTCAGTTATTTCTTTTCTCTCTTTTTCAATTCTTTCATGCTCAATATTCATTGCTTTTCATTCTTCTTTCTCGCTAGTCATTCTTGAATAAAGTGAATTGTTATCAAGAAATTTCACGAAACTGTACATCAGATTCTTTACATTGACGTGTAATTGCATAATCTGATTTCGAAATTGATGAATTGCTGTCTGTTGTTCTTGTTCTGTGCACAGAGAGTTTAAGTAATCAACTAGTTCTTTTTAATCATTTATGAAGTGTCTTAAATGATGCAGCGTTATCACAAAGCTTGCTTTAGTAAGTGTCATATTTGCTTTTCTGAAATGATGAAAGTGAAGATAGTTAAAGAATTCAAATGAGATTTTTCTGAGAAAATGCATAAGAGCTTTCGTTGACAAAAGCTTCAATGTGAGCTTTTAATATCTGAGAAAACAAATGCTGAGTGAAGAATTACGTGAAATGTTTAGTCATTCTAATGTGAGTTCAAATAACAAAGATGATGAAATACATAAGATTTTTAGATGTTTTAGTGCAAGTTCAAATAACAGAGATGATAATTATGTTGAAAGATAAAGAATATGTGCTGAGTTTTTTAAAGTTCAGCGCTAGTAGAAATTGCTTGCAGTTTTACAAATAATTCTTCTGCAACTTATGCTTGTCATAACTGAGAAAGATGTTGATGACTTGATATTAGTAACAAATTTCTCAGCTGATTGATTGATTATTTCTCTACATTATCTGTTACGTATCACATGAATTAAATTAACTTAATGTAGCATCATGTTATCTTATCATGTGTCATTTAAGTCGATCTTGATATATTCTTAATCTTTGATCTTGATATATTTTCTGATATACAATCATAAATCAATTTTGATTCTTGCTCTAAGCTTTAGCTTTAATCATTACACAGTGAACTTTAGCGTGTATTTTGCAAATTGATTAGAATTTCGCTTTGTTTATTTGAGACTAAAGCATTTTAAAACTTTCAATATTGACATTGCAGACATTTGCATCTTCATCTTCATTCTTCTTTTCATATGCTTAAGTAACTTAAAGCAACTTTATGATATTCTTAACAACTTATGATCTTCTTGCATCAACTTCGCTTCTTGATGACTTGACAGAGAAAAAGCTAATATGAATGATGTTGTACAAGACAGTGTTATTGAAGCTGCACTCTTGAGTGTGAACAATCTTATCTCAACTCAACAGAAGTCTCAGCATCAGACGCTTTTTTCAAGTTCACAGAGAGTTTCAATTAATAGTGAATAAAATTCAGCGACGCATTCGAATTTCTGATCAAAACATTGATCGCAATTTCTGATATAATTTTTTCAATGAACGTTGTCATCAATAAATTCTGATCTTCATTTTTCTGTTCATTGCTGATCTCACTTTTCAATGCTCAATTCACATGCTTTTTCAATCTATTTTCTGCAATCATTTCTTTCAAGATCACTTCGTCAAGCTCTGCAATTTTATATTATTCTTTTTCAATGTTCATCTTCACTACTTGAAAAAATCTCAGTCATCTTCATGTCAATTTTAGCATATGCATGTTGTTTAATTTGATGTCATGCAGCAGTACAAGATTACTCTTCAGAATTGAACTAGTATGAACATGTCTATGATCATCTCATACATCTTTGTCAATCTTTTTCATTCTTCTCAAATGCAGCATGATTTTCTTCAAATTCTCGTCTCTGCGTTCAAGTTGTTGAGCATAAAGAGTCAATAATTCATCAGTTGTGCAAACATTGTCTCATGAAAGAATCTATCAGATTGAAACATCAAGTTTTATAGAAAGAACAATATTACAGTCATACAAAACATAATATGAAGTCATTTCAGTGAAAGTTCTCATAATAATTCTGTTTGCTCATAACACATTGACAAAGCTTCTGACTCATTTCATGCTTTCATTAACTATCATCTTGATCAAGACATTCACAACAGCTGTATGATCTTTCTTCACAAGATCATTCATTTGTGAATGATAAGTCAACATCATCACTCGCTTTATCTTATATTTCTTGATCAGCATTTCTACAATTTCTTTGTTCTTCAGTTCTTCATTCATGACAAATTTTTTTGAACAGTTGTGTTTGCAAATTACATCTTTTCACAGAAATTTCACTATCACTTTCAAAGTTGCTGCTCTCAAAACTCTTTCTTCTACTCATTTCAAGAAGTCATTTCTTGTCAAGACAATATAGCGTTTTTCTTTGCTTGAGTGCATGTAAATGACATTCATCTCAATCTTCTTTCAAACTTTCAAGATTCAGATAGAATGCAAAGTTTTCTTCTCTTGTCTTGATGCTTGCAACTGACATTCTTTACAGAATTTTACATATGTACATGTATTCTTTCATATCTTCTTTCATTAATATCTGTCAATTCTCTTTTGATATATTTTCTTTCTTTCATAATGATCACTTTCATCATGCAGTTTCTTCAGAATATTACTGCGTTTTTCTTGAAGATTCATCATTCTTTGCACAGAAGCAGTCTTATTGAATCTTTTAAACAAATGTTTATCTTGAATTATGAATTTCAGCGCTTCATGTTTGAACTTTCAAAATTCTTTTGTTGACATTTCAAACAAGCGTGATAAGAAGATTAAATAACAAGTTATTTTCTTGAAATGTTCTGAATACAAATCTTTTAATGTTGACATGTCTTCTTCAACAACTATATTGACTGAGCAAAGATGAATGAAATTTAACTGAGCATTAATGAAGTCATTTATATCTTTCTCGTAAGTTTCATCTTCATCGTCTGAAGATTCTTTGAATCTGCGCAAAAGTTCATCGAGTGCGCTATGCTTATGATTGAAAACATGATGAACATTAAAATTAAACAAGCGAATTTAAGCAAGTCATCATGTCATCAATGTTTCTGATAAATCTGATGCAGATTGATTCAGTTGCATCATCAGAGTGTTGACATCTATTTCAATAACAAACTTAATGTTGTATAATCAGTAATGAATCTTCTTTAGTGTTTTCATCAGATCTCTGCATTCTCACTTTTCAACATTATATCTTGTCTTTTACTCATTTCATAGCTCACTTTCATATCATATGAGATGTCGATTCTTAGAATTCAATGCTGTTTGCTGTAACATCACTTTTCATTCTTGAAGACTTATGTTCATGATGAGAATAATTTCTTCTGTCTGCTCAGAGTAATTCAGACTTCTCATGATCAATGCAGTGATCAATATCAGCTTCAGCTTATTCATGATTTTCTTTTGTTCTTTTTTTTACATGAATTTGATCTTCTTTTTGAAGAGTTGAAATATTGATGCAATGATCAAGACGAAATTCTTTATTTACACTCAATAATACATGCATACTTCAATGAACACTTAAACAGATATGACATTATGACACAAACATCATTCTAGAATCTTGATAATTTTGAAATCTTCTGATCTGCAATCATGAAAGTCATAAACAAATCTCATAATTTTTATGCTTAGACTGATCGCGTCGAGTCGAGTCATCGAGATCGAGTCGAGTTTTCGACTCGTCAAGACTCGATTCGAGTCAGAATTCTTGACTTGAGTATTCAAGTTGAGTCGAGATGTTCGACTCAAGTATTCAAGTTGAGTCAGAGAGTTGAAATCGAGTATCGACTTGAAATTTTCGACTCGACTCGTCAAGACATGAAGATAAATAGATAAATATTCTATTATAGCTCTCTATCATAGCTTTCTATCATGTTTTTCTATTATAGCTTTTCTTCATGACTTTCTTTCATGACTTTTCTTCATGACTTTTCTTCATGACTTTTCTTCATGACTTTTCTTCATGACTCTCTATCAAACAGTCTTCATAGTTTCCCGTCATGAGTTTCTATCATAGCTCTCTATCATAGTCTTCTATCAAAGCTCTCTATCAAACAATCTTCATGTTTCTCTTCATGTTTCTCTTTATGATTTTTTATCAAAAAGATAATGCAAAGGCGAAAAATCGGAAAAATTTCTATATTTAGCTCTCTTGACATCATATTTGATTTCTTGACGAGTCAAGTCGAGAACTTGAATCAAGTATTGACTTGAAATTGATATCAGATCGAGTCAGAATGTTGAAATTGAGTATTTGAGTTGAGTCAGAAGATTGATATCGAGTACTCAAGTTGAGTCAGAAGATTGATATTGAAACTCAACTTGATGATCAGTCTATTTATGCTCGACATGCAGAATTGCAACTTTTCATCAGATATGATGCAATTGATGAGTTCAAAGTTCAAAAGTACAAAGTTGAGATTCTTAATATGCTTCAGCATAAACTGATGCACTTCTGAAGTAATTTCTGCATTATCATAAATTATCTTTGGTCTCTTTACTTCAATATCGTTGAGAAAAGATCTGCATATCTTAAGAAGATTCTTCAATATCTTGATTATGACTCTGACAAACTGAGCAACGAAGTTGATGACATCTTGTAATAACATCATCTGTTGCAATAATCTCAAAGATGTCATAAACATTGTGAGATCTTGATATATTTTTGTCAGCGTAATCTGATTATACTCAGAAAACAGATCTATCAGAAAAATCATAATCATATCAACAAATTCTTTGAAGAATTCATTCACATCTGAGAACAGATTGATGTCTCTGATGATAATTTTGTTCATATTCATTGCTGCATTGATTATGCAATACTGATTGAACTTTTTCTTGATCAAAAATCAGAAATTTTGATACAAGTCATGACAAAATTTCAGTATGTCATGCTTTATTCAATTCTTGAGCATGTTTATGATGATTTAATGAAGTGTCTTAAAGACTGAAAAATTGAATGTCTGTTATGCATCATGTGATATCATTCAAATTTGTTGCAAGAATGAGACTATGTCTTTTATCTTTCTCATTTCTGAGAAGTTTCAGATCATTATTACTTCTCTGTTAAACAACATCTTTAATAGTAAATTCTTCTCTTGCAGAGTTAAAGCATCATTGCATATCATTTTTTTCACTCACTTCAAAGTCAGTCTGAATTCTCAAGCAATTTTGAAGAATTTGAAAAACAGTCAATAATCATACTTTTCTGACTTCATCTCTTTCATATTCAATTTGATTTGAGTCAATAAAATTTGTTTTCAGTTTGTCAAATCTTTTGATATTGAGTTGTTTAACTCTGATAAATTCACAGATCAAATTTTCTGAACTTTTCTCTTGTATGCTATCATTACTTTGATATAATTTATCTTTTCATGCTGATGAATTGAACTCAGATCAAGTCTTCATGTCATTCACATCGCAAGTCTGTTTGAATGACATCATAACATCTGTGTGCATCACATGTTATTGTTCAAGCAAAATCATTGAATAAAGCTTTGATTCATCTTTTTCTTTTCTTTTTCTGTTTCAATGAACATTTCAAAGCTTTTCAAGCGCGCTAAATCAACAGTCTTCAAGCTTACACTTCTCATTGCAGATACACTTTCAACAAAGCATTCATTTACTCATTTAAAAAGTTTTTTGCTTTTTTAAGAAATATTTTCAACACATCTTGATTGACAGAATTATGCGTTAAAACTGATTTAAAGAACATTATTCTTTCATCATCATTAATGACTGTCATTTCACAAGTTTCTTTCAAAGTATTGTTAATGCATAGATGTGTTTTTCGCTCATATGATCTGCTCAGTATCAGAGTGTACTTGTTGCTTTCAATCACAAATATTGAAATCATTAATTTTGCTTCATCAATATCAATCTTCACGTTGTTGCAGCATTCAATGATGTTAGTCTTTGCTTCGCTGACTTCTATCATATTCAGATGAATGTCTCATTGCATAAACAACTGAGTTCTTACAACAAGAGTTTCAAACATAACGTTGATTTCAGCATCATTATCAAGCAATGTCTTAACATAAATCTCATCATTCATCAGCACTTATGTTCTTGAACATCTTACTGCATACAGAATCATGTTCAACTTTTCAAGTAAAAAATCTTTAAATTTTACTGCTATTACTTGCATGTCATCAATCTTTTTCATTTTCTTTTTCTTATGTTGTTTTACTTAAGCATAGAAAGTTCAAAGAAGAATAAATAAATGTGTAAGCATTTGTTCAATGCTTACATCTTGCATCTTTTGATTCATTATAATATGCATCACATCTTCTGTGTTTATGTGTTTCTCTACTATCTTTTGCATTCTTTTATCTCGATTATCTGACTTTATCTTTCTGTCTTTTAAATTCTTTCTCATTGATTTCTTCATTGTTTTTATCATTCTCTTGAAGGCAGCTGCATTCTGCATGATCACATTCTTACTTGTTCACTTCTTCAAGAATGTCTTTGAAATCAACAGATATTCTTCGAAGTGTAAATTCTTCATGCTTAATAAATGTTCTTCTTTTCTTACTTTTTTTCTTTAAGTTCAATTTGAACTCATACTTTGTTGTATTGCTGTTTTCGTTGCATTTTCATTTAATTTATAGTCATGTTGAGCTGTGATAATCATTATTTCTTCATCTTATTTCTGTTTCTCATCTGTGTTCTCTGAAAAAAACAATTACAACGCGCGCAAAACGAATTTTTGAAAAGAGCATTACAAACGAGAGAGTAAGAATCAAGTAAACGAATAGATGATGACAAACTGCATGAACAGCAATAATGCTGATTCAAAGATGATTGCAAGCAACGTTGATCTGTTACAGAGAGACAACGATGTGAAGTTTAAACACTCACGCAATGACGAGACAAATGTTATCAGCATCATTGATCTGCTAACACAGACATCGACGTTAGAGAAAGAGAAGAGCAAAGATCATTCATGAAAGAAAGTGACTCTAGAGCTGATTCAACGTCTTCAAAATATCTCAGAAAGAAAGATTGAAAAGAAAGAGAATCAAGATGTGTTCATTGCGAAGAATGTACAGAAGTTGAAGACATTTGTTCAACTTCTCAATAAACAGCTACAAGCATAAGAGAATACGCGTTTCACATTCAAAACATCATCGTGAGTCAATATAGTAAGAGAAGAAACAACGATGAGAAAGCAATGACTTAAAGATGATTTATCATCGCTTTGCAAGAAACACAAAATTCTAGTAAAAATAGTGAAAAGAAAAGAGATGAAAGAGATACAAAAGAAGTCAGTTGATCAGATCTTTCAAAAAATTGAAAACATGTTGACAATGCAACAAAATTTAATCATATCAATTTGCAAGCTCGAAAGCAAAGACGTTGCATTGCACGCAATAAGCTCAGAAGCTTGAGCAGCTCTGAAAAAGTCTCAGAAATGAATGAAGAAAATTGTAGATTGAGCGCATGTAGTGCGTTGAAGCTTCGCGATACTGACACATGATATACACATCACATTGAACATAAGTAATCAGAAAATGATCATCAAAAGATTGATGAAAGACAATGCAAGACTTCACGAAGATTTAAAGATGCTGAGAATAGCTTAACTCAAGAAGATAGTTTTGAGTGAAAAGACTCACTCATTGCTCATTATAAAGATTGCAATCAAAATGATGATGAATTGACTATTGAACATGAGCATGCTAGACTTGTATCAAGAATGCTTATGCAAATTGTTTGAAAAGAACTGTTGTATCACACAGTGCTACAAGTGCTTTAATTTTGATCATATGACTAAATCTTGCAAAAATAAAGAATGTTGCTTCAAATGCATAACAAGCATCACATCAAGAGAGGCGTTGTGTTGATGAATAAAAGACGATGCGTGAACTGCAATGATAGTCACGAACTCTGAAGACGCTCATGTCTCAAGTGAAAACTACAGATAAAGCAATCAGAAGAAATCTTTCAAAACAGATTAATCAGATATTCTGAAGCATTGAAATACAATCACTTACTCTCTTCTTTCTTTCTGAACTTCTTAGATTCAATGAATCTCTTGAGTTCAATGAACTTATTGAGTTCAATGAACATCTTGATGATGACAAGCAGTCGAGACATTGACGAGTCAACATGACAAGTGATGAAAGTCAAGAAGAGATTAGTTGATCACTTTTCATGTGTGATTAGCGACTCAGAAGACATGACATCTGAACAGACACAGAAACGTCAAATCAAAAAATGCGAAAGACTCTCAGCGATTGAAAGTATATAAAAAGTCATTTCAGCGCAGAATTAACAGCAGCTACAGATATCTTTATGATGAAACAACTCTTTCTGCGAATTCTACATTATAACATCAGAAAGTCACTAAAAATTGAGAAATCATTCTTGATAGACAGAGAAATTCGCAAATTCAACATAATAGTCATTCAGAAACAGAGTTGCAACATCAACGTTTCACAGACATTTAGCTCGACTCACAGCTTCTTTCATCTAGTAGAGAATTCATCATCTCAGGCAAGAACATGCATTTACGTCAATAAACATCTAAAATTCAATCAATGAACAGCGAAAACTATCAAATCAAACATCTGCTCAATCAAGCTGCTAACTAGCAGCTCAGATGACAAAACGCTGACGCTACGAGTCATAAATGTTTATAACTCATGTTTACTGTTTATCATCTTCACAAAAGAATCATCTACTATTTCTCATCTGAACGAACTAATCAAAGATGACTGTGAATAACTGATTGTGAAAGACTTCAACATGCATCACTCACACTGAAAAGACAGAAGATGCTTCATTCATCACACAGCGACTGATGCTCTACTAAACATCATTACAAACGTGAGATTAAAGCTATTGCTTGAGTCAGACACAATTATTAAAGAGACTCACAATTAACTTACAACAATAAATCTAGAGTTTGACAGCAAGAAAATACAGTTTATGATATACAAATGCAAGATGAGAACTGATTTGCATCAAGAATCTGATCATCTTTCGATTATCACGAAGTTATGTCTATGAACATTCTTCATGCAACTCATGACTCGTTGACTATGAAAGAAAATGAACATTGAAGCACTAAATGCTCATCTAAGAATATATTTTCTCATCGATCATTCTTTGAATGACAAGACAGCGATAGATTACAAAGTAGTTGAGATCACTCATGCATTACAAGAAGTCATAGAGAAATCTACTTCTTGAGCAAAGTCATTAAATTGAGCATAAGACTTTTGAAATCAGAACTGCTTAAAAGTCGTGATGAAGTTGCAACGACTATGAATCATATGAAAAATGCAAAGTACTTTAGAGACATGAAATAATTATCTGAAATACAACAATCACAAAAACAAGATCATTAAAGAAACAAAACATTCACATTTTAAATTTCAAATACATGAGTTAAGCAATGAATCAAAATCGATTTGATGCTTCACAAAATGAGTCAGAATCGAAAGTCAGTTACTCAAAAAACTTTCACAGTTTTCTTCATTAAAAAGCAATGATTTCAATCATATGATAAAATCATTTGAAGAAAAAACGAAAATGTTATGAAAGAAGTTCTTTTCGTCATCTTCTCAAACAAACATCAGTGACATTTCAAGATCATTTATATTACTGACAGTGTCGTTCAATTCAGTCTTATTGCAAGATGAGATGAGACAGATGATACAATGAGTAAAAGTTGACAAAGCATCAGACGTATTCGAAATTTCAAATAAAGCACTTTAAGCAAGCTCAATGAAACTGACTTTGATATTAATCAGTCTGTTCAATGCATGTGTAACTTACAAATATCATTCAAAGCAGTTCAAAAAGACTCAAATGATAGTACTATGCAAATCAAAGAAGAGCGACTACATTAATTCAAAAATGTATTGATTCATTGCTTTGCTTAACATCATGAATAAAACATTGAAATCAATCATGATCAAAAGACTAAGTAACATTACTGAGACTCATCTCATGCTTTCGAACGCTTAAATGAGAGCGAGACGCAAGTGATTCATGATCTCAGCGCTGAATCTACTAGTAGATCAAGTACATGCAGTATGAGACTGCAAAATCAAGTACGTGATCTTCATGCTTAGTTTAAACATTACAGAAGCATTCAATTATGTCTTGCACATCAGACTTTTGCATATTCTGAGAATGAGAAAAACATCAAATTACATAGTCAATTGAACTTGTAGCTTTCTGAAAGACAGAAAGTTATCGCTGATGTTTGATGAACAAATCAACGCGATGCAACGAGTAAATGCTGACATATCGCAGAAATTTCTCATCTCATTGATTCTCTTTTTATTCTTCAACGCAAGTTTAATTGAAAAGTTCGAAGCATTAGAAATCAAAATCGAGATATTTAACTTCATAAATGATATCAATATTCTGATCTACAATAGATTCATAGAATCAATCTGCAAAACATTAAGCAGAGCACACAACGTCTGTACGACGTAAGCTTAAACTCATGACATCACATTTACTTCAGAGAAGTACGAATTCACACATTTCATATGAAAGTCAAAAAGATTTGACATGATGATCAGTTTATGTATTGAAAACTTGATAATAAAGTCGAAGTTGAATGTACAAGTTCTTGAAGTTCAACTGAACATGAAATTACAATGAGAATCGCATCTTCGTCAAATAGAAGCAGATCACGTCATCAAAATGCTGATGCTTAGTTAACTTAAAGTCTTCACTTAAGAAACTACATTTGCAAAGACAAGACAAATATACTCAGCAGTAGTGAGATCAAAAATAATGTTTGAAGCATTAATATGACATCAACGCGATAAAGAAGAGAAATTGTTGAGCACAGAATGATGACTAGAAGCTCTTCAAAATCAAGCGCTGTATCATGTGATAAACATCTTTCAAAAAGTAAACATCAAAATGTTGAAAGTTGAAACATATACATCTTCGCTTCATGTTCATTTAAACAAGCTACAGAATCAGACTACACTACGCAGTTGATTTGACGACAGAACGCGAGAAACTCAATGAGCATGCAAGATCATACATGCACATCTGATAGAAACTAATCAACTCATCTCTCACTCTTCAACTTTTAAAAAGATGACGTTTCTGAATGTTTCAATTCATGAAGAAGCAAAGATACAGTTTAGACGCAGATGACTTAACTTTTCAATGTTGATTTCAACAAGTGAACATGCAATTGCACAGTTTCATAAGAGTCAATGAGATCTTAGATGAAAAAACTACAAAAAATGCATTGCAGACATTAATGTAACTTTCGCTCAAAGATCTCATTTATTCAAGAGATCAGTAAGAATGCGTGATGATCTTTAGAAGATTGAAAGCACTCTTGCAATTTACATCAGAATCAAATGCATAAAGCTAAATGTTTATCTGCACTCAAGAAATGTTTCAAGCACGAATAGTTCTCGATGCAACTGCGAATGAAGTCATCAGATCATCAAGCATATTCTGATGCATTGTTCAAACTGAATGCATCTTCGATTGAATATGCTTCAAGACGTCGACCTCACGAACTATTGAATCATCATTGCAATCACGAAGAGTTTCAAGATGACAGCAAGAATGATGATGAAAACGAAGCTTTTAGAACAGTTCAGAATGACAAGAGCACTCATTCTCTAACGTGCAATCATCACGAATAAATTTGATACATAGTTTCAGCTTTATTATTTCGACTGCATGCAGCAGTTGCATAAATAGCGAGCGATTTTCTACCTCAGAGAATTTTGTTCACTCAACACACATAACATAGTTTTTTCTCATGAATCGATCTAATTGATGTCACAAGAATGTAAGAATTTATTATTATTATTATTATTATTATTATTATTTGTGTTCTCTGCTTTCTTCATGATCATTGCTCTTACATGTGTCAGTCTAATGATATCAACATGTTCTGCTTTCATTTGCTGATTCTGTTTCTTCAAAGCATTGTTAATCAGCTTTTTCTAAGAATGACTTAATGCAAAAGATGTCAATCTGTCACTTCTTTCAGTGAATTTCATTCAAAGTTTGTTTATTTCATTTACATGTATCTTTTCTTTTATCTTATAAATATTCAATTGATGATATTTGATCTTCTGACATTCTATTTCTTTATAAAAGAAGCATTCTTTCATTTTAAACATTGAAGATGCTTGTTCACTTCTTGAAAGCAAAAATGATGATGACATCAACATTGTTGAATGAGTAGATGTGATGAGTTTACGTGAGATATAAATGTTGAGCATTGAGACAGATGCTGTCATGTTTTGCATGAAAGATTTAATCTTCTTTGTTGCTGTTTGCAAAGAAAGCATCATTGTTTCAAACTTATTTATTATCTCATTCATTATTGTATTGTTGAGCTGTGCTACTATCAAAGAATCGAAGAACTTGTCTGACATCATCGATTGCTTGATCTGATATTCATTCACAAGCTTGCTGAGATCATTGAAATTCTTGATCATGATCAAGAATTTCAACAGTGCTTTGACAAAGTCACAGTAAATCACTATTGCATCATTAACTTTCTTGAAGTTCATGAAACTGAGATCTTCAGAATCAAGTGCACACTTTCATATGATTTTTTCGCTTAGTATAAATGAAAGATTCTTGACAAATCAGCAACATCTGATATATTCATTCATTTGCTTGCATTTTATCAACGAATGCAATATGCTTTTGTATTGTTAACTGTACAGCTTCAGATCATTCTTCATGATATGAGACTTATTCTTGAAGATTTTCAGAAAAATTCAAGAATTCAACTATTGATTAATGTCATCTTTCTTATACTTCTTCTTTATAATCTTCTTCAGTTCTTGTCAGTTGAAATCAATATATTCAATCATGATCTTAATGTTATCATTCATGATCTTGTTGCAGTATCTTGACAGTTTGCAGAATCAATCACTCTGATTCAGCTCATAATCATCACAGAAGTCTTCATATTTTTCTAGAAAATCAGTCATGTTCTTTTCTTTAAAATATGAGACTTTCGAAGTTTTGAATGATGACATGAATGTCAGATATTTCAGAAACGACATTGTGATCATGTTTATTTCTGAGCTCACTTGAAAGCTGATGAGCGTAGCACTTGTGTTTACAACAGATGTTCTCAATGAACTTGTCATTTTGTCGCTGTGAATTGATATTGAAAGCTGTGAGAATGAAATACAGAATAGCAAAAATAATAAAGCAGTCAAAAAGATTTTATTATTTTGTTTTTGCTTCTTGACTTATCAAAGTTCTTCTTTCTTTCTTTTGCAATTGTTACAACTGATCAAGATACTTTTCTTTTTTCTTCTTTTATTTAATGAACAACGCTCAATCTTATGCTTCTGCTGAAACATGATTCACTACTAAAATTGACGTTATTTTTCATACTTCTGTTTACATTGCTTCAAATTCATTCTTTGATTCTCACTTTCACTGTCTGTTTCTTGCAAGTCTTGAAATCAGATGAACTTTTCTTCTGATCAGAGCATCTCTTCTGAGTGTCAATCATTCGCGAAAGTCAGTTTCTTTCTTCTTCGCTATTGCATCTTCGCTCAAAGAGAGACAGTTTTCATCAGCTGAAGATACACATTTCTTCTAGTTTTAACTGTAAGAATTCTGTGACTTGAATAGCTTTCATCAATATTTCTAAGCGAAATGAAGTCATTATATCAATTTCTCGTATTTCAGAGTCAAATTGATTTTCACTTCAAATCTTCTGTAAACTTTCTGATCACTGTAGAGATGTCATGTTACTTTCTGCTGTTCAGTCAACTATTCTACTCAAGATATCATAAAAATGATATTTTCACATTAAGCTTCAATGTTAAGAAATAGAATACAGATGCAATATAGAAAGTCATATCAAAGCAACAGAGAAAGCAAATAATGAACACATGCAATGATCATGCTAGTAGTAGACTGATTATCAAGTCGAGTTTTGAGTTGACATTTTGAACTCGAATCGAGATCGAGTCGAGTTGCTCATATTTTCAACTTGACGCGACTCGACTCGACTGAGAATTGAATCAATTCGACTCGACTCGCCAAGAATTTGAGCTTGACATCAAGAGAACTAAATATAGAAATTTTTCCGGTTTTTGACTTTTGCATTACCTTTTTGCATTACCTTTTAATAGAAAGTCATGAAGGGGAACATGAAGGCCGTTTGGTAGAAAATCATGAAGGGAAACATGAAGAGAGTCATGACGGGGAAAATGAAGGGAAACATGAAGGGAAACATAAAGAGAGTCATGACGAGAAACATGAAGAGAAACATGAAGAGAGTCATGACGAGAAACATGAAGAGAAACATGAAGGAAAACATGAAGAAAAAACATGAAGATCGTTTGACTTTGATAGGAAGTCATGACGGGGAAACATGGTAGAAAGTCATGAAGAAGATCATGAAGACTGTTCAATCAAGCTATTTACACCTATCTAATATCTTGTCGGGTCGGGTCGAGTTTTCGGGTTGAATTATCGGGTCAAGCTTCTCAATTCGACTCGAGTGCTCGAGTTCAACTTCTCAACTCGACTCGACACTTTTTCAAAAAAATTTCAACTCGACTCGATTCGACGCGATCAGTCTAGCTAGTAGAAAGATACTGTAAAACGTGTATATGTTTAATGTTTATTTACAAGTTGCAATGACATCTATATGTACACTTGAGAAACGTTTCTCGACTCTTCTATCATTGACTCAGATCTCAATCTCTTTCTTCTTACTAACTATCTCATGAGAATGTTGTGAGCAGTCTCATGATAACATAAACATTCTTCATGACTTTGTTCATGATTCTCTATCAAATTTATTTATCTATCTACTGAGAATTTATTTGTTTGTTCATCTTTGTTATTTCTGATGAGAATTAAGAAACGCATTTTATGATCTTAAGTTGTCGCTTAAGTTGTTGCTTGTGAGAAGAAATTGAAGAATATTAAGAAAGCAACAATGCAATCACTATCTTGAGATTCTTTTTGTACACTGCACACTTGAAAACATGAATCAATATTGAAAACTATTGACAGCAATAAACTTAAGCTAGCAAATGATTGATGATTCTTGATTATAGACTGATCGCATCAAGTTAAGTCATTGAGCTTAAGTCGAGTTCTTAACTCATTAAAACTTGATTTAAGTCAGAATTTTGAGATTAAGTATTCAAGTCAAGTCATGATATTGATATTGAGTATTGACTTGAATTCTCAATTCAACTTGACAAAATATTAAATAGAAATAAATAAATAGTATTTTCTCTTGTTTTTCACGCAAAGATAATGCATAATGCAAAATGCGAAATGCATAAAGAAATGTGATGATGCAAATATAATTAATGCAAAAAGATAATGCAAGCAAAAAAAAATTCTTTGTTTCTATTCTTAGAAATCAGCGATGAAACTCATCTGTACATGATGCTGACTATGAATCTACTGTTTAGCTACAGTAAAGTTTAAAGATTATCAAAAGTTTGAATAACATTGAGATGCTGCGTGATGATGAAGTGCTGTGCATTGATTGCATGCAAAGTCTTTGCGATCACGCAGACTTTAATAATTTCAATGCACATGTTATAAGCAATCTGCATGCAGATGAGAAAGTCAAATAGAACGCAGAACTATGAGAAAAATTGCTTATGAAAATCATTCAATTCAGTATCTCATCGCTGCATTCATAATAATAAAAACTGAGACAGAACATTCTTGCATTTGATCTGTTGAAGATGATTAGCAGAAAGAACTTGAATCATAAACATTCTTTAAATTTACATGTTAACTATATATAAATCTTATTAAGACTGCATATCTGTTACTATGACATAAACAACTCATGAATCTCATTAAGTTTGATATGAGCAAACTCAAGAATCTTATTAATATCATTTAACAAATGTTCAGACTTGAGCATTTTATACATGAATAATACATTGATGAAAAGACTTCGTTAAAAGAAGAAAAACATAAGCGAGTTAATAAAGAATTGATCAAACTATGCTGTCTGATTAAAAGTGTAGCAGATGAACATTTTTGCAAAATATGATTAATCTGCATGAGAAAGATCTTTACAGATAACATGAAACAGATGAGTTGCACACTTTACAAGCGAAGTGAGCATCTGCAAAACATGATATACAATGATGATGATTGTTGATTTTAAGAATCTTATTTCTTCACTGAGCTTTGACTTTTGAATGTCTTAATGATAAAATCAATCTTTAGTTAAAAACATCATCTGTATAACTTGAAAGAACAGTAGCATATATCAATGTGATTAAAGAAGAAATTGATTGCAATACACATGTATATTGCTGATGAATCATCTGCAACTTATGCTTAAAAAGTAAACTGTTGAAAGCTGAGCAGCGAGAAATCTTGTTCATCTTGAACTGTAAATTTGCTGTGAGAAAAACTCTTTGAGTGATCTTTGAAGTCTAAAAAGAAAATCAGCATAGAGATCATATTTTATGTATATTGCATGCAACATATGCAACATATTTTTGATAAATATTGAAAATCAAAATCGAAGTGCTTGACTTCATAAATGACATCAACATTCTAGTTTATAACAGATTCATTGAAGAAATCTGTAAAACATTAAGCAAAGCACATGATGTTTGCGTGAAGTAAGCTTGAATTCATGATGTAACGTTTGCATCAGAAAAATATGAGTTTACACATTTCACTAGAAAATCGAGAAAATTCAACATAATGACTAATATACAAATAGAAAGCTCAATGATTAAGTTGAAGTCAGATGTGCGAGTTTTAAAGATTTAACTGAACATGAAACTGTGATGAAGTGCACATTTTTGATAAATAGAAGTGAGTCATGTCATAAAAATGCTTACGCTTAGTCATTTAAAAGTTTTTACATGAAGAACAATCTTCACAAAAGCAAGATAAGTATACTCAACTGTAGTGAGATCAGAAATTGCATTTGAAGCATCAGTTTAACATTAGCATAACAAAGAAAAAGAATTGTCAAACAAGAAATGCAGACTAGAAACTCTGTAAAATTAGACTTTACATCACGTTGCAGAAGCATTCAAAAGAATAAGCATTGAAATGCTAAAGATTGAAATGTACATAAGTTCGCTGCATGTTTATCTGAACATGCTGCAGAATAAAGTCATATTATGCAGTTGAATCAATGACAGAACGCAAGAGATTAAATGAGCATGCAAACTCATATGCACTTGACTGATGAAAATTAATTATCTCATTTCTCACTTTTCTGTTATCAAGAAAATAATGCTTCTGAACACATTTATTTAAGAAAATGCAAGAATGCAGTTTAAATGCAGATGATTCAATCTTTTTATGATGATTTCAATAAGCAATAGCATTGCAATAGCATTATATCACAAAGATTAATGAAAGCAATGATGAAAAAAATACAAGAAATGCATTGCAAACATTAATGCAATCTCAGCACAAAGATTTCATCTATTCAATAAGATGATAAAGATGCGTGATGATCTTCAAAGAGCTGAAAGCATTCTTGCAATTTACATCAGAATTGGTCGCATAAATCTTAATGTTTATCTGCACTTAAGAAATATTTCAAGCATGAATAGCTTGCAATGCAACTGCAAAGAAAGTCATCAGACAGTGAAGTATGTACTCATGCACTGCTTGAACTGAACGCATCTGCAATTGAAAATGCTATGCAATGTTGATTTCTTAAACTATTGAATAATCATCATGATCACGAAAGATTTCAGAGCAGCAGCAAGAATGATGATGAAAATGAAGCTTCTGAAGCAATTTAAAGTGATTAAAACACTCATTCTTTAACATGCAATCAATGCAAACAAATTTAATACATAGTCTTAATCTTGTCATTTCAACTGCGTGAAGCAGTTATATAAACAGCGAGTGATTTTCTATCTCAGAGAGTTTTGTTCACTCGACACACATAGCATAAAGTTTCTCATGAGTCGATTTAATCAATATCACAAGAATGTATGAATTTATTATTATTATTATTCTATTTTTAGAATTTTGTTGTCATTTTTAATTGCTTGACAAGTTAAGTTAAGAACTTGAATTGAAATCTGACTTGAAGTTGATATCAAGTTGAGTCACAAGATTGATATTGAGTATTTAAGCTGAGTCAGAATGTTGATATCGAGTACTTAAGTTGAGTCAAAATGTAGATATGAAAACTTGACTTAACAATCAGTTTACTTGATTGCTATTGAAATTTCAAATAAAAAGTGAGTGAAATCAGGTCACTGAATATTGCAGTGTTATCACAACGAAATATAATTCTCAAATAAATGTCAGTGTATACAGTAGATATAAAAGTAGAGTTGATATTCAAAATATTTATGAATAAGAATGATGTTATGTAATTAATCACGTCGTGAAGTTAAATGTTGATGAATTAATTGAAAGTGAATTCAAAAACTTGTAGACACACGCATTAACATGAATGAATATCTGACAGAAATACAGATTTTACGCTCAGACATGCTGCATGAAGTTTGCGAAGTAAGCGCTAACTCGAAGAAACTTAGTCATAGCACGTCTGAGATACTGAGGCAATAAATGTCTGCGTCAATTTTGCGAAGAACAAAAGACACATCAAGATCAAGCAAACAAATCACGTTTCACTGTTGAGTCTCTGCTGATATGAGATTGATGCATTCTTCTGAGATCATAATGATTTGTCACTCATCAATTGAATTGACGCAAAGCTTTAATCAGTTGTTGATCTCTGTTTAATTTGTTGTGCCTTCAAAAGAGTTTCTTCTGGCTGCAAGTGCTAAATACTTGAACTCTGTTCTTGTCTTGACAGATATGTAATTGACTCTGAAATACGTTTCTCAGTCTATATCATTGAATTCTTTTGACAGTCGTTGATTGCGAATATTTCGATGAAATGTCATAACTGACATGAAGTTAGACTGATCGTTGAATCGAGTTTCGATATCTATCTTCTGACTCAACTCAAGTACTCGATATCAATCTTCTGACTTGACTCGAATACTTGGTTTCAACATTCTGACTCGATCTGATATCGATCTCGAGTTAATACTTGATTCGAGTTTTCGACTTGACTCGTCAAGAAATCGAATATGACGTCAAGAGAGCTAAATATAGAAATTTTTCCGGTTTTTCGCCTTTGCATTATCTTTTTGATAGAAAGTCATAAAGAGAAACATGAAGAGAAACATGAAGATTGTTTGATAAAGAGCTTTGATAGAGAGCTATGATAGAAAGTCATGACGAGAAACTATGAAGACTGTTTGATAGAAAGTCATGAAGAAGAGTCATGAAGAAAAGTCATGAAGAAGAGTCATGAAAGAGAGTCATGAAGAGAAGCTATGATAGAGAAACATGATAGAAAGCTATGATAGAGAGCTATAATAGAATATCTATCTATCAATCTTCATGTCTTGACGAGTTGAATCGAAAATTCCGAATCGATACTCGATTTCAACTCTCTGACTCAACTCAAATACTTGAATCAAACATCTTGATTCGACTTGAATACTTGAATTAAGAATTCTGACTCGAATCGAGTCTTGACGAGTCAAAAACTCGACTCAATCTCGATGATTCAACTCGACGCGATCAGTCTACATGAAGCACTCATATTTTTGTTCTTTGTTTATTGTACCTAGTCACTCAAAGACTAAGAATTTTCACGTGAATACAAAGCAATCTACCTGAGAATCTGTCATTCTCTTCAAACGAGATGAGATTGACGAGACGTGATAAACGCTGTCGAATATGAGAGCTTCTTGAACGCTCAAGATAACATTCTTCTTGATGATAATATTTACAGATTTCTCGATTTTTTTCTCTTCATTGTATTTCTCAACAATCAAGAAGAACATGAAGAATTGCAGTTCTGTTAATCAAGACTCGCTGTTGAAGAAATCACAGTTGATTGATGTTGCTGAAATCTGCATACAATTAACAACAGTCTTGCTAAAATGTAAATAATTTACAGCTTTGCTTCTTGTCTTTAGTGTGACAGCTTACTCTTTTACACTTGAGATGTTTAAAGTCTCATTGACAGCTTTCTTCACGCTAAGAAACTGCAAAGCTTCGTCGTAAATGACTTTGTTCATGATGTTTGATGTTTCTTTCTTTCTCAATATTCGCTGCATCTCTCTCAGTTTCTGACGCAGTCGATGCAATTTGTTCTTGATCAGACTGTTCTTGATTCTAGAAATTCTTCAATGCTTTTGCTTTTGAATCATCAAGCATTTGTCAAGATGTCACGTAAGCGAATTGTAGTTCTTCACTTTAAATTCACATGCAATGCATTTGCAAGACATTGAGTTCAAGTTCTTTGAGTCTCTGTGATCTTGAATATGATGAAAGCAAAGATTTAATAGTCATTGAGCAAAAACTAATGCATTGATCTCAAACATGTTTAATTATGTATACTTAAAAGTGCTGTGATAAAAATCTCTGTTATTGAATTACATATTTAGAAAGATCAAAATCGTCTTCATGCTGCTGCTTAAATCACATCTTGAATCGACGTTTCATTCTTTTGATCATCATTATTTGCACTATTTGCATTTTCTGATATTATCGTCTCATTCTTGACTGTTTGAAAGATATCTGCTGAGAAATCAGTCTTCTTCTTGCACTTCTCTGTCACAATTCTTTTGAAATCGATTTTTGAAAAGATAACATAATAATAGACTTTGTTAGAATTGCTCTATCAATGTGCATGCTTCGAAACTTGCTTCGCTAATTTGAGTTTTTGAGTAAACTTGCAGAGAATGACAAGTTCTGCACGCTGAAGATTCACGCTTTCACTCATAATATCTGCAAGATCAATGAGAATGTTTGATTGATTATTCTGCTTAAGATCTTCTGCGAAATCTTTCTTTAGCATAAAAGCGAATCGAGCTAATGCTCTCTGCTTGATCTCATCATGAAACATTCTTGATGTGCAATTAAGTGTAGAATGTTCTTGAATAAACTATATCATGAGAGTTAATGTCTGATACAAAGAAAATGAGATGATTACTGAAAAAGAAGCACAACATCTGATATTTAAAGCAGAAAAACTCAGAATGATGATACACTTACTCGTTTCATGATCAAAGTCATCTCGAGAAAGAATGACATAATTAAAGTCGATTTATCAATAAGTTCAGAACTCAGCAGAATCTGCATGATTGTTTGAAGCTTGAAACAATTTTGAACAAGTTCTTGATAAACGTTGATTAAAAAGAATGTTGACAGCATTCAATCAATGATTCAATTCATGCAAGCTGTTTGAATGTCATCATTCATGAAATGCATATCTAGTTTCTTGTCATCTATGAAAAGTCATGACAAATCATTACACACTCGAAGCATTTTAGCTTTATCAATAATCTTGATAGTCTTCATTTTCATAGATTTCTCGTTCTTTTTCTGAAGTCTAGAATTCTCATCTCACTGCGTTTGTAAGTGTTCAAGATTTGTCAAAGCTTAATTCTTTCATTGTTGAATCTGTGCTTGATATTGTTCAGCGTACTTTATAAGAAATTGACACGTAGTTGTTCTTGATATCAGAGCATTTAGTTTCAACAAATAATCATCGAATCAATGACTTTCTTCATGATGATGAATTAATGCATTGAGCAAAGCTGTCGTGAAGTAATCAACAGCGCTGCGCGCTTCTTGAATCATTTGATTCAACTCACTATCTCTCTTTTTGACAATGAGCTTGATGAATTCTTTTAGACGCATAAAATGAAGATCAAAGAAATGATGATTTAAATTATTTCATGAAGATGACGAAGTAATATTGAAAGCATCAATGATATCTGAAGAATCAATACTGATCAGCATGCTCAATGTCACGATTCTAGCCTTGCCAGGCTCAGCCTTCTAGCCTTATCAGGCCTATTCTCGCTTCGTCATCTTGACTAGTCTCTATTGGGCCTAGCGTCGGCTGAGAAACACACATATGTAGTCAGCTTCTTTCTCGTAGCTATCTTTCTTTCTTAGCATTTATCTTCTAGTTAAATGACATTTCTATCTGACTCGCTCTAGACAGGCCTCTAACATTAGATAAATGCTCATCATCTACTATTCTGCTATCGACGAATAGACGATACGAAACAATCTATTCAGTAAGGAAAATTTGCAAGAAATTCTTCAAATTTGCATCATCATTTTAGATCGCAAGAGATTCTTCGATTCTACACTCATTTTCATCATTCTATTCGCAAGAAATTCTTTGAATAAAGCACTCAATTATTACCTGAAATTCACAAGAAATTCTTTGAATTTCCACTCATTAAAAAACATCAATTCAAAACATCAATCTCTCATTTACTCTTATCTCAACAACTTCTATCTTCTCTCATCATGACACGTGACGTCGAGTCAGTTGAGTCTCGAACAACTCGCCTGCTTAGAAGCACTGTCAATAAAAGAGTTTCACTTCTACTCATTAATGCTTCAGTCGAAGCTGAGAAAGCTGTCATCTCATGAAACATAAACATCGAAGAACAACTGTTTCATTGAGTCAGCAATCAACTCGACGAAGTCATCAATATGCTGAACGAGCTTCGAAGTCAGCGAGACTTGACTCTACAACTCAATGAACACTGACTTCTCGTACAAGATGATCACAAAAAGAGAGTGAAACAACTAGAAGTCGCTTTTGATAAAAACGATGAGCTAGAGAAAAAGATCAATCAGCTACAAGACGAGCGATTGAACTTCAGAGCGAAACAACGTCAAGCTGATCGATCTATGCTTCGTCAAGATACTCAGTCAGCTGAACAACGAGTCAATCAGAAAGAAGCTTCGATTCATCACTCTGAAGTTGAACGAAGCTCGACTTTCGAAGCTCGCTCTCAACGAGAATCTTCTACTCTATCTGGTAACGAAAACGGAAACGATCATCACAAGTTCGTCAAGCTTTCGAATTCACTCATCTTCATCGAAACAGATGACTCTATCTGAGAGACATGAAACATCAAAATAGCTGACAAGCTCGATGTCAACGCGAATCATTATTCTACTGAAAAGATTCGTATTGTCTATGTGATTTTCAGGCTAGAAGACGATGCTGATCAGCAAATCTATGCAAAGCGTCGTGTTGATGCTCTCTCACTCTATCAATCACTATCAGAGCTACTGAAACATCTGAAAGAAATTTACGAAGATCAGAACCTGATTCGAAAGTGTCGTCGTGAATACGTCGCTCTGAAGCAGCTCAACAAGCTCTTCAGCTCTTTCTATTCAGAATTCACTAGAATATTCAGCTTTCTGAACTACGACAATGTCACTCTGATGAACGACATTCAGAATAAAATCAACAATCGTCTTCAGAACGCGTTGTCAGTTTGTCTCATAGAGTTTAGCTCGCTTGATAAGCTCAAGATCTTTCTTCAAGATGTGAATAACAAACAACGAGTCAATTATCAGCTACGTGACGAGCAACGAACAGTCAAATCGATAGCAGCTTCGAAAAAACGTTTTGTTTCTTCGTCGACATCAGCTTCAATCTCGACTACTAGCTATGTTCAACTCGCTACTTTTTCCATTCTTGAATCTGAATGATCAAGAATGTCAATCATCTGCTTCAACTGTAAAGTATCGAGTCATCTTTCAAAGAACTGCTCTCATCTGAAGACTAGTACTTCGACATCTCGTGCATTCATCTCTCGCCTCAATGAGATCGTCATGCCGAAAGAAGAGAAGAAATTATTTACAGAGAAATCGAAGAATGAGGCAAAAAACTAGTGACTTTCATCAAAGACGCGATGAAAGATGTGTTAATTTCTTCAACAACGAGCAGCTCAAATGACTTCTTTGCTTCGAAACCTTTGACTACTGAATGTGTACTATCTAGCAATGAAATTAGTTACTCATTAAAGTCATTGATTGACACTGAAGCAGCTGACTATTCGTTCATTGATGAATTAATCGCGCAGAATGTTTGTGATCATTTGCAAATCGAATCTTTACCTTTAATCAAGCTCAAACCAATAAGAGAATTCGATGATCATTATGCAAAAAAGCTCATTACTCATGCGATTTATTCGAATCTAACTGTTCAAGATCATATGAAACGTTTCGCTTCTATGCTGATCACTCGATTAGATCAACATCAGATGATTCTCGAAAAAACATGAATGAACAAGATTGAAGTGACTATTGATATGAGAGACGATCGCCTTCAATTTTCTAGTTTCGAAGCTCATATCAAAGATTCTATCAAAGCTCATTCGGCTGTTCTTTCGAGCAAGAAAATCGCGATAGAACAGAAGAGTTCAACCCCTACTCAAATACTAAAGAGATCTATCTCTTCTGTCGTCACTCGACTCAGCGAGAAGTCATCTTCATTCAGTAAAATCGTGAAATCATCTAATTCAGTCAACTTCGCTTCGTCTTTCGATCCAATGAACATAGCAATGATAGAGGCTGCAGCATATAGATCACTAGCCAAATGATCGAATGTGACTACTTTCGCGATCATCGTCACGAAAATCGATCGACTTCTAAAAACAGCTAGAAATAAACTCGAAGATGTAAATCTACAAGAGCTTTCACACGAAGAGATCTTGAAAGAAGTCAA